>Ga0209541_10005463_pt1 | contig 22154 bp, 27 predicted proteins | sample RifCSPlowO2_01_FD_184027 | JGI IMG/M metagenome (GOLD analysis project Ga0209541, IMG submission 184027) | Groundwater microbial communities from Rifle, Colorado - Rifle CSP2_plank lowO2_0.1 (SPAdes) (version 2) | ecosystem: Environmental > Aquatic > Deep subsurface > Groundwater | place...
TTCTCTCCTCGACTGATAGCTTGACTTACCATCGGCTTTCAGCCGAAGAGTCTCGAGGAGACTCTTTTTTGTGAATTTCATCTCCTCGTTTATTTTATCGTTAAGAACTAATTTTCGGATAACACATTTTTTTATTTTTTATTTGACTCTATGAGAATTTGAACTCCCGACTACTCGGCTTTTAGTATCTTCATTTCTTGGGATACATGTAAACGAGTCGTTTTGCCACTAGACTATGGGGCCGATGTTTGTTTGAGGCCTTTAAGCTATTAATGGTTTTCTTTCCGTTTAACGAGAATATCCCTTTGTATCATGTTCGTGTAAACAATCAACTACTAAATGTAAACTTTTTAGAAAACACCACACTATTTGTTTGCAACAAGGGGTTTTATTGCTAGACTACAGAACAGTTAATGGTTTTATTCCCATTACAAAAAAATTAATCATAAATATTCTTTCTGTGACCAATTCTGATAACAATAATTTTATTCATAGAAACAATAACATCCACTTTTGCTCTATAATCTCCAATTCTTAATCTCCATAATTTTTCACCTTGTAACCTTTTTAAAAATCTATAAGGATTTTCTCTAATAGAATATATCTTATTTAATATGATTTCAGCATCCTTTTTTTGTAATTTTTTAAGAAAATCTTTTGCTGTTTCAGTTAATTCGATTTGAAACATTTTATTTTAGAGCAATTCCTAATTCTCTTGCTACAACCTCAATAGGATAAACTCTTCCTTTTTTAACATCTTCCAAACCTTTTTGTATTTCATTAATTTCCTCTTCACTTAAACTTTCTTCTTCACTATTTTCTATCAAATTATTTAATAGTTCATCATAAGATTGTCTTTCAAAGTTTTTAAGAGCTTTTAGTCTTTCAAGAGTTTCAAAGTTTATTTGTATTGTTGTCTTTTCCATGTTATATACTAACTATAATTGCTATATAAACCTTTTCTTTTTGATAATTTATTGTTATTTCAAAGTTTATTGTTTTAGGGTAGAAAAAGCACCGTATTAGTGTAAATAAATACTTATTAAAGGTAAACATTTTAGAAAACATGTAACCTTATAATGAATCTATTGCATTTTAAAGAGCTGATTTTGTGTAGTTAAATTCATTTAGGATTTCAGGCAGTTTATTTACTCCATCATCTGCTGTAAAATGTCCTCTATCTTTTAAGGTTGTAATTTTTGCACCTAAACCATCTTTAAACGTTTTTGAGTTTTCTTCAATAAACCCATAAGGTTCATTAGTTGATAAAAATACAGAGAGTTTACTCAGTTTTGGTTTAATCTTATTAAAGTCAATTGATATATCAATCCAAGGATTTGCTATTGCTTCAACTTCCTTACCTTCCAGATTATCTAACTTAAACCAACCAGCTACAAAGACCACATTCCCTAATTGACCATTATAATTTTCTTTTTCTAAAAATCTCATAATAGCTTGACATCCAATGCTATGTCCAATAAAATAAGTTTCATTATCTAACTTGCCAACAACTTTTTTTAAATGGTTAACCCAATCGTTTATTTTTGGTTCAGAAGTATTTGGCATTGTTGGGACTTCAACTTTGAATCCTTTCTTTTCTAATTCTTTCTTTAGCCAAGGATACCAATCACTCTTAGGAGTTCCATCCCACCTATGAATAATGAACGCTCTTTTCATTTTTAAAAGTAGATTTATTATCTCTTCTCTTAATTTAATTATTCTTTCCAGAACATCTCTTGCTTCTTCAACTGTTATATCTTTAGCATAATAATTAATTCTATTTCTTATTTTTCTTAATTCATCAAATTCATCCCCTTTAATACTTTCATTTAAAATCTCTTTCAAAAAATAAGTATAACATTCGTGATTATATATTTTATATCCGTTTTTAATAGCTAAAGCTTCTAAAAGCTCTCTTAATGAATCGTATAAAAGAGAAATTTTTGAACTTGAAGTTACTTCAGTTAATTCAAGCTTTTTTTCAGAATCAAATTTATTTTGACTTGTTTTTATAAGAGAAGTTATTAATTCTTTATCTTCGTTAACTTCTTTTGCAATTCTTTTTTTAAGACATTCATCAAAATCCATTACAATTTAAACCTCCCTTTTAATATATATCCATTTATTATATTATTTGCTAGTTCTTTATTTTTTATATCTTCTATTGAACTAAAAAAAAATAACTGTATTTTCCTCTTTAGGTTATTTTCAAAATTTTTAAGATTAAGCTCTTTTTTGTATCCAATTACACAAAGGTCTATATCAGAATTCTCTTTTGTTTCTGACTTAGAAAGTGAGCCAAAGAGGACTATACTAGGGTTTGTAAGATTCTCATCCAAAAAATTAATCAATGCATTCAGTTTGTCTTTCCAATAAATCCTAGATAAATCTGTAAATATTTTATTATTTTTGTTGGCATAATAAAAAATATAGTTTCTATCTTTTTCTATTAATAGCAGTTCTTCCTTATTAAATTCAGAGAGTATTTTTGAAGCTGTCGGAGGAGAGACTTTCATTAATCTTGAGTACTCTCTAACATTAATCCTTCTATAACAATCTTCAATAAATGGTTTTAGGTTGTTAATAATATTTAACATATGTTAATAATATTTAACATATGTATATAAATCTTTCTATGTCTGAAAAGGAGAATATAGGTGATATTCTGTGTAAATAATAAGATACATAGTTATCCAAATTAGTAAACACTTTCGTCTTATAATGAATCTATTGCATTATAAAGAAATTATTTGTTTACATGATATGTTTTTTCCTAGTTTTATAAACATGGTCCCACGATAAGTAATCCTAAGAATTAACATTTGCTCATATTTGTAGTTAGTTTGAAATGATAATTAATTCATCTTTGAAGTCAAGATATCCTTCTTTCTGATACTTCTTAATTTTCTGTAAAAATTGATTTGACTCTTCATTATTTGGAAATGAATCAACGTTATGAATAAATTTGTAGAAGTTATTCACTTCATAAAACTTCCCATTAGTCAACATATCTCCCACAAACATCCTCATCTTAAATCTAATTATCTTAACCTTGAATCCCTTTGACTTATAGTAATCAGAGATATATCCAGAATAATTAAAAGTAGGATAAACTTGTCTTAACATAATATTATAATGGTCGCTATCTTTCGGCAGAGTTAAAATTAGTAATCTCCCATTTTTGTCTAGCAAAGAGATAGCCTTATCAAGTTGTTTTCTATAATCTTGTTCATCATCTGCCCAATAATAATTTGTATGTGAAGTGAATATGATATCATATTTCTTATTTGCTTTAAAACTAGTAAGGGTATCAACAAAAGATTCCCCAACATTATTCTCAAAACTTAAAAAACTCTTAGCAGAACTTATAGCGGATTCATTAGGTTCTACCAAATCACAAGTATATTTTTGTTTTAATCTATCTAAAATTTGCTTAGTTGTATGACCTTCCCCACAACCCAAATCTAAAAGTTTTTCTCCTTTAACCTCTTTAGCCATCGCATCTACTATTTTAAACCAATCTTCCACAAATGTTCTTAGGGGAAACCTAAAAATAAGTTCTTAAATTTTAGATAAAGTATAATTCCATTGTGGGTTTATTTCATGCCTTAGAAAATTAATCTTTTCAAATTCTTCATTTGAAACTTTTTGTTTTAATTCATAAATTTTCTTATCTATTTTTGCTTTTATTTTAAGTCCATTTTTAGTTTGTGTACCTTCAATTAAGTTGATTATTATTTCATAATTTATCAATGGTCTTCCTCTCCAATTCATACTGATAAAAGAAAACATTTTGTGCTCAATTTTATTCCATTTGCTCGTTCCTGGTGGAAAATGGCAAACTGTAATTTTCAGCCCATTTTTATTTGCAAATTTCTGCAAATAAAATTTCCATAATCTACTGCGACTTGCATTGCTTCCACCACCATCTGCACAAATTAATAATTCTTTTGCGTCTTGATAATTTTTCTTTCCAATATTCTCCCACCATTGTCCGATGCTTTCTACAGCAAATTCGGAGGTATTATGGTCAATCCCCACATTAACAAATCCATTGTTCATGTTGATATCATAAATTCCATAAGGAATTGCTTTACCTTTAGCTAAAAACCAAAAATCATAAATATTAACTATTTCAGCTTTGCCTTTCTTCATCCATCTTCTTCCATTATTCTTGAAATTACCGACGAGTTCTTTCTTTTTTGCATCAACTGAAATTACTGGAATATTTTTCTTTGCAAATATTTTTACCTGTTCATTAATATATCTAAATTGTGAATCTCTTTTTTCAGAACTCCCACTTTCTTTTGATTTTACATTTAATTGAAGGCTGTATCCAAGTTGTTTTATGATTCTCCCAATGCTATCTTCAGAAATAGTTTTATTTTGGTTTCTTAATTCATTTGCAATTGTGTAGGTTGATTTATTTGTCCATCTCAACTTACTCATAGGATCACCAGCAGTGTTTTCTTCCAGAATATTTTCAATTTCTTTTTTTATATCTGGACTTTTATCTACAATCTTTTTTCTTCCACCGCCCTTTTTTCTTAATCTTCCAATTTTAATTTTTATATTTTCTTCAGATTTTATCTCTCTTATCCCTTTTCTAATAGTATCCATGGCTCTGCCAGTTAATTTATTTACTTTAGAGATACCTCCCCAACCTTCTTCTATCGCCCAAAGTCCAAGATAATTTCTTGAATCAACTTCATTAAGACCAGAAAGATATTTCAACTTTTGTCTTACTAACTCTGCTCCTTTTTCCATTAATTATTAAGAAAATTGGCCTATTTAAATTTTACTAAGTTATTTTGCGGTAAACCCTTAGATAGATGTTTCCATAAACACTTACTATCTGTCTATCTCCCCAAAATTCCCATTCAGTCATAAATTAATCAATAGAAATAACATTATAAAGATTATCTTAGCTATTCTCATTTCTCCGGGTACTTGTAAATGAGCATATACCTTTTGTATCTTGTGTGTAAACCAATCTCCTACCAAAGGTAAACTAGAGTCAGAAAAAGAAAGATTTAAATATGCTATTAACCATAAGTTAATAACTATTAACACTATGGAAACAGATAATAATGCAACAGAAAAGATAATGAAGATTTTACTTAAAGAGTTTTATCTAAATCATATAGTGAGCTCTTTAGCGCAGAGATTAGTGATGAGCAGAGTAGGTATTTGGAAAATATTAAAGAGATTAGAATCTAACAAATTAATTATACTTTCTTCCATAGGCAATGGCAAAACAAGCACCTATACAGTTAAATTGAACTGGGATAATATTCTGGTTGAAAAAAAGCTGGCTTTTTTGCTTTCGCAAGATGCTGTCAGGCAAGAAAGATGGCGATTTAATTTTGCCGAATTAGAAAGACATGTTAGCTTTCTTTTGCTTTTTGGGAGTATTTTGCACAACCCAAAGGAAGCGAGGGATATAGATATTTTTGCAGTTGTAGAAAACAGGAAAGAATTTAAAACAATAAATGAAATAATGATTAAAATTCAAGGAACTCAATCTAAGAAGATTCACTTTATTGATTTAACTGAGAGTGAGTTTGAACAAGAATTAAAAAATAAAAATAAAGCCTATATTGATGCACTCGCAAAAGGAGTAATACTTTATGGCCAAGAAGACTTTATTAGGCTAATTAAGAGGTTACAAACAAAATGAAAACAGAAGGTCTTGCAAAGGAATTGAGAGATTGCTTTAAGGATTCAGAAAAAGACGAGAAAGATGGAAAGAAACATAAAGGATTGCTTATTGTTGAGCCAAATGATAAATCTGCTAGAGAATATATTCAAAAGGCCAAGGATGCTCTGGATTGGTGTAACGTCTATAAGCTAAAAGGAGCAGATTATAAAATCCCAGAAGAATGGTTCTATACTCTTTATTATTGCGGATTAGCATTTTTGGCTAAATTAGGTGTGGAAAGCAGGAGCCAAAAATACACAGCCATGTTTCTAGAATATATGCAATGTAAAGGTGTTATTAATTATGGAGAAGAGTTCATAGAAAGTATTACTGTGCATAAAGAAAAGGGGAAAGAATCAGAAGTTGATAGAAGAGAAGAAGCACGTTATGGCCCTTCTATTAAAATGGAAAAAGTTGCTGAGAGATATGATGAGATGATGCAATTCTGCAGAGATGCTGTTTCACAAACAGAAGAAATAATTTTCTCAGATAAGCAATACGAAGTTCCAAAAGAGTTGCTTTAGGGTTATTGGTATTGGTTAGTAAAACCATGGTATTGGTGTAAACAAACAGGTGATTTATCCAGGGAAGAATAATAATCTTATTTCTTAAAAACTAAGAAGCGATTATAATTAATGCATCTTGACTAGACAATCTACTGTTTTATATCTTTATCTGATATCATAAAATCATCAAAATAAATATATTCTGTTTTCTTTGGAGCCCAACTTGGAGTATTTCCTCCAAAAAATACCGAAAAAGAAAGATTATCTATCCCAAATTTCTGATTTTCACCTCTAAGAGTTAATTTTTTAGAAAGAACCTTATTTCCATCTAACCAAGATTCAATCAAATCCTTTCCAACATGGAGTTTAACTCTTATTTTTATAGTATGCCATTTACCTGGAACAATATAAATTTTATTTCCTGTTTTTGGATTAGACCAATTGATATCTAGGCCCCAATTCTTTTTTGGATCTTTTTCTGGATAATAAACGTATTGACATATGTATGCTTTATAGGAATTCTTAATTTTATGCTTGTTTTCGAAATTGTTAACTCTCCACATAATTCTTGCAGAGAACCCATCAGTATCCTTAGAACCACCACCAGGAGAAGAACCGCCGCCCAATCCTGGTAATTTACCTCCTCTTGTAAAATTAAATCCTTTAGGAAACATGACTTTATACCGAACATATAATTCATCATAACCTCTCCCAAGTTTTAACTTCCAAGACCCACCACCCTCAGTAGGTCCAACCTTTCCCTTCAGAGATTTTGCTTGAAGTACTTTTTCGCCATCCATTTTTACAACTTTAAACCTTCCTTCTTCAATTCCTCTAAAAGATAATGGATTGTTCCATTTTTGTTTAAGTTGAGAGCTAGTATAAATTCCAATATTTTCATTTTTAAAATCAATTATAAAAGGTAAAATCAATTTCTTACTCATAGACATAATAAATATAAGTTACTTTTAACCCTTTCTAAAAACAAAAGATTGTTTGGCATAATTTATTGTTATTTTAAGATTATTAGTTTAGGGTGGATAAATCACCATATTTGTATAAACAATCAGGTGATTTCCCTAACTTCTTGTGATAAAATATTTATTTGAACATATGTTTTTATCTTTTATTAATATTTCAAAATTCTCCTCTTTCTTAATGGATAAAAAACAATTCCTAACACAATCAAAATAATTCCTAAAATTGCAGCGCCATACCCCATATAAACATATTTCATATGCTCTTCAAATAATTTGATTAAAGCAAGCCCTAAAGCAAAAGAACCAAATCCGGTTCTGATATAAGATAAAGTGTTTCTTTCATTAGCTAAAATAGTTCTTTCTTGTGCTAATTTTTTATGACTAATCAACCTGCTTTTTATAAATTCCTTCATCATATCTCTTTTGTATATATAAGTAAGATCTGGCAGATTTATAAATTATTGGGAAGAGAGTAACTTACACAATAATCCAACTCCTAACTACTAAAGTTTTTATTATCTTCATTTCTTCTAATGCTTGTAAAAGAGCATATACTTCTGTATCATGTTCTTGTAAACAAACGCATAGTTATGTCAAAGTGTCTCCCTAAAACCACATTCTTAGAAAACTAATGTTTTCTAATCCATTCAACTTTTACAAGTTGAAGTCTTTAGAATGTGGTCGACACTTTGACATAAGTTCAGGTTTAAAGGACATTTAATTTTGACTCTTTTTCTCTCTGGATTTCTAGTTTTATAGGGTCATGAGTAGCATAATATTCACCTTCAATATCCATGTTATCTGGATACTTTTGATTTTCTTCAAATATTTCCATAGGTGCCTTTTCATAATCACTGTCAATAACATTATCTAAGCCATCTATCTTATTACCTTGTTCGCCTTTATTATTATTGTTAGTTAAGGGTATAAGTATAGCCACACTTGCCTTGGTTATTGCAGATAGAGGGTTTGAGAATTGTTGATTCATTAAAATAGACCAATAAGCACCAGCCAAAAGATAACCAGTATTTTGGTTTCCAGAAGTATCTTCTGTTTTTAATCCAATTCCCTCATCAATATTCCATTCTCCAAATTTATCTGTATCCCTCCCTAAAAAATTTGCAAAATCATCCATTGTAAGGGTATTCACAACATTAATTCTTCTCAATCCAAGATATGTCTGCCCATTTGTCGAAATAAAATTATATGTGGGGTTTAAGCTTCCTTGAGTCCAACATAAATCATAATATTCTGCGCAGATTTTTGTATAACTTTGATTTGATTCATGGAAGGGGAAAACAAATGATTGAGGAATTATTCCAGTTTTATTAGCAATTGCCTCTCTTGAATTGTATAGTTCTAATCTGAATTCAGATTCATTTAAGCTTAACATATGGCTATGGGTTACACTGTGCGATTCAACATCCCATCCACTGTTTACAAGACTGTTTATTTCATTCCATTTCATATATCCAGTATTGTTTCCAGTAAATGAGGCATATCTTGTTACAGAAGCAAGAGTTCCTATAAACCCATACCCTTTCATTATTGGCATTGCTTCTGTAAATACTGTTTTAAATCCATCATCAAATACTAAAATAATTGCTTTTTGGGGCATAATGAAATTTCCTTTTTTCCAATTAAGGTAATCTCTCAATGTAACTGTCGTAAATCCATTTTGGCTAAGATAATCCATTTGTGTAGCAAAATCTTTTTGGGTAACCATGATCTGGTTATTTGCAGGGCTCTTAATTTCGTGATAAACAAGAACAGGGATAGAATCTCCTAGATTTGCCCCGTGAAAACTCTCAGCATATAACCTACTTATTTGTTCTGGGGCAAGTTTATTGTTATAAAAAGTATACTCATCTATCTCACCATTAAAAAAGATAGAATTTCCAGCACCTAAACGAAGGGGAGAATAAGAATTATAAATTGAGGCAATAATTGTTTCATCTTGATCACATAAAACTCCATTTTTATAATATTCTATTAAAGAGCCATTATATGTAACTGTAATCATTGTCCATTGATCATTTTCATGAATACCACATTTAAGATTTGAATAACTTGTGTAAAGTCCAGTATTAACTCCATCTTCTGAAAGTGCAACTGAAATTGAACTCCCATTTATAAGAGATGTTCTAATGAGGTAAGACCTACCATTGAGATTAGCAATATACTTTCCGGCTATTCCTACATTGGTATTATAAACATCTTGTTTGACCCACATGTTCCAAGTCGCCTTTGAAAAACTATCAAGCGTATCTGCATCATTGACTCTAACCTCTCCGGTCCCGTCTAGAGAAATCCCTGTTTGGGCTGAAACATTGAGGGTACCTAAAATAATTAGGAGAAACAGGCAAGATATTAAAACTGCCTTACTTGAGAGATTATTTTTTTTAAGTATCTTGATGTTAGTTTTATTTGTTACGCACAATCCAGTTTTATCATATCTTCCAGATTCCATACTTTTTAGACTGTCAATAAACAATGGTGCTACTTCCTTTCCTCCGATAATTATCTCACTCATATAATTATTTGAAAATTAGCTATATATCTAAGCGCAGTATTTGAATATACAACATTGTATCGCTAAATACCACTTTGAAATATAAAGAAGATTTCTATTATAATTTAGATGGTGATGTTAGAGATAATTAAATTAGAGGTGTATAAAAAATGTCAATTTCGTGCGTGAAATGCAATTATGCTATAACTGAACCTTTATGTGCACACTGTATTATTAATGGAGTTAAATTATGGTTTTATGAAAGAAGAATAAAACAAAAAATAGTTAGACAAATAAATTATCAACTTACAAACTTATTAAGACAGGTAGATTTTCTTGATTACGCTATAAATCCATTTGAAGATGTACTTGAAGAATCAACAATTAAATGTATTTGTTGCAATAAAGAAATGCACCTTATGTGTTTCTATTGTGTAAATATTCAAGCATCTCAAATAGTAAAGAATAATTTAAGAAGTAAGGAGACTAAAGAAAGTTTTGAAGAGTCATTTAACATGGAGTTTTATAACTACTCTTTGACAAAGGCCACATGAGGATGCAACATAGATATGGATCCGGTCAGTACATGTCAGAATAAATCTGAACAGCTTCTGAAATCTTACCCTCTTTAAGTAAACCGTTCAATTTATTTACATTATCTTTTAAATTGTTCATGTCGAAGTGTTTGGAAACCGCACACTTTAGTGTGCGGAACACTTCGAGCATCCAAAAATCGAGCACCAGTCACCCTTTAGGTGGTGTATTGTTTTTTTGATACTTTTATGCGTTTATTATTACGCAGACGCTTAGGATTATTTAGTGCGTCTGCTATATTTTAATAAATAAACTGCTACTAACGCTTCTAATTCTTTTCCTTTTTTTAATTTATACTCATAGGCATGAGGATTTGTTTCAATTAAACAATCTGGATTGTAGACTACTAAAGCAGGTATCTTTTCGGTGAATGCATAATCTAATGGATTTTCTCCAGATTCTCTGTTTGGGTTCATTTGTTCTTCTATGGCACAAAATAAAGGTCCTGATTTAGTATCTCGGCCAATTTCTAATAATCTTTTAATATAAGTTCCGTCAAAACCCCTATATAATAAATCTGGGCGGTATTTTCCTTTTCTTTCTAAATCTTTCTTAATTAAGTCAAATTCAGTTACTGCTTGACCGTCTGCCTTGCTCATATAAAGCGTTTTTGGTTTAGTTATTCTTGCCATAAAATTAGCAATTTTAGGCGTATTTAAAGCTTTATTTTATTACTACTTTTTAGAGTTATAATTATTCTAAAAAATTTAAATATGTCCTTTTTTGAAGTATTATTATGGATTGGGAAAATATCAGAGAATTTTTAGGAACTGTTAATGGAGCTTATACTGCTGGAGCTGTGGGGGCCTTTATCGCATTAGGTACTGGTTATTTAACTGGAAAGCTTTCATCAAAGCATAGAAAAGAAAATCTTGCTAATTCAAGAAGTTACGATTTAGAAAGTAAACGTATCGCTTTGGAACATGAAATGGTCGAATTGGAAAAATTAAGAACATCTGGAGATCCTGTTGAGTTAAGAAAACTTGAATATGCTTCTCAAGCGAGTGAAAGAGCCGATAAATTAAAAGCTAGCGAGTTGGAAAGACGCGCTGTTGTTGAAGATGCTGAACGGGAAAGAAGAGAAGAGATTGAGGATTTGGATAGATCTAAGAGATTTCAACTTGAAGATCAGGTCAGAAAAGAAGCATATGCCTTATCTGAAATAGAAAAAAGATCTACATTGGCTATAGAGATATCTGTAGCTCTTGGTCCTGTAATTCAGGCTTATGCGGAAGCAGTTAAGAATTATCACTCTGAACCAAAGGGTCTTCTTGTAGAAGATTCTAATGCTGAGGCAAGGACTAAATATCGAGCAGATGTTGTAGATGCTATTCTTGAAAAACTTGAAGAAGGATATGGTGCCGATGAAGTAGACTATGATATAACTGATGAGGATAAAGAACGTGTTAATAGAATAGTTTATGCAAAATATCCTCTTCCAGAGGATTCTCGCGAACCTCAGATGCCTATTGAATTGAAACGTTTATTGGATTTAATTCCTAATTCAAAATAAATCTGAGCAAGACCTGAAATAGCCACATCTCTTACACACTAACTTACATTTCAATGGTTCTAAAGTGTATCCGCAAGCTTCACAGACATAGTTTGGGTCGATTTCTTCTACTTTTGTTTGTTGCATCATATGAAATCAGATATTTTATGTTTTATTTCTAAATATAATATCCAAAGAATGAATAACACTCCATCTAAAGTCGCTAGAAAAAAGATAGCCAAGTGATTTGGTAAAACTGTAAATGGAAATCCGGTTCCTAATTTCATATCAGATAATGGATAAAATGGAGTTATGTATCCTGCAAGAGTTGAGTCTAAAACTAAATGCATTAAACTACCGAATGCAAATAATAATAAAATAACGGTAATTGACAATTTATTCCTACCTATTTTCTTTTTTATAGTACATTTGGAGATAAAAGCTAGGATTAAAAAGATTAATGGAATGAAAACTGTGTGTAAAAATGTTCTATGAATTTGTTCTAATGAATATCCAAAGTAATGCATTACCCAGAATAGGGGTATATCTAAGTCTGGAATAACGCCCGCAAGTCCTCCAATTAAAACATATTGTAAAGGAAATTTTTTATTTGTTTTCTTTTGGTAGATGTGTCTAAATATAGCTAGTAAAAATATTACTGTTAAAACATGTGTAACTGCTTGTGGCATCTTTCCTCACCACTAATTAAGAAATTAAGTTTATAATTGTTGCTTAGAGGTTTAGTTGTAAGAGCTTAAAGAGTCTCCTGCAAATCTATCTGGTGCTCCGCCGTATTTATTAATAAGCCAACCAAATCGAGCAACTCCCCAAATGTTATTATGTCCTTTCCGAGGATGGAATTCCTCCACTTCGATTTGTGTTCTAATGTCCTCTAAATTAAATTGTCCTTCATCCTTTACTACAATAGATGCCCCTCCTATTTCATGTATCCAATGAGCACTAGATACCGCAATTGAAGGTTTACCGCTTTCACGCGCATATTCATTTGCAAAATTATTTCTACCACGAGAACGAGGTCTAAGTATTGGACCAATTTTTGGAATGTAAGTCATCCAATCTGGAAATGTATTTGTTGCATCGTGACCTATAACCCCCGTGACTTTTTCGATTACTCTATTTGCCATCTCTTGATTTTCTGGATCAACACCTATAAGAAAACTCATGTATCTTTGATCATTAACATAATTCACAGCATCTTTTAAGTCTAAATTTTTTCTAAGAAGATTTCCTCCAACTACATGTAATTTTAATCCTCCCCAGTTTTGACCTTCTGGAGGACCCATTGTTTCACAATTAACTAAATACACTTTTTCTATCCTAGTAGACTCTCCGTGCTCGAACCTAGTAGCGCTCATTATTCCTGGATTTATTTCATGCAAATGATATGAAAATTTGCCAAAATTTCTCGAATATGATCCATCTAAGACACGATCATCTGTTTTAGCTAATTTTCTAATGAAACCAAATCTATCTTCAGGAGATCCTGGTAACATCATTTTATCTTCAGAAGTTAAGCCTATCGCATCAACTCCCTTTCTAATTGCACCATCAACTATTCTTGCAAGTAATGATGCTTGTGGACGACATCTTTGCTTTCCTAACCATAAACCATTTCCAGGACTATCTTGAAACCCTATTGCTCCAAATACTCTTAAATCTGCTCTGTATCTTCTATATTTTTCTTTTTGAAGTTGTTGACTATCGCCCATAATTTAGGTCCAGTCCTAGCATATTTAAGAATTGTGGTAATTTCATTATTTATGTCAAAGTGTTTCCCTATGTCAAAAATCAAAGATTTTTGAGCATGTCAAGAATCACCTGATTCTTGAGCACTGTCAGAACACTAGGTTCTGAAGCATTCAAAAACATTAGTTTTTGATGAAACCACATTCTTAGAAAACTAATGTTTTCTAATCCATTCAATTCTTACTGAACGAGTTGCAATGAACAAGTCATTGTTGCAAATAAATCGCAACATATATCCAACATTACTGTTGGACACATTGCAGTTCTTCGTTTCTTACGAAACTTCAGAAATTGAAGTTTTTAAGTCGTGGTGGTGCATCGATTTTTTGATAATTACATTATTTTGTGTTCTACTATGGACAGAGCTATAGAATACAGCAAACTAGAAGCTTCAACTCATTTTATATTTCCCCGTAAAATTGACAATAGAGAGTTTGTGAAGATGCTTGAATTTATTGACAGGGTGGTTTTTCCTTCAACAACTACTTATTGGGGGGAAGTTAAAGGAGTTGTGGGTATGAGAGAAGAAGAATCTGGAGAAACTTTAGCCCACCATAAATATGTAGAAAGAGGACTACATGGAACAGTTACTTCTGCAACTGATTCTATGAAGCGGGCCACCTTTTTTGTTTCTGCAGATAATGATTATAGCAATGAATATTTGGTAAAAACAAGATGTATTTTTAGCTCTTTAAAATTTGATGTATTTGGATATAATTCTCTTGAAGAATTAAAAAGAGGAAAAAGTACTGATATCGAAGTAATACAAAGAGTGGGAGTTGGGATAGAAGTTTATTTTGCAGAGCATCCAAATCCTTCTTCTAATAAAAGGTTGTGATAAAAAGTTTAATGCAACAAAGTAAAATATACCTCATTCTATTTTGAATTTCAGACAGAGCATTAATGGATAAAACTTAAATAGCTTTATTTCTTTCACCTAGTATGCAAGAAAAGAAATCTCATGGTTTGAACGATCAGATTGCCTCTACGAGTAGTTATGTTCCTCCTGGAAAGGTTCCTGGAGCTGTGTCTGAAGTTTCTGAAGAATTAGTTGCAAAGAATGATAAACTTAAGGTAGAATTAGAAGACTTCAAGAAAAAAATTGTGAAGAAGTTTCCTTTTACTACATTTTTGAGTGTACTTCCTGCACAAGCTTTCAAGTTATTTGAAGAAGATGAAGGACTACTTCCAGAGGAAGTTGCTAGGAAACCTCTTCATTTGATTATGCTTGTCCCAGAGGATGAATTCAAGAACATTGCTAAGAAAATTAAGCCGGAAGTTTTGAAACTTGTTAAGGAATCAAAGCAAGAGTTATGGGTCCATATTAAGACTGAAGTTGATATGTGGAATTATGGACTTGATAGCAAGTTTGAATTTATAGATGCAATTTCTTCTAGCTTCCCATTACATGATAAAGGTTTACTTGGGTCAATGAGAATTGCTAATATTCATAAAACTTTAGTATTGAGGAAATTTGAGAAATATGTTGCTTCATATGTTGTTGGTGGAAGTCTTGTTCGCGGGCAAGCTGGAAAAGATAGTGATGTAGATGTTTTCGTTATTATTGATGATACTGACGTTAAGAGAATGCCTCGTTTGCAGTTACTTGAAAAACTGAGGGGTATGATTCATGATTATATTCGTGAGGCGACTGCTTTATCTGGAACTAAGAATGTTTTGGGAGTTCAAGTTTATTTGTTAACTGATTTTTGGGATAACGTTAAAGACGCAAATCCAGTTATGTTTACTTTTATTAGAGATGGAATTCCAATGTATGACCGAGGGACTTTCTTGCCTTGGAAATTACTTTTGCAAATGGGAAAAGTTAAGCCTTCTCCAGAGTCAGTTGATAAATTTATGAAATATGGAGAGCAAAATGACGCTCTTGTTAAGCGAAGAATGCTTGATGCAATGGTAGATATTTATTGGGGCGTTGTTACGCCTACACAAGCTTTGATGATGCTTATAGGGCATGCTCCTCCTGCTCCTAAGAATATGGTTGCAGAAGTAAAGAAAATTTTAGTAGATCAAGAAAAAGTTATGTCAGCTTCTGAATTGAAATTTTTAGAGAGAGTGATAAAATTGTATAAGGGTTATGAACATGGAACTTTAAAATCTGTTCCTGGAAAAGAAGTTGATGAATTACTTGTAGAATCTAAGAAATATGATGTTAAAATGAAAGAAATACGTAAGAAATTGGAGGAGCGTTTGATCGTTCGTGATGCTGAACGCTCTTATACTGAGGTATTTGGTTTGCTTAAGAAGATCTTTGGAGAAAGGAGTGTTGAATCTCTTGTTAAATCTGTTGAGAAAGAATTAATTGGAAAAGGTAAATTGCAACGTAGATTTTTGAAACCATTAAAAGAAATTATTTCCATGAAATCTAAAGTTAAATCTGGAAAAGTTACTCAATTAGAAATGAATTCTCTTCGTAGAGATGCAACTGAATTGATTAGAGAATTACTTGATTATACTCAAAGGGCTGATTTGGTTATGGATGAGAAAGAAATTATACAAGTTGCATTTGGAGATAAGAAAGGAGAACTTGTTTTGACTGATACAGATAATTTCTTTGTTGAATCAGGAAGAGTTATGCAGATAGTTGGAAATTCCTTTAAATTGAGTGATAGGGCAACCTTAGAAAAAGCAATTGTTAATATAAAGAAAGATAAAACTCAAGTTAGAATTACTTCCTCTGTTTTTGAAGCACTGCATAAAGAACTTGGTGATTTTGAGTTAGTGTTGTGATTTTAAAAAATAAATGTGAAAAGTATTTATAATCTCTATTTTATTCTGGAGAGATGGGGGCTATAAGAGTAATTTTATGATAAGACACTTTAGAGGAAAGATATTACATGGTTTAAAACATTATTTATTTAATATATTGCTGATATGGCTTGCAATTTTATTTTACAGATATAACCCTTATTACAAAAGCTTCTTATTGCCTTTAACACAGAGTGCTCTTTTTTACCTTGCTCTGACTTACACAGTCTTAGGATTATTTTTTTATATTATATTACCAATTGAGCGAATTCCTAAAAGCAAAGGGCTACTGATTTTTCAGACATTTAAAAGAACATTAATAGATACCTGGAGATATTTAAAAAACTTTACCCTAGATACAAATCACCCACCACCAAAAATAGAGAAGCACGAGAAAGTTGCAATACTTTTCGTGCTTGTGAAATTATACTTTTTACCACTTATGCTTAACTTTATGTTTGGTAATTATGAGGCAGTTAAAAGTGGACTGGGTACATTACCTGGATTAAGTACACTTTTGACAATTAATTCATTTAACAATATAATTTTTCCATTACTTATATCTCTTGTCTTTTTTATCGATACTTTATTTTTTACATTTGGGTATACCTTTGAAGCAGGATTTTTAAAGAACAAGATACGCTCAGTTGAGACAACAGCATTAGGGTGGATTGTTGTACTTTTATGTTATCCACCTTTTAATGGGTTATTTAATAATTATTCTGACTGGTATGCCAATGATAATGTATTTTTCTATTCATCCAGTCTGACCTTTTTTGTGAGGATTGCGCTAATCTTATTGCTTTTTGTTTATGTGAGTGCAACATTATCTCTTGGGACAAAGAGCTCGAATTTGACTAACAGAGGAATTGTTGGGTATGGCCCTTATAGACATGTTAGGCATCCGGCTTATATTTCCAAAAACTTATTTTGGTGGATAACTATAATTCCGGTTATGAATATTTTTGCGTTTCTTAGCATGCTTTCTTGGTCGGTTGTTTATTTCTTAAGAGCCATAACTGAAGAAAGACACCTTATCCAGGACCCTGATTACCAAGCTTACTGTAAAAAAGTTAAATATAGATTTATTCCAGGGGTTTGGTAACTTAATTTAAATAATTAAGGAGATTTTTAACAGATAAGCTTTAAAAAGCCTATATTCTAAACTGAGAGATGAAAGGAATAGTTGTGCAGTTTAGACGTGGAAGGCATAGAATTCATGAAAGGCATTATTTGCTTGACTTAGGCTGTGCTTCACGTGAAGAAGCAAGTAAGCTTGTTGGAAAGGAAGTTATATGGAAAAGTACTGCAGGGAAAGTAATTTCTGGGAAAGTTAGTAGTGCTCATGGAAATAAAGGTCTTGTTAGAGCTATTTTTGAATCAGGTTTGCCTGGACAGGCAATAACAACAGATGTTGAAATAAAGGGGAAAAATTAAAATGAAAATTTTACAAAAATTTCCAATACAGAAGACTTTCTTAATTTTGAAAGTTTCTGTCTGTTCAATTTCTACTAACTCATCTTCATTCGCAATAGGGGAAGGAAATTAAACATGGCTAAAAGAAAAGCATCATCATATTCTAAGAAAGGAAATGTACCTTATACACGTATCTCAAAAGCTAAAGCTAAATCTTACATAAAAGTAGTTCCTCCGAATAAAATTGTTAAATATAATATGGGCGATCAAAAAGCATTTATCGAAGGAAAGTTGCCATTTGTTTTAAGATTACTTTCTGATGAAATGTTAGTAATTAAGGATACTGCAATTGAGGCTGGTCGCATGGTTTTAGTAAAAAATCTTGAAAGACTGTTGTCTGGTAAGTTTTATCTTTGGGTTAAAATTTATCCACACCATATCTTAAGAAATAACAAGGCTGCTGCTGGGGCTGGTGCAGACAGACTTTCTACAGGTATGAAACAATCATTTGGAATTATTGAAGGTCGTGCTGCAAGAGTTCTTGGAGGGCAAGAATTGTTTTTAGTTGCTTGTGATTCTGAGGCTTCTGTTAAAATTGCACGTGAGATTATTGCAATGACTAAGTCTAAACTTCCTTGCAAAACCAAGGTTTCTTTTGAAAATTTGAATGATAAATCTCAAAAATAATAGAGATATATTTAATAACTTTCTATATTAATCTCAATTATGAAAAGAAGAGTGTTTGGCTTTGTTTTAGTTATAATTTCAATTGTTTTAACTTTATTTAATTCAACAATAACTGGGGCAGTTATCGGATCAAATTTATCTAATTATTCAAACTTTTTTGCTGCGCTTTGTTTTGTTGTTGGCTTGATTTTAATGTCTAATGGGGGAAAGAGAAATATTGCGGAAGAGATGTTAAAACAAAGAAGATATGTGGATAATACTAGGGAACTTAAAGGTATTGCTCGGAAGATGGGATATATTTTAGTTGATGGTTATAAGGAGGGAACAAGAGTTTGTAGGGGGGATGAAGTTATCACAGTAATACCGAATCATCGAAAGGTGAGCGGTAGAGGGACGATTGTAAGTATTTTGGAGGCTTTATCAACTGGAGAGTCAAGTTTTAGACGAGGAACCGCTTAATGTCTTTGTAGCCTTTCTAATATCCTTTTATAAACAAGATATCTTCTTCCAATATCTGCGTTGTCTTCTGCCCCTAATGATAGTATTTTAGAGATATCTGTTTGTCCAGCTTCATTTTTAGGGAGGTGAATAAAATCCATTTCCCTGCTATTCGCTACTCTTAAACCTTCTTCTAGCAAATAGTTTTCATATTTCTTTATTTGATGCTCTAGGCAAACTTTTCTGCAAATTGTTTTTAAACTCATAAAAATCCAGGTTATTTACTGCTTTTAAACCTTTGTTTAGAAAAGCTGTTGTACAGGACAGAGACATTTGACACCACTTAAAAAGATAAGATGATTAAACAAGAAGTGGTTAAAAAGAGCACAGTAAGAAGAGAGTTTCTCAAGTGTAAAAACTCTGGAATTAGTTATAAACGATGTATTTCAGAATTAGAAGCAAGGTTTCAAAAAAGATATAGTAAGGCAACTCTAAAAAGATGGAACAAGAGATTCTTAACAACTGACTGGGACTTAGAAGATTACTCGCAAAAACCTAAGAAAATAAAATACAAGTATAATAAAATGGAGGTTGGAAGGATTCTTGAATTAAGAGCTTTAACAGGTTACAGTGCTTATCAGTTGCATATCAAGGCTAAAAGAGAAGGTATATTTATGCATTCGTCAACGATAAGAGATATGATAAAGAAATCTGGATTGTCTAGGGGGAATAAGATAGAAGGTAAAAAACTAAGTTGGGTTTTATTTGAAAGACCTGATCCAAATTACATGTGGCAGATTGATGGAACAAAAATCGGAAATGGAAAATGGTTAATTCCTGTTGAAGATGATTGCTCAAGATATTGGATTGATTATGTTGTTTCTGATTCAAATAACACAGAGGTTATAACAAAACTCTTAGAAAAATGTATTTCTATGCATGGAAAACCATTACAAATATTGACTGATAATGGAACAGAGTTCGGAGGAAATGGTAAGGGAAATAATATGTTTGACAAGTGGTGTAGGAAGATGAATATTCTACATATAAGGTCTTCAATTCATAAGCCTGAAACAGTTGGAAAGATAAGCAAGCTCCAATTTACTATATCTTACGAGCTTCCTTACTGCTACAATGACTATGAGTTCTGTCGATGGAGATACAATCATGACAGGCCCCATCAGAGTCTTAATGGATTAACACCGTCACAAGTTTACTTTGGTGAAAGGAGGCATAAGAAATTTAAAGCAGAGTTGCTTTAGCTTACTGGTATCATATCTGTCTGTTGTGTACAGAGTCTCCTCAATTGTGTACTTAATAAAAAGTGGATTCTTATTTGGAGCAGCATTCTTCAACACATTTGATAAAACAAGCTTGACAGGCACCATCCTAGCATATGGACCTCATGCTATTTTTGAGATACCAGCACTTATTTTTAGCATGGCTATAGGAGTATCAATAGGAAATCTTGTAATAAAAAAATATGATTTAAGATACAAAAATAACAAACCAATGAAAATAGTTAAGATAATGATCTTAACGCTTGCAGTAATAGCCTTAATAGTTCCAACAAAATATTTTGCTTGGGATGCTAGGATAATCAAGGCGCTTCTTCTTGTGCCTCTATTTTGGCTTATGGCTAAAACAGCGCAAGAAACATCCCTATTTGAAAGTAAAGAGTGGAAACAAACAATATTTACAGGACTGATAACATTCATAAAAATAGTAATTCCTCTGTATATTATTGCTGCATTTATCGAAATTCGGTAAGCTTATAAACTGTTCAAACCTAATAACTCTGTAGTAGTTACATTAGTAAAGTTTATATATGGAGTTTTTGACAGATTTATATGGAATTTAATGAAAAAAGGTACGTCTCAAGAGGAATACCTAAACTTAGTAAAGATTTAGCCAAAGCAATATCAAGAGGTATTGAAAAAGGAGAAAGAATTTATGGCCCATTTGAACATGAAAATCCTCATTTAAGAGAAATAATTGATTATAGACAGTTTGAGGTAGGTAAAAATTTAGAGAGAAAAATAACCATATCTAATTTGACTATTGAAGATTTAGAAACTCTTAGTCAAAGAGAATTTCTTCTAGAAGCCTCTTTAGCATATCAAGGATTGTTTTATGCTTCCACTAAAAGCGCAGAATTATCTAGAGAATCTGGACTTCCAATTTTAACTAGAGAAATAGAAGCAGATATATTAAAATTGTACACAGGATTGCACAAGATATCTGGAAATTCCGATGAATTTCTTGATTTTTTAGGAAAAACAGATCCACTACTATATAAAGCATTAAAATCTGCAAGTAAAAGATATCTTGATAAAAATAGAAGATTTCCATTAGAAATTGATGACCTTAAAAGAATTAAAAATAGATTTAAACATATGGGTAATTTAGGTTCTGAAATTTTATACGACGCCTTAAGAAAACAAAATCAATCATATAGGTTAGAAGATCAGTTTAAATTATAACTAAAAGTATCTACTTAGGATTATGAAGTTCGATTGCGATTACTGAGGATTCTGAATTTACTTCAGAATTGTCAGCTAAAATTTCTTGCGAAGGTTTGCTTCACAAACCTAAGCAATTACAACTAAAACATAAACTTATAAACTCTCAAAAATAAAAATAATTATGAATATACAAAACACAGTCCTGGTTGCAGGACTCCTAGAACCCGCTGGTGGTTGTAGGAGGTTTGTTCATCAGCTCAACTGAACGAGCATTTTCTAGTTTTAACTCCCAAACATTAAATAGTTTAAACCCACAGTCTTTATATATCCAGAATAAAGATAAAAAGTTAAATATATGGCGGATGTTGTGTAATGGTTAGCACAAAGGCTTGTGGCGCCTTTAGAGTGAGTTCGATTCTCACCTTCCGCTTTGTGTGGGTTCCGAACATTTTATAAAGCCACACATACTTAGGAGTGTATGAGTTATGAGAAAATCTCCATACACCCTTTAGACTTAGAAAGTAGAAAGAACCTTCTAAAAAGACACACACCAGATATTAAAGAACATACCTCAATTCTAGAACATTTAAGATTATTAGCCAATGGAGAGATTACAGGCAAAAACATTGGAGAGAGAAGACAAGTTAATGCCTGATGGCAACTCTGTTAGGCTAAATCTTACATCTCTAACCAACTAACCAGCTTATTTTTATCTGAGGGAACATCTTTCCTTGAATAAAACACAAATTCCATTCGTTCATAGCATTTTGGACAATAACAAACTCTTCCATCTGATAATTTTATAGAAATTAATTTTGTTATACCTGACT
>Ga0209541_10005466_pt1 | contig 22139 bp, 19 predicted proteins | sample RifCSPlowO2_01_FD_184027 | JGI IMG/M metagenome (GOLD analysis project Ga0209541, IMG submission 184027) | Groundwater microbial communities from Rifle, Colorado - Rifle CSP2_plank lowO2_0.1 (SPAdes) (version 2) | ecosystem: Environmental > Aquatic > Deep subsurface > Groundwater | place...
CGACGGCAAAAACGACAGAGGAGAAAAAAATATAAAATGGCAAAGCAAAATTCAACAACCGAAACTAACACTAAGAATATCGACAGCTTCTTGGCGCCGTCGGCCCTAACCGTCTCTCCAAACCATATCCAAATCGGCAACCAATATGCCCGAACTGTTTTCTTGGCCACCTATCCGAGATATCTCCATACCAACTGGTTTTCTCCGTTAATTAATATTGATAAGGAATTTAATATTTCAATATTCGTTAATCCTAAGAATACGGCTGAAATTTTAAGAAAATTGCGTGATCAGCTGGCTCGCCTTGAAGCCCAGGTTATGGAAGAGTCGGAAGCCGGCAAAGTACGAAATCCAATTTTAGAAACTGCCATCCAGGATATTGAAACATTGAGAGACCAGCTCCAGCAAGGGACGGACAGATTTTTTGAGCTGGGCATATACATTACCTTCTTCGAAAATTCCCTTAGAGAGCTGGATGAAACCGAAAGCAAACTCCAGGGCATGTTTGAATACCAACTTGTATTTTCCCGTCCGGCAACCTTTAGAATGCAGGAAGGATTTGTCTCGACTCTTCCCCTAAACACGGACAAGCTCAATGTTTACACCTCTATGAATACCGAACCGCTCTCTTCCACCTTCCCGTTCGTATCTTTCGATTTAACTTCAAACTCCGGAATTCTTTACGGAATAAACACCCATAATAATTCTTTGGTGCTATTTGACCGCTTTGAGCTTGAGAATGCAAATGCGGTTGTATTCGGAAAATCGGGCGGTGGTAAATCATATACCATTAAATTAGAGATTCTGCGTAGCTTAGTTTTTGGAACCCAGATATTAGTAATGGATCCGGAGGATGAATACAAATACCTGGCTGAAACCGTCGGCGGCGCAAGCATTAAAATTTCGGTTAATTCACCCCATCATTTAAATCCTTTTGATTTGCCGGCACCTAAACCTGAAGAGTCTCCGGCAGACGTCTTTAAATCACACCTGCTTGATCTAACCGGCTTATTCAAGCTTATTTTAGGCGACCTTACACCTGAAGAAGATTCAATTCTTGATGAAGCGCTTATCCAAACTTATGCCATTAAAGACATAACTCCCGAAACTGATTTTACTAACAGCGCTCCGCCGATACTGTCTGATCTGCAAAATGTCCTGGAAGGTCTTAACGGAGCCGAATCTTTGGCTGTTCGGTTAAAAAAGTATTCCCAAGGCACTTTCTCCGGATTCTTGAATAATCCAACTAATATTTCTCTTGAAAATCGGCTCGTCGTTTTCAGTATCCGCGATATGGAAGAAGAATTAAGGCCGATTGCGATGTATTTGATTTTGAACCATATCTGGACGCAGGTTAGGCGCGACTTAAAGAAAAGAGTGCTGGTAGTTGATGAAGCCTGGTGGCTTATGAAATACGCTATGGGCGCAGAATTTCTTTTCAATATCGCCAAAAGAGCCCGTAAATACTATCTTGGTCTGACCACTATATCTCAAGATATCCCGGATTTTATGGCTACCCCTCAAGGAAAAGCGATTGTAACCAATTCCTCGATACAGGTCCTGATGAAACAATCAGCGGCGGCAATAGATGTAGTTAAGAATACATTTAACCTCACCGATGCCGAAAAATACTATCTGCTCGAAGCCCGAGTCGGATTCGGACTTCTTTTCGTCGGTCAAAACCATGTCGGTGTAAGAGTGGTGGCGTCTTATGCCGAAGATCAAATTATAACCTCCGATCCCCGACAAATACTTGAGGTAGAAAAAGCAAAAGAAGAGTGGGCAAAGGAGAATGCTTAATTTTACGACCTACAACTTATGACTAGTGACCAGAGCAAAAAGTCGTTAGTCGTTAGTCGTTAGTCGTTAGTCGCGGTATTGGCAGACATCGACCAACAATTATCAGAAGAACAAGCAGCAACGGAAGAAAAACAAGCTCAAGAATTTGCTGCCGAACAAGAGCTTTACCAAGTTCAACAAAAAGCTGAAGCTTTATATGAAGAGGGGAAAGCGTTTGGTCATCCTTCTTATTTTAAATACTTTGTAATCCTTATTCCCTGGGCAATATTGGTAGATGTTGTTGACATGTGGGATTTAACCGGCGCCGGAGCTGTATTGGGACGGGCCTTTTCAATTTTTAGCTGGATTTCCATAATACTTATTTTGTGGTTTACTGACGGAAAAGTTAAAAAAGCTTATCATTATAATGAGAACTTGGGACAAGCCATAGCTGATCTTCAAAAAGACATAGCCAGAGCTACAAGGTTTGCCCTTAAAAGCAGTAAGTTTCTGCGCAAAGTTCCGGGGATGAAAGGCGTTGCCAGGCAAATTCCAAGAACTCTGGTAAAAATCCGCCGGATTGCAAGAAAAAATCCAATTACAAAAGTCCTTATTGGGGGCGCCATTAACGCCATTCCATGGCTAGCCGTTTTTAATCTCCTCTTTATTTGGGTCTATCTAAGCTACCGCGACGAGAAGAAAAGTTATAGAAAGGCGCGGGAATTGGCAGAAGAAGCCTATGCCCAGCTTTCGCAAGAAAGTTCACAAATGGTATAATAGTAGAAATTAAAAGTTAAAAATGAAAAATTAAAAATTTATGAAAAGGAACATATTTTTACGATTTTTAATAGTTTTTCTTGCTCTTACCGCTTTTTTAGTGGGATATCTGGTAATAAGAGGGGATGGTCCAGTAAGTCCTCAATCGAAAACGGGAACGATCCTAGATAAATTCGATAATAACAAACAACTAACGACTAGTGACCCAAAACTAGCAGAAGAAGAGCCTTTTGTGGTCGCCGACAGGAAAGTGGTCTCGATTACTAATTCACCGGATAAAAAGGGGGTTATTTATTTTGAAAAAAACACGGGGAAATTATTTGAATTTAACTTTGAAACCAAACAAGAATTAGCGATATCAGATATTATGCTCCCAAATTTTATGTCAGCAATATGGTCACCGGCCGACAGAGAAGCAATCGGTTATTTTGCCTCAAACACAAGCGCAATATTTAAATATTTAAACACTAAAACCAATCAAGAGGTTCCTCTTGATCAAAATATCCGTTCGGCGGCCTTTTCTCCTACCGGCGATTTAATTGCTTATTACTATGCCGATCCGAATAATAGCCCGGATATATCTTCAGAAGAGCTTGACCAAAATGGACTACCTGGGCCGGCAACGATAGAACCGAATAAAATATTCATCGCCCAACCGGACGGAACTTATCCTAAAAAAATTCTGAACACCCGCCTTGAAGATATAAAGCTAAGCTGGCCGACGGAGGAATGGCTGGTTTTTAAAACACCTGCTTCAGAGATATTTCTCTTAAATAAGGAAGGGGGGCTTAATAAATTTCTGGAATCGCAACATCTTCTTGAAGAAAAATGGTCGCGTAGCGGTAAAAAAATGCTTTATTCTACCCTTTCAGACGATATGGAAATAGCTGAGCCGGTTCTTTGGGTAAAAGAATTAGATTCAAGATCTAAAAAATATTTAGAAACAGGGGGAAATGCCTCTAGATGTGTCTGGAGTATTGATGATATTAATATTTTCTGCGCTTTGGCCGAATCGCCTTCGGCAGACGAAATATATCTGATTAATACTTCCGATGGTTCCCGCAAGTTTATCTTTGACCCGGAAACATCAATCAAAGAACTCTTACTGTCCTCTTCGGAAGATTATCTTCTCTTTGTGAGTGCTTCGAATGAGAGACTCTATGCCATAAAAATCTCGGATTAATCCGAGATTTTTATGGATACAATTTTATCACTATTCTCCTGTTTGGTTCATTTCCAATACTCTCGGTGGCTATATCGGGACAAGAAGCCAATTCCATGTGAACAATCCTTCTCTCATAGCCCGACATTGGGCCCAAGGCTTCGGCTTTTTGAGTGCTTCTGACCCTAGCTACGGCTTGGCGAGCAAGATCAATGACATAATCAGCTCTTGATCTCTTGTAGTCGTTTACATCAACTACAATATTATTAAATTCCGGAATTTTCTTTAAAAAGACGGTCCTGACAATATGTTCCAGAGAGTCTAAATTCTGTCCGTTTTTGCCTATTAAAAACCTGGCATTTTCCGGAGTATAAACAGAGACAGCCAGAACTTTTACTCCCTTGTCATCCGTTTCCTCTCTGGTGTCAATTTGGCATTCAAGGTCCATAAAGCCAACCATCTTTACTATGGTTTCTTTTAACTGTTCTTTAATATTATCCGCATTCGGCGCATTCATAATTTTAAGTAAAATCTAATTAATTAGTCCCTATATTTCGCCCTTATATACGCCTGTTCTCCCATTGAAAACAGCGTTGTGGTAAGCCAGTATAAAAGCAATCCGGCCGGCAGGTTCCAACCAATTATTATAATCATAACCGGAAAAAAATACAACATTTGAGAATTCAGGGCTTGAATCTCTTTTTGCCCGTCCTGTCTGAAACCGGAAGGGGCCGATTTCATTAGGTTTGAGTTCTGCCTTAACTGAATAAACTGAAAAGCACCGGTAATTAAAACCAACAATATATTTCTTGATGTTATATCTAAAAAACCAAACGATATCGGCTCTATGTGGCCGGGGTTATTAATAAAACCATAAAGCAAGGACAGGTTCTCTGGTTTAAAACCGGCCCCAAAGGCGCTATAAAGAGCAATCAGAATGGGTAACTGTATTAAAAGGGGCAGACACCCCGCCAGGGGATTTACGTTGTTCTCCTTATATAATTGCATAATAGCCGCTGATTGGGCTTGAGTATCATTTTTAAACCGATCCTTTATCTCTTTCAGCTTTGGGTTTATTTTATTTAAAGCTCTCTGCGATCTTATGGTCTTAACGCTCAATGGGAAAAATAAAAGCCGGATAAAAACTGTAAGCCCGACAATCGCTAAGCCAAAATCGCTTCCCGGAATTATGTTGTATAAAAAAACAACAGCATTGAGTAGGGGCCTGTATAGAATTGTATTATATAATTCGATCAATTGACTAACAAACTAACGACAACTAACCTAAGCCTTATGACCTAAGAAAAAATCTTCGTCATTAGTCATAGGTTGTTAGTCATTAGTCAATATTTGTCATAAGTCGTCAGTTAAACCAGGGGATTACATTTAAGAATTCTGATTAAACCCCTAAACGATCCTTTCCAGAATCCGTATTTTTCTATAGAATCTATGGCATATTCAGAGCAGGTTGGATAAAAAAGACAAGTAGAGTAAAACAAAGAAAAAGGAGTAAAAAATACTGTTCCTGAAAATTGCCGATATGCTCTTATTATAAAAATTAATATTTTTTTCATAGAGTTTTAATAATAAAATTAAGCAGTTCATTTTTAAAAGTCTCTTCTTCAACTCTGGCCCTAACGACAATTACCACATCCTGTCCACCCTTAATTTTGTTTATGTTTAAATAGATTATTTCGCTTAAAATTCTTTTGATTCTGTTGCGATCAACGGCATTTTTATAAATTTTAGAAGGTACAATAAAACCAAATCGTGAATTATTGCTACTACTCAACCTTGCCTTAATAAACAAAAAACTGCCCTTAACAGTCCTGCCCTCTTTAAATACCCTGTTAAATTCTTTTTTTCCAACTAGACGATTGCACCTGGGTAGAGCCACAAACGACTAATGACTAATGACTAATGACTAATGACTTTTATGGTCATAGGTCGTAAATCATAAGTTATAAATTAACTTAGACGGTTAATCGATACCTTCCTTTTCTTCTTCGGCGAGACAAAACACTACGACCATACCGCGTCCCTGACCGTTTAAGAAATCCGTGTTTTACCTTTCTTTTTTTCTTTTTTGGTCTAAATGTCCAGGCCTTAGATGTAGTCATGACAGTAGTATAGAAACTTTTTTTTATTAAGTCAATCTTGTAAACATATATCCACTTGTTATAAACAGGGTATAGACAATTTTGCTGTATACTCTTTGTTTTTTATATTTGTATAATTAACTTGTAGTTCAGTTTGTGAAAAATTAAAGTTCATAGTTTATAGCTCATAGTTCATAGTTCACGCTAAGAACTGATTGCTAATAACTAATAACTTCCATAAGGTGACTAACGAAGAATTGTGGAAAGCCGTATTGGGGGAGATGGAACTTTCTCTTTCGAGGGCAAATTTTACTACTTGGTTTAAAAGTACTTCTATTCTTTCCAAGGACAACCAGTCAATTGTTGTTAGTGTCCCTAACGGTTTCATAAAAGAATGGCTCGAAAATAAATTTAACAAAAAAATTCTTACCTCGATAAGAATTTTGACTCCGGAAGTGCGGGATATTAAATATGTTATTGGTATACCTAAAATAGATCTGAAACAATCTTCTCCTTCGTTAATACTTGATCGGGACATTGAAGATAAAACTATTACGGATTCGGCTAAAGATATAGATATAATAACAAATCTTAACAAAAAATACTCTTTCGAATCTTATATAGTGGGCTCAAACAATGATCTTGCTCATGCCGCCTCAATTGCTATAACAAAAAATTTAGGTAAACTATATAATCCTCTTTTTATATATGGCGGGGTAGGTCTTGGTAAAACCCACCTTCTTCAAGCAATCGGAAATAAATTATGTTCTGATTCAAAAACCATTAAGGTTCTTTATATTCCTGCTGAAAAAATGACTGCCGATCTTCTTGAATCAATTAAAACGGGAACTATAGAACAACTTAAAAATACCTACTTCAAGCTGGATTTACTGATAATAGATGACGTCCAATTTATAGCCGGAAAAGAAAGAACCCAAGATATTGTTTTTTCAATATTCAACGAACTTCACGGAAAAAACAAACAAGTAATACTATCTTCGGATCGTCCGCCTAAGGCAATACCGGCCCTGGAAGAGCGTTTAAAATCTCGTTTTGAGGGTGGTATGATCGCTGATATAGGCATTCCTGATTTTGAAACAAGATTTGCGATATTAAAATTAAAAACAGCGGAAAAAAAATTAGAGTTAACTAATGAAACTCTTACTTATATTGCCACTAATATCCAAAAAAATATAAGAGAACTCGAGGGGGCCCTGAATAGAGTTGCGGCTTTTAGTCAAATATATAATAAAGAACCGGGATTAAAAGAAGTTAAAAATATTCTTACAACATATTTAAATAATCCCTATAAAAAAACATCACCACAGGTGGTTCTTAAAAATGTAGCTGATTTTTATAATATCTCGACCGCCGATCTTATAAAAAGAAGTAGGAAGAAAGAAGTTGTAAAACCCCGTCAAGTAGCCATGTTTCTTTTAAGAGAAGAAACTCAACTATCTTTCCCGGAAATAGGACAAAAACTTGGCGGGAGAGATCACTCTACTGTAATTCATGCTTGTGAAAAAATAAGAAAAGAAGAAAATGAGAGTGAAATTATAAAACAAGAATTAGTATTGATAAAAGAGCGTTTATACAATTCTTTTGAAAAATGAGTATTACTTGTTTTTATTTAGTGGATAAATAGTGAATAAACTGCATAAAATTATTTTAAAAATATATTTATTATTTATTTATTAGATTAATATCTATAGATAATCAATATTTTATCCACATTAAAAATAAATTATTCAGATAAAAATAATTCAATAATTTACTAGATAATATATATCTTTAATATTAATTATAAACATATCCACTCCTATAATACTAATAATATTATATATATAATTTATATATGAAAATAATTACCAGTCAAAAAAATTTAATAAAAGCCTTGAATATTGTAGAAAGAATTATATCCAAAAATCCATCTCTTCCTATTTTAAATAATCTTTTGCTTAAAACTGAAAATGGCAGATTAAAAATATCAGCTACCAATCTTGAGATAGGTATAAATTATTTTTTAGGAGTTAAAATAGATGAGGTAGGAGAAATTGCCGTACCGGCAAAAATATTTTCCGATTTTATAGGAAATTCAGGGGAAGATAAAATTACCCTGATAACTAAAAATAATATTTTAAATATTAATACTGATAAATATAAAACCCAAATATTAAGTTTTGATCCTAAAGAATTTCCAATAATACCCAAAATAAAAAGTACCTCTTTTTTATCAATACCCGGTAAAATTTTAAAATCAGGATTATCTACAGTATTTGATTCAATATCTATTTCAGAAACAAGACCGGAATTATCGGGAGTATATATTCAATTTAACTCTAATAAATTAATTATGGCTGCCACTGATAGTTTTCGTTTAACAGAAAAAATAATTGAGTTAAAACAAAAAGAAGATATATCTTTTATATTACCGAGAGCGACAGTTATGGAATTAATTAGGATATTAGGAGATATTAATGAAGATATTTTAATAAAATATGAAAACAGTCAAATAATTTTTTATAATAATGATTTTGAAATAATATCCCGCTTAATTGATGGTAATTATCCTGATTATAAAAAAGTTATTCCCGATAAATATATATCAAAAGCTTTGGTTAAAAAAGAAGATATTGAAAAAAGTGTTCGTTTGGCAGGGATATTTTCTTCAAATATATCTGATATTAAAATAAGTTGCGGCGAAAAAGCAATAAATATTACGGCTAAGAATTCCAATAGAGGAGAAATTCAAACCGTAGTTGAATCTTTATTAAAAAATGAGCCATTTAATGTCTCTTTAAACTATTATTATTTATTAGACGGGTTAAAAATTATACCCACTAAAAATGTTGTTTTGGAATATACAGGACAAGGCAGCCCTTTAGTTATAAAACCTGAAGATAATAATAAAGATATTACTTATCTTATTATGCCTCTTCGAAAGTAAATTTTGTTCGCGAATAAAATGAGTGGTAGTAGATGTATTAGATAATTATACCCACTCACTGTGCTCGTAGACAATTATCCCATGTTTAAGGATATAGGAAATTTATTTGAAAAAAGAAATAAAATAATTGATAAATCTCAGAATAAGAGTAATCAAATAAAAAATATAGTAAAAGACTTTTTAAAAGAAAGATTTAGAGGCAGCCTAAAAGGATATTCTTTTGATATTAGTTATAATTCTCAAGAAAATTATCTGATTGTAACTGCTGAAAATAAAATATTGGCAAATGAATTGGTTTTAGAATTAGTAAGTTTAAATGATCTTCTAAGGGCTAAAAATATAAGTCTCAGCAAGGTACTAATCAGGTAGATTATAATAATTTCTCACAGCCCATTCCCAATTTTTAAATTGAGGATCTTTATTTTGTTCGAATAAATCAGAAGATAATGGATTATTTTTGTCTACATAATAAAGAATAGTATGAATATCTTTTCTTTCATTTTGGTTTTTTGAATAATATTGGCCATTAAGCATAATCTTGTCCGCAAAAACCGGATCCGGCTTATTAAAACTTTCCAGGGAAGTTTTTTCCAAAGCTTTGGTTATAAATTCGCGCCATAAAGGTCCGGAAGCGCTTATACCAGCTCCAGCCCTGGTCATTGATCTATTGTTATTATTTCCGGTCCAAACACCAACAGCAACAGAAGGGGAATAGCCGATAACCCAAGCATCCCTATTCTCTTGTGTTGTTCCTGTTTTTGCGGCTATTTCTTTACCCGGAATAAATAGAGAGTTAATATAGCCAAACACCGGAGACCGGGCGTTGTTATCCGACAAGATATCAGTTATTAATCTGGCTATCTGGGAATCTAAAACTCTTTTAGATTCTATTTTAGTTTCTTCCAGTAAATCTCCTTTTGCGGATTCAATTCTTTTTATAAAAAACCAAGGATTGCGCAACCCGTCGTTGGCAAAAACTCCGTAAGCGGAAACAAGGTCAATAAGTTTTACTTCCGCTCCGCCCAGGACTAAAGATAATCCAAAACGGGAACGGTTTTGAAGGGTGGTAATACCCATAGATTCCGCAAGGTTTATAGTGTCTTCAGTGCCCGCTAAGTATAGTGTTTTTACTGAAGGCACATTTAATGATTGAGCAAGGGCATTTCTTAATGTTACAGGTCCCCTGAAGTGGCCGTCATAATTTTCCGGATTGTAACATTCGAGGCCGAATTCATCTTTTTCGGACTTTGCTTCCGACGGGCAATTAGGATTAAATTCTGTTTTAACGTCAAAAAGAATAGTTGCGTCTGGATAACCCTTTTTGAAAGCGGCCGCATAAGCAAAAGGTTTAAAGGCTGATCCAGGCTGCCTTTTAGCGGTAGCAACATTGAAATTTCCCTCTTTATCAGTATCAAAATAATTACTGGAGCCCACCAGAGACATAATTTCGCCGGTTTTTGGATTTATGGCGACTAAGGCGGCATTATCGGCTTTATATTTTTCTTGATTTATTTTTGAATATTTCAAAACAAGCTCTTCGGCTGATTTTTGCAATTCAGTATCAAGGGTGGTTATTACTTTGAGCCCGTCATTTTCTACCGCTTCCTCTCCATATTTGGAAACAAGATATTCTTTGACCATGATAACAAAATGAGGGGCGACGATTTTTTCAATACCGGGAATAAGGGTCAGTTTTTCGTTAAGAGCATGTTCCAACTCATCATTGTTCACATATCCCAGGGCTGTCATTTTTTTAAGTATATTATTTTTTCTGGCCATTAATTCATCAAGATGGTTTCCATAAGGGGAATAATAAGTAGGAGCATTGGGCAAGGCCGCCAGCAAAGCCGATTCAGCCAAGGTTAGATTTTTAGCTGGCTTATTGAAGAAAGTTTTACTGGCGGATTCAATGCCATAAGCATTTGAACCGTAGGGTATTTGGTTAAGATACATCCAAAAAAGCTCATCTTTGCTAAAGCGACGTTCAATCTCGACTGTCAAAACAATTTCTTTTATTTTTCTGGTAATCAGGCGGTAGGTGGAGGCTCTCTCATCGCCGAGAAGAGCTTTTTTTATTAATTGTTGAGTTATAGTTGAACCGCCTTCCGAAATGCCAATTTTCTGAATATTTCTTAGTAAAGCCCTGGCGATACCCTTGAAATCAATGCCTTTATGCTGATAAAAATCCACATCTTCTGAAACTAGGGTGGCTTTTTTAACGGAGTCAGGGATCTGTTCCCAGGGTATAATAGTTCTTTTTTCTTCGCCGTGAACGTCATAGAGAAGAACGGTTCCGGTCGAATCATATATTTTTGTAGATTCGCCAACCTTCCTTTTTATTATTGTTTCCGGATCAGGAATGGTTCTTTGAAGGTAAATAAAATAAGATAAGAAGAATATGGTTTCAATTACAAAAAGCCACACAGATAGTGTGAAAATTAATTTTAGCAATCCCTTAATAGTCTTCTTATTGTTTTTCAGTTTTTTATGGTAAATATTGGAAAAACATTAGTTAGGCAATATTATCATAAAAAAGCCATATTTACAATGATTTCCTTTAAGATTATTATAAAGCAATGGATGAAAATAAAACCATCCAGGAATTATTAACCAGGGGAGTAGAAGAGGTTATTGACCAAAAACATTTGGAATCTGTTTTGCTGTCTGGTAAAAAACTAAGAGTTAAATTGGGCATAGATCCGACTAGTCCGAATATTCATATTGGTCGGGCAATGTTACTTTGGAAGTTAAGAGAATTTCAAGATTTAGGTCACCAAGTTATTTTTATTGTCGGCGACTTTACGGGACAAATCGGCGATACGTCGGATAAGGAATCGGAACGGCCGATGCTTTCAGGAGAGCAGGTGAAGAAAAATATGAAGACTTATTTTAAACAGGCGTTTAAAATTTTAGACAAAAATAAAACAGAAACTTACTATAATTCTAAGTGGCTTAAAAAACTAGGCCTTTTAGAGCTTAGCAGAATGGCGGATAAATTTGGATTACATGAATTTAGTTCCAGAGATTTAATTAAAAGACGAATGGATACAGGAAAACGAGTTTCGTTAAGGGAGCTTCTTTATCCTTTGATGCAGGGATATGATTCGGTTGCTGTAAAAGCCGATGTGGAGTTGGGCGGGCGAGATCAACGATTTAATTTATTGGCTGGCCGCTCTATTCAACCGCTTTATGGCCAGGATCCCCAAGACATTATTATAACCAAATTTCCTTTGGAAGGGCTTGACGGTAGAAAAATGAGTTCTTCTTGGGGAAATGTAATTAATATAACAGATAAACCAGACGATATGTTTGGCAAGATTATGTCCATTAACGACAATCTGATAATTAAATATTTTCAGCTAGCAACGAGGATTCCGAATGTTGACGTAGAAGAATATAAAAAGCAACTCGAAACTAAAACTAATCCGAAAAACATTAAAATCAAACTAGCCTTTGAATTGGTTAGAATGTATCATGGAGAAGAAGGCGCTAAAAAATCTCAAGAAGAATTTGATAGAGTTTTTTCAAAGAAAGAACTTCCAAGGGGCATTAAAGAATGGCGCCTCAAAAAAGAAGGGAACAGTATTGTCGACGCGCTTACTGAGTCGGGAACGGTTGCATCAAAAACAGAAGCAAAAAGACTAATTGATCAAAGGGCGATAAAGATAAATAGCAGTATAATTAAAAGCTGGGGATATAAGGTTAAAATGGGGGACGTAATTAAAGTCGGTTCACGAAAATTTTTAAAGATAGTTTAATGGAAACAAAAACCGCTCCCAAATTATTGAAGGAGCAGTTTTTGTTCATTTAATTCCAGTCGTCTTTTTCTTTCTCTTCTTCTTCTTCTTCTTCCTCCTCCTCCTCCTCGTCGTCCACATCTTCATCTTTTTCTTCTGCCAGACTATCTTCTGTATCCAATTCCCCATGTTTGCCAAAAGCCATAATTTCGGCATATTTTATTTCTTCGACCAACATATCCACTTTGGCCTAGTTTGTACCCGATAATATAGTTAAAAACTATCTCAAAGAGTATAAGCTAGACTCATTTAAATATTTAAATATTTAAACTTTCAGTATACTATATTATTTGCGCAACAAATTGCAATAGCCAAGCCATCAGCGGCGTCATCCGGCTTTATTTGGGCTTTTAAGCTCAAGATTAGCCTCACCATGAGCTCTACCTGGTCTTTACCCGCCCTGCCATAGCTTGATACCGCTTGTTTAACCTGGAGAGGGGTAAATTCATATATAGGAACACCGGATATGGTCAGAGCGGCCATGATTACGCCCCGTATCTCACTCACAGATATTATAGTTTTTTGATTTTTAAAGAAAAATAACTTTTCCACAGCCGCTGCATTAATCTTATATTTACCGGCTAGTTTTTTTACTTCCTCAAAAACTGTTTTATGGAGCATGTCTTTTGAGACAGAAACAGAGAGTAATCCATAGTCAATGCATTCCAGGTTATTCTTGGATTTTTTAATTACCCCAAAGCCGATTCTGGTTGTGCCGGGGTCGATCCCGAGGATAACCATATAAAACTCGAAATTCGAATACCGAAATATGAAACAAATTCCAAATTCGAATTCCCAAAATTCCAAATGGTTTGAAGATTTAGAATTTTTGATTTTCGGGTTTTGTTTCGGATTTAGGATTTCGCGCTTCGGATTTACTCAAATTTTCTTTTGTAAATTTGAGATTATATCTTCCACATCATCCTGCTCATTCAAATCATTAAAAAGTTTGTCTACTTGATTTTGAGTTGATTTATCTAGGGCAGGTGCCGGCTGATTTAACATCCAGGATATACTGTCCGGGGGAACCACCTTTGAGCTATTATCTCCCAGTATTTTTTTTATTTCACCAATAGTTCGATTATGGCTATCGGTTACGGCTTTAATTTTTAAAGCAATATTCCCGGGGCCTATTGCTTCTATTGATAGTTCTTCAAGTTGAGGGGATTTATCGGCTACTCTACTGATAGCCCTCTGGATATTATCATTAGGCATGTTTAGCGCTCGGGCTTTTTCTATGGCATTTTTCAATTCTAGATTTGTCTCCGGATTTATGCCTTTTTTTGCGGCAAGAGAAATTAGTTTTGAGGCCTTCGAAAATAACTGGCCCCTTTTTTTGTCAGTTAATGCCTTGCAATGTTTAATTTGACTCCATTTTGAATGCCCGGACATATGATTAATTTATATCACTGATTTTTTAAAAATATTAACAGAGAGATGCTGGTGAATTTAAAAATTCAGCAGATTTTTGTTTAAGCCGAGATGTTTTTTGCCTTCTTGGGTGATGACCCGCCCCTTCGGGGTTCTGGCCAGAAATCCAATTTGGATCAAATAGGGTTCATAAACATCCTCTATCGTGTTTTCTTCTTCGGAAATGGCGGCGGCGACAGATTTTAAACCTACGGGTCCGCCATCGAAAGTGTTATGTATCGTTAGAAGTATTTTTCTGTCAGTTTCTTCAAGACCGTTATTATCTATCTCTAACATCTTTAAAGCCTCGTTGGCGATAATAGCATCAATTATGAGGTGATTTTTTACTTCGGCATAATCTCTGGCCCTTTTTAAAAGGCGGTTGGCAATGCGAGGAGTGAAACGAGAGGCTTGAGCGATAGTTTTTATTCCGTCTCCGTTTATATCTATACGAAGGAGTTGAGCTGATCGGGCAATGATTCTTTCTATGTCTTTTTGATTGTAAAAATCAAGGCGGAAATTGATTCCAAATCTTGATCGAAAAGGACTTGAGAGCATTGATATCTTGGTTGTGGCGGCGATAAGAGTGAATTTGGGCAGGTCTATTTGAAGCGTTTTAGCGGAGGTTCCTTTGCCGATTATTATATCTAATTTAAAATTCTCCATTGCCGGATAGATAACCTCCTCAACGGCCTTATTTAATCTGTGGACTTCGTCAATGAAAAGAACATCGCCGTCATTTAAACCGGTAAGAATTGAACCGACATCTCCGGCTTTCTCAAGGGCGGTGCCGGAAGTTATTTTTATTCCCGATCCAAGCTCTTTGGCAATAAGATAAGCAAGAGTTGTCTTCCCGAGCCCGGAAGGGCCGTGGAGAAGAAGATGTTCGACTGTGTCTTTTCTTTTCTTCGCCGCCCCAAGCATTATTTTTAAATTGTCTTTTACCTTTTCTTGTCCGATATACTCGGTAAAATTCTTGGGACGTAGGGCCAAATCTAAATTTCGGTCATCTGGAGTATTTGTGGGGATTATTTTGGATTCCATAAGGACTTGTCCCAGCTCTTTTTAAAAATTTCAAAAGAAAGAGCTGGGTTGACATTCGTATCTTTTTAGATTAAAATATTAGAGCTTGATATATAAAGATTAATAAGGACCTCTATAATCTGTAGGCAATTGGATTAAGGATTTCCGTACGTCCAATATGGGGTAGCATCTTAGCCGGATAGCCTGGTTTCGACTGAGCTACTCCTCAGAACTATCCTGCCCCGAGTTTTATTAAAATTCGGATTTGCCTACAGATTATAAAAGTTCTTGATATTCGTAAAGCCTTAAACCGTTCTCTCTATTTCTTCTATCGAAGTAATTCCATTAATAAGTTTCAGGTACGCATCCTGTATTAATGTTACCATGCCTTCTTTAATTGCCATTTCTTCAATAGCCGATATTGGTGGCGAAGAGAGAATAAGACTTTCCGTATTTTTAGAAACGATAAAAGCTTCAAAAATCCCAATTCGGTCCCGATAACCGGAATGATTACACTCCGAACATTTTCCGGGGCTATAGACATTTAATGAATTATTAAGCTCGGGCAAGGTCATTCTGTCTTTTAAAGAATTAAGAACCGTCTTTATCTTATTTAATTCCAGGGGAGTGACTTTTGCTAATTTTTTACAGTTATTGCATAATTTTCTTATTAATCGTTGGGCGAGAGTTATGTTTATGGCCGGAGCGATTATCTGGGGCCTGATCCCCAAATCAATCAGTCTTGGGATAACTCCGGCGGCGCTGTTGGTGTGTATAGTTGACAGGACAAGATGGCCGGTTAAGGATGCGTGCAGGGCTATCTCTGCGGTTTCAATATCTCTTATCTCTCCGACCAGAATAATGTCGGGATCTTGCCTTACAATAGACCTTAATCCGTTAGCGAAAGTATAGTCCTTCTTGGGATTAACCTGGGTTTGGGAAATGTTTTTGACATGGTATTCGATAGGGTCTTCGATGGTAATTATTTTTGTTCCCGGCTCATTAAGGTGGTGGACAAAAGCGTAAAGAGTGGTTGTTTTGCCGGCCCCCGTTGGTCCAGAGACCATGATTGCGCCGGTTTTTTTAGTGAGTTCCTTCTCTATAATTTCAAGGAGGTCTTTTCTGAAACCTAAATTTTGAAGGGATACTTTAATTACTCTTGGATCAAGTAAGCGCATAACAATAGTTTCTCCAAATTCGCTTGGTATCATTGAAACTCTGACTTCTATATCAACCGTCTTTTGTTTGATGGTGAACCTGCCGTCTTGAGGAGAATCGTGTATATTAAGTTTCATTTTCGATAAAACTTTTACGCGATTCAATATTTTTTGATAGTAATCGGTATCGATGTTGGTTATGTCGTGCAAAATGCCGTCTAACCGGTATCGCAAACGGGTGTTTGCTTGTTCTGGTTCGAAGTGAATATCTGATGCTTTTGTTTTGAGGGCGCCGGCAATAAGTATTTCAAGCAGTTTGGTTACCGATATTGTCTGGAGTTTGTTTTTTAAATCGCTTATATCTTTTATCTGTTCTTGGAGTTGTTCCAACTCTTCCTCATTTACTTCGATTGCTCCTATTCTAAAAACTTTCTGCTTTATTATCTTATATCTTTGCCAGACTGAACTTAATATGTCAGGCGTAGTAATTAAAACAGTAGGATTTAGCTCCCTGCTTTTTAATGATTCCAAAGTTTCTTTTGTTTGGGTATTTTCCGGATCAAGTATTGCCACGATAAGCTTAGACTCTGTTTTATAAAGTACGGCCAAGCCGGCTTTTCTGGCAGTTTCCTCATCGAGCATGTTAAGAGCATCAGTATCAATTGGTATGCCCTTGAGGGTAGAGAAAGGAAGCCCAAATTTTTTGGCTAATTCAGCATAGCGATTTTCCACCCCCTTTAACTTAATTTCTTTAAGTTTTTTTTCCAGGTCTTCTTCTCTTTTTTGAGCGGGAGATTGTGAAAGCACGGTGGGCATTATATGTATTCTATATATTTGTAATAACGAACCTGCATTTATTGTAAAGAGATTTTTTGTGGATAACCAGCATGGGAACTATTGCATTCTATGTCTACCCCCTTATTATAGCATGTACTATTGACTTATGTTTTTTTATTTGTTAACATAGAGGTAATGATTGAAAAGGGTCCGCAGAAGGCGGGCCTCGTATTTTATAATTTACAACTTATGACCCACAACTTATGACCACAGTTAGTCGTTAGTCGTTAGTCGTTAGTCGTTAGTCAATTGGATACCAAACAATTTATATCGGCCATAAAACAAATTACCGAAGAAAAGGGAATACCGGAGCAAAGCGTGATTGAGACGATTGAGGCGGCTATTGCGGCGGCCTATAAGCGGGATTATGGGGAAAAGGGGCAAATAATAAGAGCTAAACTTAATACTGAAACCGGCGATCTTGGAATGACCCAGGTTTTTTACGTTGTTGAGGGAATTGATGAAGAGGGCAATATTATCGGTCCGTTGCCGGTGAAGGTTACCGAAGATAGGCAAGACCACGAAGGTGAAAAACCAAGGATAAGAAATAAAAGCGAAGAGCGGGAAGAAAACAAGACAGAAGAAGAGGAGCTTAAAATAAAATTTAATCCCGAGAAACATATTCTTCTTGATGAGGCGAAGAAAAAAAATAAAAAAATTAAAATTGGCGATGAGCTGGTTGTTAAACTTGAAAGCCGTACGGACTTTGGACGCATTGCCGCTCAAACGGCAAAACAAGTTGTAATTCAGCGTCTTCGCGAAGCTGAGCGTGACGCGGTATTTTCAGAATTCAAAAACAGAGAGGGCGAAATTGTAAGCGGGGTTATTCAAAGAGAGGAAGGATCTTTGGTGTTCGTTGATCTTGGAAAAACCAACGGCTTGCTTATTCCGGCCGAGCAGGTTTACGGAGATAACTATCGAATAGGCCAGCGGCTAAGATTTATTATCCTTAGAGTTGATGAGACATCCCGAGGGCCGACTATTCTTCTTTCCAGGGCCCATCCCAAGCTGGTCCTGGAGTTATTTAAAATGGAAGTACCGGAGATAGACAGCGGAACAGTTGTTGTTAAAGCCATCGCCAGGGAAGCCGGCTCAAGAACCAAAATTGCCGTAGCTTCTCAAGAAGAAGGGGTTGATCCCATTGGTTCTTTGGTCGGCCAAAAGGGAGTCAGGGTCCAGACAGTTATTAATGAGCTGTCTGGCGAAAAGACAGATATTATTTTATGGAGCGATAAAGCAAAAGACTTTATTGCCAATTCATTATCACCGGCCAAAGTGTTGGATGTTAAGATAATGGATGAAAAAAGAAAACACTCTTTAGTTGAGGTTTCTGACGACCAATTTTCTTTAGCAATCGGCAAAAGGGGACAGAATGTCAGACTTGCCGCTAAACTAACAGGCTGGAAAATAGATGTAAGATCGCCAAAAGAAAACCTTGAATTTAAAGAAGTGGCTACAGAGACTAACGACCGACAACTAACAACCAATGACAATCAACCGACCAATGATCAGCAATCAATAACTAATGATAAGAATTTATCTTAGGTCATGAGTTGTGGGTCATAAGCCGTAAGTTATTTGGAGATATCTCTTAAAAAAGCAGAACAAAATAAATATAATCTAACCGTTGAATTGGGTCGGGATGATTTAGCCGGCTATGTGAAGAAAGCCGAAGATAGGATTGTCGGCGAAGTTCAGGTTGACGGGTTTAGGAGAGGAAAGGCGCCCAAAGATATTGTGCAGGAAAAAGTTGGCAAGGAATATGTATTAGAGCAGGCTCTTAATATTGCTCTGCAGGATAGTTTGGCCCGGGCCCTAGATGAGCAAAAGCTGGAAGTAATGGAAGTTTCAGGCCTGAACATAAAAGAGAATTCCGGCTCTAAGCTTCTTTATACGGTGACGGTAACCAGCTTTCCTTCTGTTAACCTTACTGATATTTCCGAGATCAAAATTAAAAAGAGAAAAGTCGAAGTTCAATCTCAAGAGGTGGAGGAAGCCATTAATTTTAGCAGAATTGCTAGGGCTAAATTTTTACCTAAAAATGGAGCGATAGAGAAAGGCGACAGGGTTGAAATTGACTTTGAAGTTACTTCAGGAGGGTTACCCATAGAGGGGGGCATCAGCAAGAGTCATCCCCTGGTTGTAGGGGACAACAAGTTTATTCCCGGATTTGAAGATCGGCTGATAGGCATGAAAATCAATGATGAAAAAAAATTTGAGCTTAATGTGTCCCCCGATTATTTTCATAAGAATATTGCCGGTAAGAAACTAGATTGTTCGGTTAAAATAGTGAACGTCCAGACAGTTGAGAAGCCTTTTTTGGATGAAGAGTTTGTTAAAAGTCTAGGGAAGTTTAAAAATCTGGAAGAATTCAGAAAAAGCGTAATAAACGGATTAACGCAAGAAAAAGAGATTAAAGAGAAAGAACGTTTAAGATTGGAAATAATTGCCAGAATATCCGAAAAATCTAAAATGGAATTACCTGAAGATATGGTCGACGATAAACTTAATGATATGATAGGCGGATTTGATAACGATCTGCACTTAAAGGGGATGGAACTTTCGTTTTATCTGGCCCACCTTGGAAAAACCGAAGACGACCTTAGAAAAGATTGGTGGCCGGAGGCGGAAAAACAAACCAGGTATATGCTTATATTGCACAAAATAGCAAAGCTAAGTAATCTCTACCCGACCCAAACAGAGATAGAAGATCAGGTTGAGCAGACAATCCAGGTACTAGTTTTGCGTGGCCAGATCAATCCGGAGAAGATTGATATGGAGAAAGTACGCAATGTTGTAAACTTGAATTTAACCAACGAGAAGGTATTTAGTTTTCTTGAGAAGAGATGCATTGTCTAGACAAACTAAAAACGGCTAATAACCGTTTTTAGTTTGTCTAATGATTTCGTGAAACCCCCGATCCGATAGGCGCAAAACCCAGCACCTTCTAAACCTTCCGAATCTCAATTTTTAAAATATTTACTAGTGAGCGAATAATTTTAGGGTATTTGTAGATGTAGAAAGTGCTGGGTTGCTATTACTGAAATTCTCTGTATAATAGAGAAAATGGTTTGTCGAGTCTCGCCAAGGCGGGACTTGATTTATAATAGCGAGCCCACGTGATCGGGAGTATCCCGACTACTTTATAAGTATAACATATCATAGTAATAATGTCAATAGTAGCAAAAAAGAACAATATTTATCTGGATAATGCCGCTTCTACGCCCATTGATTTAAGGGTAAAGAAAGTAATGTCTAAAGCCGGGAACTTTTATGGCAATCCATCATCTTTCAATGATATTGGAAGAATAGCGGCGGAAAATTTAAAAGAATCAAGATTGGTGATAGCTAAATTTTTAAGCGCCCATCCGGACGAAGTGGTTTTTACTTCATCCGGATCGGAAGCCAACAGCTTCGCAATCCAGGGGATTGCGAGGAATTTTCAATTTTCAATTTTCAATTTTAAAAAAACTTATAAAATTCAAGAAACAAGATTCAAGCCTCATATTGTTACTACCCGGATTGAGCACCCATCCGTGCTTAAAATGGTAAAACACCTAGAGAAAGAAGGGTTTGATGCAACCTACCTTTCCGTAGATAAAGAAGGGTTTATAAATATCGGCGAATTGGGCAAATCGCTTAGGCCGGAAACGATTCTTGTTTCAGTAATGTATGCCAATAACGAAATTGGAACGATCCAGCCCATTGCGGAAGTTTTTAAAGCAATTAAAAATTTCCGCAATGAAAATATGGAAATATCGAGATATAAAAATATTAGTCTGTATGAAAAATTTCCAATTTTTCATACAGACGCCTGTCAGGCCGCCGAATATTTGGACATGAATGTAAATAACTTAGGAGTTGATCTGCTTACTTTTAACGGAGCAAAAATATACGGGCCGAAAGGCGTAGCCGTGCTTTACAAAAAGAGAGGAATCGGCCTGGCGCCATTAATTTACGGCGGGGACCAGGAGTATGGTTTAAGAGCCGGAACGGAAAATTTACCGGCGATTGCCGGTCTGGCTAAAGCGTTATCTTTAGTTGATAAAAGAGGGGGAGCTAGAGTTTCAAAATTAAGAGACTACCTTTTATTTAAAATTAAACGGATAATACCGGAAGTTATGATAAACGGTCCAGGAGGGGAGAAACGGTTGCCCAATAATATCAACATTTCTATTCCAAACCTGGATAGCGAGAATCTTCTTTTAGAATTGGATAAATACGGTATTTGTGCCTCAAGCGGTTCGGCCTGTATGGCTCGTTCCGTTGAACCGTCACATGTTCTGAAGGCGATAGGCGTGGAATCTTGGTATCTTAACGGAGCTTTGCGGTTTAGTCTTGGTCGGCAAACAACAAAAAACGATATTGATTATGTTCTCAAAGTGTTGCCGAAAGTAGTAAGAGACTTAAAGAAGAGATATAATAAAAATTGAATAAAAGCTGATTATAAATTATAATATTACCGCTTTTGTCCCCGTAGCTTAACGGATAAAGCAGCAGCCTTCGAAGCTGTTGATGGGGGTTCGATTCCCTCCGGGGGCACACTTTAGAAAATGGCAAGCCAGAGGAAGCCGCCTCGCTTCGCTCGGCGGTGATTTCGTATTCAATTTTGGGGACAAAAATGAATTGGCGGTTTCGCAAAATATGGTTCGAGCCGATGTTTTTCAGAAATGTTGTCATTTCGGAAAGATTTTCTGATTGGATTAAATTCGCGGCTTGATTCAAGGATAAAACGAACTCACGAGCCGGTTCGAGCCAAGACAACCCTTTTTGCTCAAAGTCGGTGATTTTCTCGGTAAGCGCGACCTTTTGGGAAATGAGAATGTCTTTTTTGGCGGCATACTCTTTTTGAGTAAGTGCGTCATCGAGATATGCGTCAAGCAATTTCTGAAGTTTTGCTTCCACCTGCAATAACTGTGATTTGATATTCACCGCCTCGCTTTGCGACTGTTCTTTTGCTTGTTTTTCTTCCGAGTCTAACGCCGCCAAAACTTTCTCTGTGTCTTGGCTCGACAAAGAAAACTTTTTTTAATCATATGGTAAAATAGCAATAGGTCGATAAACCTAATTTTACTAACCCACATTTTTATGAATAGAAAACATTTCAAGTGTCTGCTCTGGAAGGGTCTATGGGGTGTTGGTGTTTTGTCG
>Ga0209541_10005468_pt1 | contig 22125 bp, 22 predicted proteins | sample RifCSPlowO2_01_FD_184027 | JGI IMG/M metagenome (GOLD analysis project Ga0209541, IMG submission 184027) | Groundwater microbial communities from Rifle, Colorado - Rifle CSP2_plank lowO2_0.1 (SPAdes) (version 2) | ecosystem: Environmental > Aquatic > Deep subsurface > Groundwater | place...
ATCTAACATTTCTAAGACCTCCCCTGCCCCTCCTCATGAGGAGGGGAACCTGAAAATTGGGTTTTGTAACCATCTCACAGAGTTTCCGGATTTAACCACGGAATCATTTGTTAACCATCATGGCTTGCTATGGATGAGATTGTGAAAAAAGATAAAATATACGCGGTTGCTCTAATGGTTTGGGGCATGGTTTTTGCTTTGGTTTACGCAATTCCTACCTTTTGGACAACTCCGGAAAATGGCGGAAGAATTTTTAATTCACCGGACGAAAGCGCGAATTTTTTCTTTACAAAATTATTTACAGAAAAGAATTCCTTGGAATATCCTGAACCTCTCAATCAACAATTTGAAAATACCATTCACCCCAGAGCCATACGCGTATCAGAAAAAGGGAATCTCGTCTTAGAAAGTTTTCAAGGCATTGTCTTTATCTATGGCGTAATCGCAAAATTTTTTGGAACATGGAGTATTGTCTACATTACTCCTTTGTTTTCTTTATTTGGCGTGTTATTTTTTTATAAATTATTAAAAGAGATTTTTTCAGAAAAAATTTCGCTTTTTTCAAGCCTTCTACTTTTATTTTTTCCCGGCTGGTGGTATTACAACAGCCGAACCATGTTTCATAACGTCCTTTTTATAAATCTTATTATTTTTTCGCTCTATAATCTCTTGAAGTCTCAAGGCGAAAAAAGGTATTTTCATATTGTGGTTTCATCGGTTTTTTTAGGGCTCGCTTTATGCGCGAGAACATCGGAAGCAATATGGGTTGTTCCTCTCTTTATCCTTATATTATTTTTTGGGACGCCAAAAAAATCATGGAGGCATTTATTGGCATTTCTTTTCGTACTTATGATTTTTTTCATAAGTATTTTTTATCTGAATAAGACGTTATTTGGCAATATTTTTACCGGAGGCTATGTAATTCCGGGAGAATTCCATACTATGAAATCCGCGCTTAAGGTTATCTTTCCTCTTGGGTTGAGTATAAAAAAATCTTTTATTCATTTTTTTCAATATTACCCGATTCTTTTTTGGTGGTACTATATCCCATTTTTTTTTGGATCGCTCATAACCATTGTCCAGTGGAAAAAAATATCTAAAAGCCAAAAACAGTACTTTATTATTTTTTTCTCTGTTTCCGTTTTCTTGTCATTGTATTACGGGTCTTGGGATATTCGAGACAGTATAAGCCATGAGAAAATTACCATAGGAACGTCATATGTCAGGTACTGGCTTCCAATGTATATTTTCTCCTTGCCGTATGTCGCCCTATGTTTTGATAAGATTTTTAAAAGTATCCTATCATTGCGCTTTCGTGTTGCATGGAGTTTTGCATTTTGGGGAATAATTGTGTTTTTGTCATATTCGCTCGTCTGGCTAAAAGGAGATGAGAGTTTGAGCCATATACAAAAAAGCATTCAGGGATACTATATTAAAAGAGAGGCGGTTTCTCGCATAATTGCGGAAGATTCTTTTATTATCACCGAAAAATCTGATAAAGTTTTTTTTCCGGAATTTAAAATATTAATAGGCCCGTTTGATCAAAAGATAATAAACGTCGCAAAGAAAATCCTTAACAATGATTACCCGCTATATTATTATACGCATCTCAATGAAAAAGACCTGGAAAAAACTCGAAGCAATCTTTTGGAAAATCAAATATTCATGAAAGAAAGAACAAAAATTTTCGATAATGAATATATCTATACGTTAGCGGCGGGTCCGAAGAAGAAAGAATAAGATATATGCCCAAATATTTAAAAATATTACTTTTTTTTATAAGAATAATTATATATTGCATTCCAGCTCTATTGTTCGCGTTTTTAGTATATAAAAATCTCGCGGTGAATGGCAATCTTGAAGCAGTATATGATTTTAAAGAGAAATCTCCATTTATTTCGGTATTGCGCCCGCAAGGAAGGCTTGGGGATATAAAAGAAGATTTTCGGGGCGCTCACTCGCAGGAAATAAAAGATGAGCCGGTCTATTTTGACATTCGGCTTTCAAGGCCGTTCCAAAGGGTGGAAATTGGCCTTGAATATAAAAATTTTAACCAGCCGATTTTTGAGCTTGGAGCTATGACCGACAAAGATCGTTGGCAGTTTGACCTGAAGCCGGTTGAAAATAAAGTTATTAATTTTTTACTGCAAGATAAATTTCATTGGAATTATACCGAAGAAGATGGAATATTTTTTTTCCAAAAAAATAAAAAATATAAAACATTGCAAGATTTTTTATCGCATCCGCCCATCGTGGATAGTATAGCGACATACAATTATACATATGACAAGGCCTTTGCCATTGCGGGCTATAAAGCCAAGGATGGCGGAGTGCAAATCCATAAAACGCTTCGCGGATCGCACAGGATGTATACATACATTAAAGACGAGGATCTCAATTTTACTTTTTGGTTTCAAGATCTTAATAGGCACGCGGGAGATGATTACGTCAGCTTGGATATATATCGCGATTCAAACAGCGTATACAGGGATTTTTTCAAGATTGATGAAGATGCAAAGGATTCCAGAAAAATATCACAAGTGAGAGAAAAAAATATTATTTTGAAAGATATGGATGAAGGCGTTTATAGGATTGACGTCACCACTCCAAGCGACGATATTTTTATCCGTAAGGCTTCGACAACCCAAGATTATCTCGTTTTTATTAATAATATTTATTTGGGTGATAATTCAGGATATTCGGATGAATTGGACGACGAGCGGTCCGCACCAACCAAGATATATTCAAATGGGAGTTATATGGCAGCGCAAACAACCCATATCGAAGGACTGCAAACCATACTTGTTGAAAAAAAACTTTTGAATATCAATGAAACTCATAAGAAATTTTATACAGAGGCGAACAATGGTCTGAATGAAATTTTTATTTCAAGAAACGATGTATCCATAGAGACAAAAGGATTAATATCCTTTTCTCGAGACAGTTTTTTTAATCCGGAGACGACTTCGCTTTCGGACGGAAGAGATTTTGATCAACAGAGGATAGAATATGTTGTTGCGAACTACTCAAAAAGCAAAAGTCTTGAGGATGGTTGGCTTGAAAATGCCGTTTCATTTGATGTTCAAAACTATTATACTCAAGACGATGAAGTGCACTTTGTGCTTTCTTTGCCATATATAAAAAAGAACGAGCCGGCAATTGAACTGCGAAAAATAAAAGTAAAATATTTCGGCGAGCCCATACATTTTTCCACGATAATAAAAAAAATACAAGAATATGTCGGATCAATATTCACAAATTAAGTTTTTTATTAAAAAAATCTTTCAGTACGCTTTTGAGGCGATTTTTATGGCGCTTATTTTCTTTTTTTCTTCTGAATATATAAAAACAGGAATTATTACAAATTTTTTTAATTTTAACGCATTGTTGACTCTCTCGATTTTTTTTGGCATAATGCTAATAGCTTTTGGGGCTCGAGAAGAAAAAAAGAATGGAATTGGGCGAAAAATATTCTATATCTTATTTTTTCTTTTTATTTCGGGCATTTTTGGAATATTTATATACAACATAATCGGGGATTCATTCCTCATATTCGCAGCAGTTCCCTATATTGCGGCAGCAGCTTTCTTTCTTTCGCTTATGGAAATATTTGAAGTATGAATGCATGTATTTTTTGTAAGATAATAAAAAAAGAAATTCCGGCTGATTTTATTTATGAAGATGAATATATTTCGGCTTTTTTAGATATTCATCCAACTAATATCGGCCACACGCTGGTAGTTCCAAAAAAACATTATGAAAATTTTATTTCAACGACCGACGATATTGCCCAAAAGATTATTTTGACTATTAAAAAAATTGCTCCGAAGATTTTAAAAGCAGTATATGCGAACGCCTGCAATATCTCAACGAACAATGGAAAGGAATCCGGACAAATTGTGGAGCATGCGCACTTCCATATTATTCCAAGATTTTCAAATGATAATTTTATCCATTGGCAAGGAAAGCCGCAAACAGAAACCGAAATAAAGGAAACGGCTGAAAAAATAAGGAAAGTAATTAAAGATAATTGACATTCAATACTATGTTTCCTATATTTTTATTTTTGTTTCTGGCTGGATTATCTCTATTATTTATAAAAAGATTTCGTATTTTAGGAATTTTTCTTATGGTATCGACAGTACTGTTATTTATGATTATTTATTTTTCTTTCCCATTAATTATTGACTGATTTTTATGAAATTTCTTATTACCGGCGGCGCTGGTTTTATCGGATCTAATTTTATTCGTTATTGGCTCAAAAATTATCCTCAGGACAAAATCATAAATCTTGATAAGCTTACGTACGCGGGAAATCTCGAAAATCTCAAGGAAGTTGAAGATAATAAAAACTACAAATTCATTCACGGCGATATTTGCGATGCAAAGTTTGTGGATACAGTAATGCAAGGAATTGATATTGTTGTCCATTGTGCCGCGGAATCGCATGTTGATAAGTCTATTTTAGATGCGGCGCCTTTTGTGATTACTAATGTCGTTGGAACGCATGTCTTACTTCAGGCGGCGCTTAAGCACAAAGTAAAAAGGTTTCATCATGTTTCAACAGATGAAGTTTTCGGCGCGCTTAGCTTGGAAACAAAAGAAAAATTCAATGAAAATACAAGCTATAATCCACGTTCTCCCTACAGCGCATCTAAAGCGTCGTCCGATCATTTCGTAAGGGCGTACTTTCACACGTACGGCCTTCCTATCACCATATCAAATACGGAAAATAATTATGGGCCCTATCAATATCCGGAAAAGCTCCTACCCCTCGCGATTACGAATATTTTAGAAGGAAAAAAGGTGCCAATATATGGAGACGGGAAATACGTCCGAGATTGGATTTACGTTGACGATCATTGCCGAGGGATTGAGCTAATCATTGAAAAGGGCAAGCCTGGCGAAACATATTGCATTGGAGGCGCCACGCAAGATGTTTCAAATCTCGAATTAATAAAAAAAGTTTTGTCAGCCATGGGAAAAGGCGAAGAGTGTATAGAGTTTGTAAAAGACAGGCCGGGACACGACAGGCGCTATGCCGTGGATTGGTCAAAGGCGAAAAAAGATCTTGGGTACGAGCCCAAGCATAGCCTTGATGAATATTTGGTAAAGACGATAGAGTGGTACAAAAAAAATGATGAGTGGTGGAAGAAAATAAAGAGCGGCGAGTATCTTAACTATTACAAAAAACAGTACAAAAACCTTAAACCTTAAATCTTTAATCTCATATCTTATATGAAGGGAATAATCTTGGCGGGCGGTTCGGGAACAAGGCTGTATCCTTTAACGCTTGCGATTTCAAAACAGCTTATGCCTGTCTATGACAAGCCGATGATTTATTATCCTTTATCTGTTCTTATGCTCGCAGGAATAAGGGAAGTTCTTATTATTTCAACTCCGCAGGATTTACCTCACTTTAGGAGGCTTTTAGGGGACGGCAAAAGCCTTGGATGCGAGTTTAGCTATCTGGAGCAGGCGGTACCCAATGGCCTTGCGCAGGCGTTTGTCCTGGGAGAGAAATTTATCGGCAAAGAAAAAGTCGCGCTTATCTTGGGCGATAATATTTTTTATGGCCAGGGGCTTGGCGAGCTTCTGAAAAATTATAAAGATCCGGATGGAGGAGTGGTGTTTGGTTATCACGTATCCGACCCCGAAAGGTACGGTGTTTTGGAATTTGATAAAAATAATAAAGCAATCTCAATTGAAGAAAAGCCAAAAAAGCCAAAGTCAAATTATGCCGTGCCGGGACTTTATTTTTATGATAATTCGGTCGTTCGCGTCGCAAAGAATTTACAGCCCAGCGCGCGAGGCGAATATGAGATTACGGACGTCAATAAGCACTATTTAAGTTTAGGAAAGCTTCATGTGGGGATACTTGACAGGGGAACGGCATGGCTTGACACAGGCACCTTTAGCGCTCTTACGCAGGCCGGCCAATTTGTGCAAGTCATTGAGGAGAGACAGGGGTTGAAAATCGGATGTATTGAAGAAGTCGCCTACAGAATGGGGCTTATTGACAAGATTCAGCTTACAAAGCTCGCCGAGCCCTTATTGAAAAGCGGATACGGAAGTTATCTCATAAAGATTATAGAATAGTTATCAATTCAGAGACATTTCATACGCCCCTTCTTTGCCGGCTTCTCGAGTCGTGAAGAATATCTGATCTCTGTTGTTTATAAGCACATCTTGAATTTCGTTGAACATGCCTAATTCATAGGCATTTTTTTTGTTTTCTTGCGCGTTTTCCATTATTGAAAAAGATTTTCCATGCCAATAAAAGACGTAATTGTCGTCAAGGGCAAAAAAAGCCTTGAGTATTGGTTCACTGGATTTTTTCAATATATTTTTAGTTTCGGTTTTTATATCATAGGTAAAAATTTCGAAATCGTCATACAAGAGAATATTTTTGAGATTTTTTGACCACTCAATATTTTTTTCTTTTTGCAAAACAAGCAAAAAGTTTTTATTCATATCCGCATTTTCATTGAGAAATATCTCTGGATCTATTAAATAATAATTATTATCATCCTTAGCTTCAATTTTTTTGTTTATATTCAAATCAAGCGAATAGTGGGATTGAGAAGGAAGCAGAAAAGATGGGGCATATTCTTTGGAAAATAAAATTATTTTTTTCACGAAAGACTCGCTGGCATTTGACGCCGTATAATATATGCTTGATCCTTCTGTTATATAATCGTCTATGGCATCCGCCAACACTGCCGTAAAAATGCCAGAGGTGGAATCAATTTGGAAAAGTTGATTTTCCGATAACCCGTACATAATATCGTTATTCAGCCGATCCCATTTTATTTTTTGGAATTTAATATCCGGCAGTTTTAATTTAATAATATTCCATGAATCGGTGTTTACGACATAATAATTCGAAAGATTATTGTTTGAGCTTTTAACAAGGAGTTTTTTGTTATTTGACCAGTCAATCGGTGTTACAGAATCATTTTTTTGAAAAACCATTATTTTTTTTAATTCTCCAGCCGAAGGATCGTAGCCCATTAAAATTTTTTCGGTAGAAGAATTATTTAAAAAAATAACAGCATTTTGCCTTGGAATTTTTTCCATCCAATCTATTCTTCCGCTTATAATAAGCTTTGGCTTATTTTTTTTTACCAAATTTATGTCTTTGAGAAACGATGTCAGACTGCTTTCAACAGCCACGGAGCGAGACCATGGGTAATACCCCTCTTTTTGAAGTGAAAATGAATATGTGTCAGGAATAAGGAATCGAATCTTCGCGGGAGTGGTGTATTTTGTTGCTGTGTTATTTATGTAAACCTTTGCTTTCTTGGGAGATGAAACTATTACGGCGGAGCCGGTTTTTTCAATCTTGAATTTTTTATAGTTTAATCTGTATCCGGATGAATATAAAAGAATAAAGGGATTAATCGCGAAAAATAGCAGGATAAAGAAAGTATAAAGCAATCTTTTATGGAGAATGGACATAGAGCGTAATTTTTACAGAAAACAGGCTCCAGTGGGCGAGCCCGCTCTCTTGTCAAGAATTACTATTGATAGTAGAATAAGAATATATAAATTATAGCATAATTTGAAAGAATTTTAAATATTTTTAAAAATCATTTTTTTATATATGGAAAATAATATTGTGGAAAAGAAATTTACTCCAGACAATTCCAGCAAGGAATTTAAAAAAAATTTTAGATTTGTTTTTTTTTCTTTAGCGATTGTCACTGCATTTTTCTTAGGATATGTTGCGAATATTCCAAAAAATAACAATAGTTTAAACAAGAACTCAAAGATCGAGAATTTTCAATCAACCAATGCCTTAAGTGAGACGGAAGTTAGCTTTGACTCGGATACTTTTTGGGAAGTTTGGAATTATGTCAAGGAAAGCTATGTGGATCCGGAAAAAGTATCAGAACAAAAGTTGTACTATGGAGCGCTTGCCGGGATTGTTGGATCGGTGGAAGACCCATATTCTGTTTTTTTTGAACCAAAAGTTTCGGAGGAGTTTGAAAACGAAATTTCAGGAAACTTTGAGGGAATAGGCGCGGAAATTGGAATTCGCAACAACAGGCTTACTATTATTTCTCCCTTGGCGGGCAGTCCCGCCGAAAAGTCCGGTTTAAAAGGAGGAGATAGTATCATTGCTATTAATGACAAGGATACAAAGGATTTGTCTCTTGGAGAGGCAGTGCAAAGTATCCGCGGTGAGAGGGGTACGAAGGTGCAATTGACCATATACCGCGAAGGCGAAGAAAAGGACAGGAAAATAGATGTTACGCGCGATAAGGTCGCCCTGCACAGCGTTGAATGGAAAATGGTTGGCGGCGTGGCGCACCTTAAGCTGAAGTATTTTAATGAAGATACGCTCGGGGATTTTACCGCTGCGGTGCATCAGATACTGCTAAAAAATCCAAAAGGTTTTATATTGGATTTGCGCAATAATCCCGGCGGGCTACTGCGTACCGCAATTGAAGTTGCCTCATACTGGGTGGGCGGAGAAGATATTATCGTTATCGAAAAGAAGCGAGATGGATCTTTTTTGGCGGAAAAGAGCTTGAATAAAAATGATATTTTAAGAAGCTTAAAAACAATAGTTTTGGTAAATAGGGGAAGCGCTTCCGGATCGGAGATTGTGGCAGGGGCGCTGCAAGACTATAAATACGCGAAACTTGTGGGCGAGACGACATTTGGCAAAGGATCGGTGCAGGACTTGAAAAAACTTAATGACGGCTCATCTGTGAAGCTCACTATCGCAAAGTGGCTTACGCCTACAGGGAGAATTATAGATGAAAAAGGCATTGATCCGGATATCGCTATTGAGCTTACTGAAAAAGATTGGAATGAATCAAAAGATCCCCAACTTGATCGTGCGTTGCAATTATTAAAATAATTATTGGCTATGATGTTGCCTATAGAGGAAGCCAGTTTGCGCAAGCTTATTGATTTTTGCTATAATGGGGTACAATTGGCGGAGATTGAAAAGATTGATTTAGAATGGCATAAGCCGCAAGATAAGTTTGCTGGGTTTGTAATTTAAAGTAGCAATAATTTTTATATGAAAGTAATTCTTCTTAAAAACATCAATTCTTTGGGCAAGCAAGGAGAGATAAAAGAAGTATCGGATGGATATGCTAGAAATTTTTTAATTCCCAGACAGCTAGCCGATATAGCCACCGATGAACTTATTGAACATATTCAAAAAATAAAACAAAAAGAGAAAAAGTCGGCAAAAAAAGAACTGGAGCGATCGCAAGACGCGGCGGGCAAGCTTGAGGGAAAAGTATTTGAAATACACGCAAAAGCTTCCAATGAAGGAAGATTATACGCGTCTGTGCATTCGCAAGAAATCTCGGAATTATTAAAGAAACGAGGTTATCTTGTTGATGCAAAACATATCCTTGCGGACCATATTAAGGAAATAGGAGAGCATGCGGTCACCATACAACTTCAGCATGGGTTAGAGGCGAGAATAATGCTCATAGTCAAACAACAATAAATATCATAATTAATTTTTTTATCATGCCTACAAAATATATTTTTGTTTTTGGAGGGGTTCTCTCCGGAGTGGGGAAAGGAATAGCTTCAGCTTCCATTGGAAAAATTTTGCAGTTGAGGGGATATGCTGTAACGGCTATAAAGATTGATCCATATATTAATGTTGACGCTGGCACAATGAACCCCACGGAGCACGGAGAGGTTTTTGTGACTGATGACGGAGATGAGACAGATCAAGACGTTGGGAACTACGAACGTTTTCTTGATACGAATATATATAGAGATAATTACATGACAACGGGCAGAGTATATCTTTCCGTCATTCAAAAAGAACGGAATCTTGAATATGGAGGAAAGTGCGTTGAGGTGGTCCCGCATATTCCGGAGGAGGTTATAGGGCGTATTAAAAAAACCGGAAGGAAAACAAAATCCGACATTGTCATTGTTGAGATTGGCGGAACAGTAGGAGAATATCAGAATATTCTGTTCTTAGAAGCCGCGCGCATGATGCACTATACTAACCCGAATGACGTTATTTTTATTCTCGTGAGCTATCTGCCGATTCCGAGCTATCTCGGCGAGATGAAAACAAAGCCAACGCAGTACGCGGTTTCACAGGCGAACGCTGCGGGCATTCAGCCCGATTTTATTATCGCCCGGGCGCAAAAGCCCCTAGACCAGCCGAGAAAAAACAAGCTCTCGGTTTTTTGTAATCTTAAAAAAGAGAATATCATCTCGGCTCCGGACGTTAAGAATGTTTTAGAGGTTCCTATAAATTTTGAAAAAGACAAGCTAAGCGATAAGATTTTAAAAGAATTGGGATTGCAGTCGCGCGTGCATAAAATGCCGGAATGGAGCAAGAAAATAAGAAAATTTTTATCAATAAAAAAGGCAGTCAAGATTGGCATTGTTGGAAAATATTTCGCCTCAGGAGATTTTATTTTACCCGATTCTTATATTTCCGTTATTGAAGCGATCAAGCAAGCAAGCTTTGCCAGCGGTGTTGTCGCGGAGATTGGCTGGATAGACTCCGACATGTATGAAAAAAATCCATCGCAAGTTCGCGAGCTTGACGAGTATCAAGGAATCATCGTTCCCGGAGGATTTGGCAAGAGGGGGGTAGAAGGCAAAATCCGCGCTATACGCTATGCCCGAGAGAAAGGAATACCATATTTGGGTTTATGCTATGGAATGCAGCTTGCCTCAATTGAGTTCGCGAGAAATGTTTGCGGTATGAAAAATGCCAATACGACAGAAATTGATCCGAATACAAAATTTCCTATTATTCATATCATGCAAAAGCAGGTAGAGCTGCTTAAAAATAAACAGTATGGCAACACCATGAGGCTTGGGGCTTGGCCATGCGTTTTGGATGCGCAATCAAAGAGCTTTAAGGCATATAAGACTCGAAAAATAAGTGAGAGGCACAGGCATAGATATGAGTTTAATAATGAATATAGGAAGAAATTTGAAAAAGCAGGAATGAGTTTTGCCGGCCTCTCGCCCGATAAAGAGCTTGTGGAGATTATTGAGCTTAAAAATCATCCATTTTTTATCGGCACGCAGTTTCATCCGGAATTTAAATCACGCATTCTTAATCCCCATCCTCTTTTTAAAGGCTTTATTGAGGCAAGCATAAAGAGAAAAACAGAAATAAAATTTTAATTACATTGAATTACGAAACTTCCTTACCGCCGTCATTGCGATCCGCCAGCAGGCGGAGAAGCAATCTACGTTTAGATCGCCACGTCGTCCCGCGACTGCGGGACTCCTCGCGATGACCGGTAGTCAGGGTATTTCGTAATTCAAAGTAATTTGTAGAATTTTTTTCCAAATAAAAAAATCCTTCGAAAGTTTCCGAAGGATTTTTTTGAGTATATATAATTATTTTTTTAATCCGCCTTCGTTAAAATTTCGGCAGACGAGACATCCACCTTTGTCCCCCGAAGGCTTTCGGGAGACTATGGCGGACAAGTTGGTTTGATTTCCCGCAGCGAGCCTTGGAAAAAGAGTCCATCATGAAAGCTTTCGGGATGGGGTTGATACCATTTTGATCGGATCTATGTGTACGAATTTTGCAAACTTCATATGTCCGTCGTATTTTTTTACCTTTTTTTGCGAGAATCGAACAATTCCGGGCAGTATCGCGAAAAGAGTATCGTCAGATCCTTTTTTTACGTTTGTGCCAGGTCTTATTTTTGTGCCGCGTTGGCGTACTATTATTGCTCCGCTTTGAGCGTATTCTCCGGCATAAAGTTTTACGCCTAAGCGTTGACCGTGTGAGTCTCGCCCAAGGGCTGTGGAACCGCCCGCTTTTTTATGTGCCATAAAAGTTAGATATTAGATACTCGATATTCGATATACAGAATATCAAAAATAATAATATGTTTATAATAAAGTATTATTGGGGTTTTGTCAAATATGAAAATTGACAAAAAAATTTATTGTGGTATTATCAGGTATTCAGCTAAAATGTTGGTTGAATCCCGCGCCTCGGGAAGAGGCAATACTCTAACCCGGCTATAAGCTGGAGGAGATCGGTATGAAGTACGGTTCTTTAACCTTGGGTAATATTGAAGCTCTCTGCAACATGTGCGGAGGCGAAGAAACTGTCGACGCGATTCTTCGCGGTGAGAAGAAAATCACAATAGAAGATATTATCCGTTTGCTTGTTGACAAAAGCGGTCGCTGTATCAAACAGCCCCAAGGCACGGCAAAAGTCTGTGACGCCAATATGAGCCTTCGTTTTGATCCACTACCTGATGGCTTTGAATTTCAGCCTATTGGCATGGAAGTGGAGGAGTTTAAGGGTCGCATTGAAGCCATAAAGGCAAAGGTTGCGGCAAACATACAAGTGGCAAACCTACTGAAGGGAGTGTCATATCCCATCCTTTTGCCCCAGATATCAGCCGGTGACTACGGAGCGCTTATGGAGGAGATCTTTCTTCCATTGGTTGAGGCTAGCTATACCAAGGCATTTCCCGAACGGAAGTTTTATAATTACCACAAGGGCAAGCTGACCAGTAAAGTCTCCATTGTTGACGAGCGTCATCAGCGCCTTGTCGCTGACTTGAGCGATGAGCCAATTCCTGGAATTCTTTTTTTCCCGCTCCAAGGATTTTCCGTTCAAGCCCAGCGCGAGATGGCAAATCTAATGCCCGAGAATATCTCTTTGGCAGGAGCCATTGAGATCGCGGTTGCCGAGGCAACCTATCCCAGGATTCTATCACGAGGCACAACCCCCCTAAAGGATTGCTCCGCAGTCCTGTGGCTGGATGCCGACTGTTCGCTGTGCTTTGACGCCCGCGGCGGCCAGCTCGGGTTCAATGGCAGGTACGATCTCGCTCACGCCGGCGGCAACTCTTGTGGCGCATTGTTCTGTCGCGGGTAGAGCTCATCTGGGCAGGTCAAACCATGCGTTCTTTTGTTTAACAGCAGTAGAGAGGATTCTTTGGAGTCCTCTTTTTTTATTTTTTTTGACAAAAGGAAATATTTTAAGTATAGTAAAAGAATGAAAAAAGGAATAAAAATATTTATTATTACAATTCTTTTAGGGATTTTTTTGTATGGTTGTTCTTATGGCAAGACAGATTTGAACAATACTTCATCTTCTGAATCGCCGGCGTTAACGAATGTCAATAACAATTCTCCTGAATTGCCGAATACAAAAATAGATTTGTCAAAAAATCCTTCCAAGGAGGTTGTAAAGGATAGCGTGCCAACACAGACGATATATCCAAAAAGTTTGATTATTCCGGTTTTATTTACGTCTCAAGCACCCTACGCGAACTGGGATGAGCTTCATAATGAAGCCTGTGAAGAAGCCTCAATGATCATGGCGGATTCTTTTTTCAATAAAAAAATATTAAATAAAGAAATAGCGGAACAACAAATACAAGACTTGGTGTTGTGGGAGACAAAAAACGGGTATACGGTTGACGTAACTTCGCAAGAAGTCGTTGAGATATTGGATACATATTTTTCTTTACAAGGCGAGCTTGAATACAATGTTACTCCCCAGAAGATAATACAGGCGCTCAATAAAGGAAAGCTTGTTATTATTCCGGCTGCGGGAAGGGAGTTGCATAATCCAAATTATAAACAGCCAGGTCCCCTCTATCATATGCTTGTTATTCGAGGGTATGACGCTAATAAAAAACAATTTAATACCAACGATCCCGGCACGAGAAAAGGAGAAGGGTATCGGTATAGTTATGATGTATTGATAAGCGCCATACACGACTGGCCAAAACAGGGGAAAGGAAGCAACGATGTCACAGAAGAAGAGATGAGGCAGGGAAAAAAGGTGATGATAGTTGTTAGCAGGGATTAAAGGTTTAAGATTTCAGATTAAAGTGCATATAATTTAACTTTAATCTGAAATCTTTAATCTTAAATCTTAAAGATGGAAGAGAAAGTAAAAAAAGTTATTGAAGAACTTCGGCTGTATCTGCAATCGGATGGCGGGGATATGGAGTTTGTGCGTTTTGATAAAAAGTCAGGAATCGTCTATGTTCGTTTTCAGGGCGCTTGCCAAGGCTGTCCAATATCCCATGTTACGCTCTATCAAGGAATAGAAAAAACCCTCAAGGATAAAGTTGAGGGCGTTTTGGGAGTTGAAGCGGTAGAAGATTGAGTTAATTTACAGAACCGATATCCTCCGGAGCCGGCTCGGGGATATTTTTTTGTCCTTCAACTATGCCTATGGTTGTGGTCGCAGTTGCGGTTATTTGTATCTCTGAAAAAACATTTTTTATTTGCGTTGCATCGTAGTTTTTCATAAATGATTCTTTCTTTTCCACTTTTTGCAACACATTTTTAAAATCTTCTTTACTGAATGATTCCGGCGATACGATGGATTTTAATTGTATAGTTTCAAATGTATATGTTATCGTGCTGGTAATATATGTATAAGCGAACAGTATTGAAGAAGCAATCGCGAGAAAAGATATGAAAAAAGCAAAATAATAAACAGCCTTCCAAGAAATCTTGGCGTGAATTTTAAATGGAAATTTAATTTTTGATTTGAGCTTCATATTTTTCATCAATAATATAAACTTTTCCAAGTATAGTGGCGCTTATTTTATTTTTTTTATCACCCGCAGAAGAGAAGGAAATATTGGAAACATTAAAATAGTACTTGAGCGATTCAAGGTCTGAAAGAAATTCCATAATCTGCGTGAATCCGCCCGTGAGGCGCACATCAAGAGTTAGGGTCTCCAGATTTTCGTTATTGCCGCCTGTGTTTGTATTTACGCGGGTAATTTTTTGTTCCAGGCCGCGCGCATCCGAAATATTTTCAATATCCGTTATAAAATTAAGCTCCTCTCCTTTTTTTATATACACCCCTTGAATTTTTTTAATTTCCGGTTCTATCGCCTTAAAATCTTGGTATACCTTTGTGTAATACTGGCCGCTAAGAAATTTTGTCTCCAGGCTTTTCTTTTCGAAAAGAATTTCTTTATTTATTTCTTGTATATCCCGAATCGTTGGAAGTATTATCAAAAACGCAATGCTTGATATTACCAATAAGGTCATTGTTATTATTATGACTATTTTTTGAGTTGTTCCAAGAGAGATTTTCATTGTTGTTGGAATATCTTATCCCTATAGAATGGCAATTGAAGATTAAATTTTATATTTTCTTTTTCAAATAAAATATCATATGGAAGTTTAATGTTTTCAAAATATCCGCTTTTTTGCAATGTATCTTGGAGCATAAGAAGATTTTGGCGTTTTTTAGCAAGCCCGCCCAGTGTCAACACATTATCATCGCCAAGCGTTAGCTGGCTTAGTACAATGCCCTCGGGGATAAGGTCATTGAGTTTGAAGAAAAAGACTATCCATGGCGTGTGATCATTTTGTATTTGTTTTATATGAATAAGCTCCGTCTTAAGCCTTTTTATCTCGCCGCCGGATAATTTGATATTTAACGTGGAGATATGGTTTTCGTTTATGGATTTTACAAAGTAGTTATGCAGGGTAATTTTTGCGACAAGAAGTATTATTGTTGTCGTGATAAGGGTAAAAAGAAAAATAAAAATCAAACTTTTTATGGCCAGGTATATATTAAGGAGCCGTATTTCTTTTTTTTCATTTTCCGGTATAAGATTGAGGGTGATCATAATATTCATTCAGAGCCTCTAAGCGCAAGGCCGATAGCCGTTGTAAACGATTGTATTTTATTTTTTGGAAAATGTGCCGACGCGCGCACCTTTAAAATATTTGTCAGTGGATTTCCATAGGTTGCGGGAAGGCCTATTTTTTCATTTAAAATTGTATCTAAGCCTATGAGCTGGGACCCGCCGCCCGAGAGGATAATTTTTTTTATGGCGTTATTTTTTCCGGATGATTCTTCGTAAAAATAAATTGCCTCTTGTATTTTATTAACAAGGTTATTTACATTTTCCATGAGGATTTTTTTCAAAGCGCCTGAACATTTTTTTTCATGCAGGCCGCAGAGAATTTTCGCGTTTTCCGCTTTTTTGTAATCAAGTTTTAATTTTTCGCTTATTCTCTGGGTAATCTCATTTCCTGAAACAGGAAGGCTCATCGTGAACTGTACGGCATTTTTATCATATACTATGAGGCCGGTTCTTGTTGCCCCCATATCAATTATAATTTTTCCGGAATTATCATCTTTTAAATTTTCATGCATGGGAACAAGGCTTCGTGTAATGGCGCAAGATTCTATCTCCAGCGCAAGGGGAATGAATCCAGAGTTTTTTATTGCTTGTATATATCTGTTTACTGTTTCAATGGGCGCCGCGCCGATGAGTACGTTATTTTCATCTCTCGGCTTAAACACGCCCATTACCTGCCAGTCAAAGTAGATCTCATCAATTGAAAAGGGTATATGTTTGGTAAGTTCTTGCCCTAAAATAAAAGGAAGAGATTCCTTGTTGTCAGCGTAGACTCGTATAAGCTTGATGAATGTTTTTGCCTCGGGGAGCACGGTTATTACATGATTGCACTCTATTTTTTTGCCTTTCGCGGTGGACGCGAGTTTTTTTATTGATTCTGAAAGGATTTCAATATTTTTTATTTCCCCATTTTCAAAAACATTTTTTGGCAGGGGCATTTCATTATAAGAAATAATAGTATATTTCTTAACGTTTTTTCTTATTTGTACAAGGCGCAAAGAGAGATCGCTGATATCAAGGCCAAATGAATTTTTTTCTGGAAATAAAAACATATTTTAATAACTTTCTCCGGGAAGGAGCTCATCCCATTTAATAAATGTATACTCGCCCGAGGTCGGAAAAGATGGAGGAGGGGAATAAATAAGATTCTTATCGTAGTCGAGATTTCTTGTTTGGTATCCGGAACAATAGACGCCGGCGCAATTCCAAGAAAATCCGTATCTTTTATATGTTGCGATTGATCCATAGACTGAAATGGCGCTTCTTTTGTAGTATGTCGCGTTGCAGTCTGAAGGATAATAAAATCTTCCAACCCTTCCTTTTTGAGCAAGAAGCGCCGCGTCAACTTCAAGATCGTCCTCGCTAAAAAGGCCAACAGAAATATTATTTTGCGCGATAATTCCCAGACCGGATGTCCCGTCTTTCGCGGAATAGAGGATATCATTATTTATCCATACGTCGGCAAGTCCGGTTGCCAAAGGCTCCTTTGCGGCAATAATAGTAATAAATTTTCCATTAATCGTGCCATCTATCCATGCGTTGTCCTCAACAAAAATTATACCATTATTTGGAAGATTTGCGGTAGTCCAGTTTCCTTGATATTGGTTGATATCTCCCATGCTCGCCGATTGCGTCCCTCCCGACCATGTGCAAGTACTCGTTGTTTTTACGGTTCTATACTGGAATTGGCTGCTCCCCAAAAATTGAATATGATATCCTTGTTTATTCGATGGATTTAAATATACTCCGTCTGCATTTGCGTCTATTGTAAGTTGTGATAAATCCACCGATATAGAATCAAAGTCTACATTTGGAACCGGATATCTTCTTCCTCCAATAAAAACATCTTGGCGGTCTGGGGGATTTGTGGGAGGTGTTGGGTCAGGAGGCGCGACGCACGTATGCACGCCCCACGAATTTACGGTGCACGCGTCAGAATCTGCGTCGTTGTATGTGGTCGCGCCGCTCGTTGCCTCGTTATACGCGACTCCGTCAAATCGTATTCCGCCATTCGCGTGTATCGGGCCATGCACAATGGTGCCTGCTCCAAATCTCATGGCGGCATTCGCGACCACGGCGAACTGCGCCCATGAAGACCTTCCGTATCGCACCGCGAGGTAGCGCTTATTTTTTGGCGAATCAATCGTCCATCCGGTGGACTTGATTTTTACTATAGTAGATCCGATTTTTGGCGGGGTTATATAGAGTTCAAATTTTCCTATTATAGAACTGTTGGGATCTTCATAGTCATGAATATACGGCCCGCAGGGATTGCATCCGGTCTGGGCTGTGCCGTCGGCATAGTCATCCGTAAAATTATCAAGATGCCACTTGTAGTAGTTGATTCCCGCCTCGGCTATTTGCAAGGCGTTTGTTCTTGCAACTCTTTGGACGCCTGCCTTGTATTGCGCGACAATGTTTCCAAGAAGCGCCGTAGACATAACAATAAATATGAATGTAAAAACTAAAGTAGTGATAAGAATCGCTCCTTGCCTACTCTTAAATAAAAAATATTTTTTTTGAAGTTTTTTTCTTTTCATATGCGAAAAAATAAAGCGTATGCCTAGAGATTATTTTTTAAGTTTCTCAACTGAGAAAAAATTTCCAAATTAAAATCTCCAGGCGCTTTCAAGGGGTCGATATTTATTTTCAAGAAAAGCCTTACGAGTTTTATATTATTTACATTCCCCGGAGTTGCGAGAGGGTTATTCGTCGTATCGGCGGGATAATTGCTATTGTAGTAATAAAAAGCAGGGCTTGCGCCATTTCGGATATATTGTGTTACTACAGAGATATTCTCACTGGCAGAAGGATATTGAACCGGCTGAGTCGTCGTTGGTTCAATAACGCCTTTCATAAGATCTGTTCCGTTAATATAGTATCGAATTCTTTCAACGGAAGTATCGGAATCAACATCGCTGTAAAATATTATGCTTTGGTCTTTTGCTTCAACAAGGGGATAGTCGCCATTTTCAGCGTAGTTCGCTTCTCGGATTTCTTTTGCCATGGCGTCTATTCCTTTTTTTGCGAAGTTTACGGCGTCCAAGAGTTCAAGGGTAAATCGATTGCTCTCATATCCCCTCCGTATAAATCCCGAAACAATGGTTAGGGCAATAAGAAATATTGACATAGCCACGATAATCTCCAGAATAGAATATCCAGAAGTATTTTTTTTTATATATTTTTGATCTTGTCTCGATTTCATGGGATTATTGCAAATTAAGAATGACGTTTACGGTTTGGTTCGCGTTAACGGAAACTGGCTGCGCGGGCTCGGAGCGAAGCGCCGTGAAGCCCGTGGTCGTTATGGTATATTGATCCCATTCTATGTTGTTTATTGTAAGATCGCCCGAAGCATCCGTTGTAAAGTTTTGATTATATTTATAGAGTATTGGATTCTCGCCAATACGCTTGGCTCCATGAATAACAATGGGAACATTTGCGACATTGGTTATGGTTTCGGGGTCGCTTCCATAGACCGCCGCTTTAATGTCGTAGTCGCCATCGTTGTTGTCTTGCCATACTATTGTCAGATAGCCTGCTTGGTTGATATAGAGATCAGGATTTTCCTGGTCGTTTGTTGTTATATTATTAATCCTCACATCAAATGCTATCTGTTTTGCGCCGTCGGAATTAATTTTTTGCATGTAGATATCGTTATTGCCATTGCGATTATCTTGCCACACAATATAGAAATCTCCGTTTCTATCCTCGGTAATCACTGGATTTTCTTGAATAGCCAATCCCGTATCGCTGTTGATTTTTATGTCATTAGTCCATATCTTAGCTCCTGAAGGGTCATATTTTTGAGCATATATATCGTCATTGCCATCGCGGTTGTCTTGCCATACAAAATATAAAAAGAAAGGCGTTGAACTGCTCACCGCAAAACTTGGTTTTATTTGTTCGGATGTCGTCGTATCGCTGTTAATTTTGGTGTCATTTGCCCAGAGAATATTTCCGTTCTTATCCATTCTCTGCGCAAAGATGTCATTGTGGCCATTACGGTTGTCTTGCCATGTAAAATTTAAGCTATCAGAGGAGTCAATATAAATTTTTGGTTTATTTTGTATGGAGGCGCTGCCATTGTAAATATTCACCTTTACTTCCGGCGACCACGAGAGCGCGCCAGTGTTAGGATTGATTTTTTGCGAATAAATATCATGCGATCCGTCTCTTGAATCAAGCCAGACAATATATGCAAAAGGCGGGGTTGTGCCAAAGACAATCTGCGGAAGAGACTGATCGGCAGATTCGGCGGATGTATTAACTTTTTTTGATCCTGCCCAATCCGAAGCAGGAATGGTATTGTATTTTTCATAGTATATATCTTGGTTGCCGTTGCGATCGTCGTTCCATGTTACATACGTATTGCAGCTTTTATCGTTTATGACATCGGGATTATTTTGGTTATTGGATGTGGTAATGGCAAGATCCGGAGTCCATAATTTAATAAAATTTACATCATACATTTGTCCATATATTCTGGGGTTGTTATTTTGACTAAAATCTCGCCATGTAAATATATAGTTTCCGTTATCGCATACACTCATGCTCGGATTGTCTTGGTCAAAAGCAGTTGTATCCGTGTTGATAATCCATTCAGATGGAGTGGTTTGACGAATAGTTTTTACAGTCATGGTTGATAAAAGATCAATGGCAAAGCTAATCTCCGTAAGCGCGCCGGAAATAACGGAAGCAGACGGTTTTGTCGGGTTGGGATTTCCTTGCGCGCTCGTGCAAGCGGAGCCGGAGGCGTCAATCTTGCATGTTGTGTCGGAGCTGTAACCGGCTTTCGTCGCGGTTATAGCATAGGCATTTTGAGCCGCGGGCGCGCCGGGAAAGATAAGTTTTCCGGAACTATTTGTTTGGGCTGCGATATTGACAGTTGTTGTTCCGACAGCCGCGTTTATAGTGATATCCGCCTGCGGAACTGGCTGGCCGGAAGAGTTAAAGACAAGAATGGAGAGAGTGCCGGTGTTTTCAGCGTTTTGGTTTCTTTTAGGGGAAATATTGGATATGATGGAAACATTTTTATTTCCAAACGGGCCAGTCCACGAGACCGTTATTTTTATTTTTTTATAATCTGTGCCGGAGAGCTCGCTTGGGTCAACCCCCAAGATACCGTCGGCAGAATCATCAAAATAAATTATTTGCGTGTTTACCGCGTAGCCTGCTTGGTTGAAAACAACATTTTCGTTTTGTAAAATAGTTCCCGGAGGTATTCCACTTACCGTTCCCAGGTCGTTGTATGGAAGGTTTTTAATGAGTTCCATTCTTTGCTCGGCAAGCGTAATGGCCTGTGTTTTATATCTGTCTTCGCTTACGAGCTTGAGCGAATATGAATAGAGCGCAAAAATAGTGACAACCAAAAAAGAAATAATGAGTATGGATATGACGACTTCCACGAGAGAGAAGCCCCTCTGATGGTTATTTTTTTTATGGTGAAAATATTTTTCTCTCATTGTTTTTTTGTTTTGACTAGGAATTATATCTGGTCGGCAAGAGAATAAATGGGTAGGATGACGGCCACAGAGAGAAGCGCCACGCCAACGCCAAGGACAAGTATGAGCACCGGCTCGATAATCGTAGGCAAGTTTTTCATTGTTTGATCAACTTCGTCTTCAAAAAATCCCGCCATTTGTTCAAGTATGACATCTAAAGATCCAGTTTCTTCTCCGACGCTTACCATCTGTAAAACAACCGGTGGAAAAAGTTTTTGATATGGTTCCAAAGATTCATGAATTTTCATGCCTTTCTGAATTTTTTCGCGAGCATCCAAAAGCGATCTTCTGAATAATTCATTTCCTAAAATTTTTGAGGTTATTTCAAATGACGTAATTATGGCAATGTCTGTTTTAAGGAGGGAGCTCAACGTCCTGGCGAAGCGGGCGAGATTAATTTTTTTAATAATAGCTCCTAAAATAGGCATTGTAAGAAGCGTTGCGTGAAAAATAAATCTGCCCCTTGGCAGGCGAATGATGCGGATAAACGCGATAACCATGACAACAGCAGCTATCAATACAAATATTCCGTACGCGGTAAGGAAATTTGAGATCGCGATAAGCGCTCTGGTCGGCAGAGGAAGTTTTCCGCCGAATTCCTTGAATATAGAGAGAAGGCTCGGGATGACAAATACTATGATTAAAATGCTGATAACAACCATTGCCGTGAGGACTACAACAGGATAAATCATCGCTCCTTTGACTTTTGATACGGTGTCGTGGTCTTTTTTCATCTGTAAAAAAAGCTGCTTTAATACTTCTTCCAGCCGCCCCGTAGATTCTCCGGCGCGGATCATATTGATGAAAAGTTCTCCAAAAACATTCTTATATTTTTGTAGCCCGTCTGAAAAGAGATTTCCTCGCTCAACAAAATTTTGCAGATCCGTCAGGATGAATTTAAACCGTTTATTGGATGTCTGGTCTCGGAGGGTTTTGAGGGCGACGGCAAGAGAGATGCCGGTTTGCACCATTATGCTCAACTGCTGCAGGAAAAAGAGCTT
>Ga0209541_10005471_pt1 | contig 22121 bp, 23 predicted proteins | sample RifCSPlowO2_01_FD_184027 | JGI IMG/M metagenome (GOLD analysis project Ga0209541, IMG submission 184027) | Groundwater microbial communities from Rifle, Colorado - Rifle CSP2_plank lowO2_0.1 (SPAdes) (version 2) | ecosystem: Environmental > Aquatic > Deep subsurface > Groundwater | place...
TGTGTTTCTTGCTTTACTTGTTCTTTTTTTGCGCAAGCAAATAAAAATAATAAAAAAATAAGACTTACTACAATTGCTTTTTTCATATTATCACCTTTTTATACAGTTGCTGTGGACGTGTTTGTTTCAAGTGCTTCTTTTCCTTCTTTGCTCTCTCTAAGCTTTGCTGCAATCTCTTTTAATATGTCATGCGCTTCTTTAAGTCTTTCATGAGCTAATCTCATTTTTTCTGTTGCTTGTTTTCTTGAACCTTCATCATTGCTTTCTAATAATTTTTGCACTTCTTGGTGTAATGTCTTTACTTCTTCTATCTTTGATTTGAAATCACTTAATTGAGATTCTAGTTGTGAAACATCCACCCCGCTAGATTTTAATCTATCTAATATACTGGCTAATTTAGTATTTAAATGTTCTGTTTTAACTAGTATTCCTCCAAATCTTTCTGCTGCAAGCTTATTAGTTAATCTGTGTACTACTTGATTTACATCTTTCCAAATATTTTTAAGCTCCTTTGCTGCATTTCTAATGTCTTCTGGTTTTGCATTATCTCCTAATGCTTTTACTCTGTCAACTACACTATTTATTTTGCTTACTGCTTGTTCAATCTCTAATAATGCCTTTGCTTTTGAATCATCACTAAACTTAGAACCTTCTATTCTTAATTTTAATTTAGTAAGTATGCCTAGTAGTCTTTGAGCTGAAGCATCTAAGAATTTGGTTGCGTGTTCTCTTGATTCTTTTCTTAGATTTTTACACTCTTCATTATCTTTTGATTCTTCTCTGCATTTGGATTTTACTTCATTTCTTGTTTTTTTGAACTCGTCAAGTTTTTTTCTTTGTTCTTCTTTCTTTTCTTTAATATCTGATCTTAATTCTTTAACATTTTCTTTTACATTTTCTCTTTTCTCTTTCACTTCTTCTCTAACTTCTTTTATTTTTTCTTTAACTTGAACTCTTTTATCTTTGTTTTCCTGTTGTTTTGCTTTTAATTCTGCTTGTCTTTTTTCTCTTTCTGCTTTTTTTGCATTTGCAACACTATTATCATTATCTGAACTATCATCTGCACTGACTGTTGAAGCTCTTGATGCAGCAACACTTGGTCTAGCCAATACACTCGGTATCAAACTAATGCATAGCAACAACACTAACAAGAGTGTTACTAGTTTTCTTTTATTCATTTTTATTCCTCCGCTATCTTCATCATGTTAATTTTCATTATGTTAATTCTTTAATCTCAAACATAATATCTTTTGATGCTTCTAATTTTACTGGTTTAACAGTTCCGTTTTCTAATTTGTATAATCCATTAGGACCAAACATTGATGTTCTGTTTTTGCCTATTACATTTTCCAACTTTATTCTTTTTTTTGCCATAACAATAAATATGAATAATGTGGGGCCGAAAGCCCTTCCACCCCCACATTATCTAAAGATAGCCTATTATCGCCGATACTTTGTATCGACTAAAACATACATAAGACTATTTTATTTATAAACATACTTTCATAAAGCTTTATTATAAAGTTGATAATTATTATTTAATCTTTATATAGTATTTTTCATCCGATTTATTCTTTATTATAGATTATAAATACTTCTTAGATAAGAATATTTTCATAAGATTTTTAAATATAACGAGTATTTTATTATGTATGGGGTGGAAACTAATAATATTTACATTTTTGCTTATTTTACCAAGTGTTTATTCAGCAACAATTCAAGGAGATGTCTACGATCTAGAGCTTAATAAACTAACAGATGTAATTATTGAAATAAATTCTGAGCCAAAACAAACATTTGTTGCAAAGAACTCAACTTATTTATTTGATGTTCCAATTGGAAATTATATAATAACGGCAAGACAAAGATCTCAAGATCTTATTACACAAGAATTAGTCAAGGTAAAAGACAACGGAAATTATAACATCGATCTTATATTAATGCCAAGTTTTGAAATAGAACAAGAATTACTAAACTCTACTGAAGAAAGCGAGCTAGATGAATTTATTGAAGAGAATAATGATTATCAATATGTTTATCAAATAATTCTTGCATTATTTATTATTTGTTTTTTAATAGTTGCAGGGTTTTATGTAAATCGAAAATTAAAGCTAAAAAGAAGAGATCAAAAGGAAGTAAATAAAAACAATGAAAAAGAAGACATATTAACAAAAAAATTAATTGAGTTTATTAAAAAACAAGATGGTAGAGTTACTCAAAAAGATATCAGAAAGCAATTTACTTATTCTGAAGCCAAAATATCTTTAATAATAACCGAGCTTGAATCAAAGGGAGTGATTAAAAAAATAAAAAAAGGCAGAGGTAATATAATCATTTTAAAATAAATAACATAATTTTCTATGACACTATAAATTTCTCAACTTCATCAATCTTCATCCATTGTTTTTTCCCAGAGACCATATTTTTAACTAGAACTTTGCTGTTTATTTGTATTATTTGCAATTTTTCACCATCATAACTAAATATATCCCCTCTTTTAAAATTATAAAGCTTGAAAAAAACAGTCACTCTGTAAAGATCCTTGCCAGTTTTACTTTTAGTATGTAATCTTGCAGTTATCTTTAACTCTCCCGGAAATCTTTCTTTTAATTTTTTTCCAAGACTTCTTAAATATTTTTGAGAGCTTAAATAAAGATCAACACCATCATCATAATATTTATCCTTTGCAACAATTGCTCTTTTATCATCACTAATAAGTTTTCTAACAAGATCTAAAAATTCTCGATCAATATTTCTAAGTTGTAAAACTCCTTCAAAATAATTAGAATGTATATTCTTGTTCATGCAATAATTTCTACACATAATATTTATAAATATATCTAATAAATCATCACTTAATGGAAAAAGAGAGTAAATTAAGGCATTATTGGCATCAAACTTGGCATTTTATTTGGCATGATAATAGCCTGTCAAGTTGGGTTGTTAATCTCATACTTGCGTTTATTATTATAAAATATATTATTTATCCGCTTTTAGGAACTGTTTTAGGGACTGATTTTCCCATTGTTGCAGTTGTTTCTGGTAGTATGGAGCATAAAATTACAAAAGATCCTTTTGGTCAACAAAGGCTTTGTAGCAAAACATTTAATCAAAGATTCAGTATTAATTTTGATGATTGGTGGAATACATGTGGTTCTTGGTATGTTAATAATTTTGAAATTACTAAAGAACAATTTATAACTTTTTCATTTAGAAATGGATTTAATACAGGAGATATAATGATACTTTATTCTCCTGAAAAGATAAATATTGGCGATGTTATTGTATTCAATTCATATTATATTAATGATCCAATCATTCACAGAGTTGTTGCAATAGAAAATGAAGTATTTATAACAAAAGGAGATCATAATTCCGACAGAGATAAGTTTATAAATCCTCTTAACAATAAAGAAGAGATCAAAATAAAAAAGGAGAATATTGTTGGAAAAGCAATGATTAGGATTCCATTCTTAGGATGGATAAAAATCTTATTTGTTGAATTGCTTAAACTATTAGGAGTTGTATGATGTTTTGTCCAAAATGCGGGGCGATAATGTTGCCTAAGGAAGAGAAAGGTCAAAAACTTGTTTCATGTAGTTGTGGCCACAAAAGTTCTTCAACTGATATTAAGCTTACAGAAACAGTTAAAGAAAAAGATGAAAAGATTGCCGTTGCAGAAGATAAAGAAGTGCTTCCTATTGTTGATGCAGAATGTTCTAAATGTAAACATACAAAAGCATACCATTGGGAGATTCAAACAAGAAGAGCAGATGAACCTCCAACAAGATTTTATAGATGTGAAAAATGCAAGCATACTTGGCGTGAGTACAAGTGAAAATAGATGATTACATCAAAAATAATAAAATAGAAGTGATAGTAAAACCAAATTCTAAGTCTAATAACCTATCTTGTGATGAACAAAAGCAATTATTAAAACTAGATATTAAAGCGCCTGCAGAGGATAATAAAGCAAACATAGAATTAATAAGATTTTTAAGAAAACTCTTAAAAAAAGATATAAAAATAATATCAGGACTTAAAAATAAGCGTAAAATCATACAAATAACTTAGTTGATTTTACGAAAACAAGGGCTAAAAACAGTCAAATTACGTAAATCTTCTAATATTATTAGCAACTATTCCGGATTTTTCTTGTTAAAATATATAAATAAAAAAGATAACTAATTAATCATGTCAAATGTTAATTTATTAGTTATTAAGAATGAAAATGTTTATTTTTTAAGTATTCATTATAGAACATTAATAAATCTTTTAGATAATAATTTTAATAAATTCTTTGAATTAATAAAAAGAAAAACATATTTAGATTCGGGATTTGTTATTGTTGATCTTAATAAAGAAATAATTATTAATTCACAAAACGCATTTGATATTTATTCATCTAAAAATAAAAGATTAAAAATAATAAACATCAATGATTAATTCATAACCCAAATTTCTTTAGTCAATAAAGTCATTCTTTTTATTTGCTCTATCTCGCTAGTTGAATATTTAGATCCAAATCTCTCAACTAATAACTCTAAATCATGGGCTCCATTTTGTAAGAATTCCCTTGCTCTTTCTAACCTATCTGGCGCATGTTTTTGTGCAAATATAAAATAAAGCATTGATTTATATGCAGTAGATGCAATTAATCTTCTATAAAAATAATCTTCTTTAATCTGTCTTTTGCTTCTTGAATTAAATCCTGGAACATATGTTGCAATTATAATTTCTTGTTTTTGTTCGTCTCCTTTTTTATCTAATGAAAAAATAAGATCTCTATTTAATAATTTTGTCAAGTCCATCTCTGCATGTGTTGAGCCTCTATTTGCTAGATCAATTGCATAAATATTTCCATCTTCTCCAAAAATATAATTATCCGGTATTGCATCTCTATCAAAAACAATATCTTCATCATTAAAATCTCTTAACATAAATCCAATATTATCTATTATTCCGCATTTTAATCTATCTGGCAATCTGCTTGACTGAAGCTTTTTTATCAAATCAGCCAAATAATCTTTTCTAGGAAATCTAGGCATTACTCTTGCATGTACTAATGAAGTATAATCAACTGCAAGTCTTAATTTATCTAAATCTTTTTCTTGTTTTAGATAATCAGACATTGTTCTTCCACTAACAAATTTTTCTGCAAGATAATATAAATCTCCTGATTGAAAAACTCTTATGGAATCTACAACTTTAAATCTTTTATTATCAGATATTGACTTTAATTCATTAAGAAGTTGCATTTCATCTTCTAATTCTACTCTTGAACCTGCCCCTTTAAACCGCAACATTAATCTTAGTGCATCATACAAATTTACTGTGAGTATTCTTTTCTTTTCTGCCTCTGTAACAATGTTTGAGAATTCATAATGTTCAATTAAGTAATTAAGAAACCTTTGCCATTCTTTATCAATTTTTAATCTTAATAAATCATCAGTATCTCTAAAATCTCGTACGTCTGCAATTAAATTTCTTCTTAAATCAACTTGTTGTTGTTTATTCATTTCTGCCAAAATAGATTCACTTTCTTGAACTAGCCTTTCCAAAGTCATCACATATGCGGCTTTTACCGCTAAGTTATCTTTTCTTCCGTAATTATTCCATTCCTCTAAAAATTTAGCAATATCTCTGCTTTTTACATAATTAAATGATGTTGAGATTAGCTCTATTCCTGTGGAAGTTTCTCTATGAATTATTTTTCTAATTATTTCAAAAACAAATTTTGAAATAAGTTTATCTAATATGTCAAGATAGCTAAACTTGTTATTTTTTATAAATCTACTAAAATGATCTAGAAACTTATTAAGATCTGCGGGCAATCCATTATATAATCTTTCTAATTGTATCATTGCTGCTTGTTTTTCAAAGTCAGAAACATCAGCATAATACTCGCTAACTCGTTTAATCTTCTTATCAACTTCTTCGGGATTTTGTGAAAAAGAAGTTCTATTAGAAATATCAATTATAAACTTCGTCAAACTCTTTAGTTTTGGTTTTTTTAGTCTTATTGAATAACTGGAGAATAATAAGTATAATGAACCAATTCCAACCGAGCTGGCCCCAACAATACAAAAAGCATTAATTATATTTTCTAAATCATCCCCACTCATAATAAAAAAATAATAATATTTATTAAAAATATTATTGTTCTAAAGAATATACTAATTCACTATTTGCAAACACCTAATGATAACTTTATTTCAGTATCTGGAACTTTATATTGACTATAATCATAACTGCTGCATGATTTACCTTGTGAAAAAGATATATATTCACCAGTTATATTAAAGAAGTAATTTATTCCATTTTCATCAAGCGTTTGATTTAATATGAGTTTTATTTTATCTTCTGCAAATACACACGAACTTTCCGGACAAAATATTCTATGTTGAAAATTACAATCTTGCAATAATCGTTTAATATTAAATTCATTACAACTTGTTGAAGTTTCTATTAATGCATTTAAAAAATTAGATCCTAATTGACTCTCTAAAATATCATCTTTTGTGTTTGATGAAAAGAAATATAATAATAAAACTCCTAATAGCAAAAGCACAATTATTAGTGCAATACCAATAAATTCTGTTTGTGCTTTATTGTTCAACATAGTAAGATACCTCTATTATCCCAAAACTACAAGTTCCTTTTACAAGATTCATACATCCTTCTCCATTTAATGAATTAAATAAAATCATTGGTGAAAAAGAAGTGTATTTTGATTTAAATGATTTTGGAGTTATATTATATAAAATGAATTCTTCATTATTTGGATATATTTCCTGAATCTTTATTGTTGCAAATCCAAATTCTTTGAAATAAAATAATCTTGCATCATCTTCATTTAACATATTTCTAAACTCTTTTATTTTTATTTTATCAAAACAATTTGCCAGTCTTAAACCACCCACAGAACAATCTAATTCAGGCATTGAAAATGTTTTTGTTGCAATTTGAAAGGCATATAATTGAGCTAATTTTTCTTTTTCAGATTGTAATGATGAAGTTTGATAATTATAATAAAAAACCAAACCAATAGCCATTAAAAAAAAGAATATTATAAGTACAGCGATTGTTTCAAACATCTTAACTTGGGCGCTTTTTATCATAATACTCTCGGGCAACTATCTCTTTCTATATTATCATTCAAGGTTTTAATGTCATTTATTGGAAGGTTTATTTGATTAGAAAGTTTTGAATCAGCAGTTTGTTTTGCATTTATCGAGAATTGATTAAATAATGTTTTTGCAGTATTATAAGAACCAGAACATCTTGATGATTCAAAATTTATGAGTTCTGTGTTTGTTGATTTTTGTTCGTATAATTTAGAGATGTAGTGTAATTTTTCAAATGCATTTATCATATTACATTTAAATAAATCATCATTTGATATTATTGCCGCAATAATCATTCCTTTTTCATAAGGAATTATTTGGTAACTTGAAATTTTAATAAAGCTCTGTCTTTTTTCTTTCTTTAAGAACTCAACATTTGTTCTTGTTATTAATAGTCCTTGAGCTTCTTCATTATCGAAGCTTGCAGGATAAATAACATTTGTATTCAAAAAAACAAATTTATATTCTAACTTTTGTTTTTTTACTGAGTTTATGTCTTTTACATGCATAAATTCCTGATTTATTGATTTTGGTAAAGTATTTTTTATTATATCTAGTAATTTTTGAGATATGTCTGAATCATCATAAAGTAAAACATATTTTTTTGAATTATCTGTCAAGTATAGAAAATTAGTCGCTCTAAAAGGGACATTCCATTCAAAAGAAAATGCTTGTACTATTTGAGTTATTTCATTTGGTGCAAATATTATTTTTTCATTAAAATTTTCATCTATTATTCCTAATTCATATTTACAATTACAAACTTTATCGCAACTAAACTTTATTTTGTCATTTGATATTGAAAAATTAGTTGGTATGTTTGGATTTTGAGTTATTGTGTTAAATGTATTTCCTAATCTTTTTGTATAATCTAAGTATATCTTATTCTTGCTTAGATCCTCTTTTTGCAGTGCAATCTTTACAAAAAATCCAAGTATTAAGGCACCGGCAATTATGACAAACATCCAATGAAATTGTAGTTCAAATGCCTTTTTCATTTTTTGCACTTTTCAGAAATTGAGGAGAAATATAATTTGTTTTTTATATTTTCAAATCTTAATAATATATTTCCTTTTGTATTTATACAACAATAACCATTCTCTACTTTGAAGTTGGGCAAGTAGAATGATATTGATGGTTTTGGTAATAAGAAAATATTTCTTTTAGAGTTCCATAATGAATAAATCAATGGTCTATTTTGTTCAAGGCTTTCTGGATTTTCAAAATCAACAAAACATATTTCATTTGTATTTGTTGGTGTTCTTAACTTAAATTCTCTTGCACTTCCAGGTCTTGCTTTTATTGATTCAGCAGTATTTTCTAAATCATTTTTGAACTGTATTAATGTTAATATTGCTTGGTTTTCTAGAGTTATCTTTATTGCTCTATAACCATATGTAACAACTAGAACAAAAACAAGAACTGCGAGAATAAAAACAAACACCTGTCCAATTACTTGAGCTTTTTTATGACTTAAAATAGGTATTACTTTTTCGAGGTTTAAAAAATATCGCTGATATTTTTTATTCATTTTATTTTTTAAACTTTCTGAGTTTTTCTATTGCTTCTTTTGCTTTCTCAGGACTTTCTTTTATTTGTCGCTCTTCTAATTCTTCTTTTATTTGTCCCAATTCAACATATTCTTTTTCTGGCTTTTGTTTTTTTATTTCTTCTAGTTTTTCTCTTATCAAACTAAATTCTTGCTCGCCCTTTTTCTCTTTTACTGGCGGAATTAATGGAGGCATAGTTGGTGGTGTGGCTGGTATTTTTCTTTCTTGGTAAATCTTTACTCCAAAGAAACCACCAAGCACTATTCCTCCAATAACTAAAAGCGCCATGAAAAACATTGCGAATTTTTTATACCAAGGAGATGGCTTGCTATCTTTATCCAACGGATTAGATCCTGCGTTTACTTCCTCTCCATCTTTATATCCGTCGCCATCTGAATCTGGATTTTGAGGATCTGTTCCTGAATTAAACTCTTGCATGTTTGTAAGATCGTCATTATCTGGATCTGCATCTTTTGCACTATCTCTGTCACAAGCAAGATTTCCAAAATATTGCTTTCTCCATTTGTCATTTATTTCATCGCCACATGTGAATTTTTGTGAATCTGCACATCCTTCTTTGTCCACTATTTCTCCTTTTGGAGTTTTTGGGCATGCATCTATTTTATCAGGAACTCCATCACTATCAAGATCATCTTTTACTCTTGTGCATTTTAGGTTTTCACATAATAATCCTTGATCACAATCTGTATTTATTACGCAATTTGCATTTTCTGTGCATTTTTGGCAGCTTCCTCCACAATCAATATCTGTTTCAGATCCGTCTATTAATCCATTACTGCATGGGTTTTCAACACATAACTTATTTTCACACTTGTTTGATTCACAATGATCATTTCTTCTGCATTCTTCACCTATTCTACAATCTTGCAAGCCGCATAATTCTATGCATTTGTTGATTTTTTTATCACACTTGTCTGATTTGCAATCATTATCTGCATTGCAATTCTGTCCTTCATTGCAAGCTCCACAAACTCCTCCACAATCTTCATCTAGCTCTCCTTTGTCCCAATCCCATCTCTTGTTTTGGCATTGTGGTGGTGCTAAAGAAACATCTATCTCAACAATATCTGAACTTGTTTCTAATCCTTCTATTCCTGCTTTATTTACTGCTTTGGCATCAATTAAGTATTCTGAACCGTCAACAAGACTTAAGGGTTTTCCACGATGGTCTGTTGTTATAAAGAATTTTGTTCCATTTTGTAGTTCTGATTTTGCCCAGTCAACAAGTATATTTCCCAAGCCCGCAGTTCTAACCTTGTAATAATAATGTGAGATTCCGCTCTCCTTGTCTTCTGCAAGCAATGATACTTGTAATCTGTCTAAATCATAGGATTTTAATATTCCTAATGGCGATGTTGCATCAACATTAATCATTGTTGGAGGAGTTGTGTCAATTGTTGTTTTTATTAATACATCGCTTTCTTCTATATTTCCAGTTATAAAATTATTATAACTACACTTTACTCTGTAAGAAACATCTCCTGCATCAATTCCCAATCCTAAAAGATTTGTTGCATCAACCTTTTGTCTTAAATCTCTTGACTCTATTGTGTTACCTTGAGCATCAGTAAACCAGCTTTCTGTTGTTGCTCTTTGCCCATTTTTTTCTCCAAAGTATTTGCATTTTGCTTTTTTATTTGTTTGAACCTTTAATTCTATTGTTTTGCTTGAGAATACCTTTTCTGTTACATCATAAATCTTTAATGGAGCATTTAGATCTACTTTGAACTTGATAGTTGATGCTTTATCTACTACCATTCCTGCCGAGCTAATGCATGAAACAAAATAAGTATAGTCTTTTTCAGCTGGCACTCTTAATTCGGCTAAGTGAACAGTTCTTGGAATTAAATTATAATCAGGAAATTCATTAGTCATACTATTAATATCTTGAGTCGTGTCATCAAACTTACAAGATGTTAGTTTGTCTGTTTGCAATCTCAGCGTTGTTAAAAAATCTCCGTTTGATTCTTGCTCTGCAACAACATCTGGCAATGCATAGGCAGATAATATGCTTGGTTTTGTTTTGTCTACTCTTAAATCAAACATTTCTGAGTTACTGCAATTTGAGCTGCAGTCTGCTTTTTTACAAAACACTTGTAATTTATGTGGTCTTAGATCTTTTATTTCAAAACCAAATATATTGTGCTCAATAAAGTTATCTGCTGTTTTTGGCGAGCTTGGTGCCGGTCCTGTTAATGGAGGTATTTTATCAAACTCATACTGACAGGTTGCATTTGCGCTTGTTTCTAAAGTAATGTCAAATTTATTTAGTGCGGTTGCTCCAAATATTGGTTTTGTCAAAACAAGCTTTAATGGTTCTCCATCTAGATGTATAAAGAATTCTGATTGTAAGTTTAGTTTATTTCCTGCATTGTCTTGTGCATCAATAAATATTATCTTCTTTCCTTCTGTAAGGTTTGCATTATATGTATATGTGTTTGCTGTTTTTTGTAATTTAAAGCTTATATCTTTATTATCTAGTTGTTTTGTGTAAAGTGTTGGATAAAACTCTTCTGCCAGAATTATTGAATTATTATTAATGTTTATTTCTTCGCTAAATACTAGTTGTAATGTTACATCGCTTGATTTTATTATTTGGTTTTTTATAGGATTAATTGTTACTCTTGGCGGGGTTGCATCAACAACTAATTGTTGATTTATTGGAGCTCTCATCGATACTCCGTTTGAGTTCTTTGCATCTGCTACAAGTGTGTAACTGCTTTCTGCAAGATTTTGTGTTATTGTAAATGAATTATCTATTGATAATCCTGTTTTTGATGATGTTAATGTTATTGTTCCTGTTGAGCTTATCAATCTTGGATTTATTATTTCTGCACCTACATCAAATCTTACATTAATTGTTGGTTTTGTGTTTGATGTATAATATACTCCATTTATTAAATTTGAATCAGTTATTGCTAAATTAGTTAATACTGGACCACTGCAACCATTGCATGCTGAGAATGTTATTTGCTTTACTACTTCTCTGTTTTTTGCAGGATCTATGCTGTAAGCTTTTAATGTGTTTACTCCTAATTGTAAGTCTGCATATTTTGTTCCGGTAACAAAATCTTTTAGTTCTAGATTGCTAACTATTAGTTTTCTGTTTGCGGTTTCATAAGGATAATTATTTGTATTGTCGCATGCTTGTGTTGATGTTACTAAGCAGAATCTTGTCTTATAATCCGGACTTGTTTGATAACTTCCTTTATCGTCTGGATTTATTCTATCCCATATTTTTAGATCTATGATTTCTGCAATTCCTTGATGTGTTGTTAATATATTTCTGGTTTCTGGTGCATAAACATCTTGTTCGCATGAATATGTTGTGCAATCATTTGCATTGTCCCCATCTGCATCTTTTGCGCACGTTATTGAGCTCAAGCAAATTCCAAGACTACATTTATCATTTCCTTTTGTTAATAAAGAATTATCTGCTGTATTTATTACAGGATTTATTGTGCCACAATTATTTATTCCTAATGTTTGACAGTTTGCTTTGTCACAACCTTCTGCTTTTTGAAATTGCACATTATAAACACAAGGTTTTGATAATGTAGATAATGCACCAGCTCTTGATTCAGAACAACTATCAAATACCTTGTTAAATGCTTGTTGATTACCTACTGCTCCTGTTCCATTTTTGTCACAAAACTTGCAGTTTTCTTTACTTGGTGTTGTATCTACGCAAGCTCCAACTCCTAATGTCGGGAATATATCATTCCATTTACACCTTCCTGCATTACAATTATCTCTTTCACATGAGTTTTTTGTTTTATAATCAACACAATCCATTTCTGGCTGGCAAGAGTAACACTTATCAACTACAGATGTTGCCTTGTCAAAAAAGCAATAATTCTTTCCATTATCCTCGCAAGAATCCTTTGTTGTGTATAATCCAAATATATTTACAAAATTACAATCTGTTCTATCTCTGCATTTTGTTCCTGTTTCATCAGCTATACATGCTTGATTGGGATTTTGATTGCAATCAACAACATTTGATAATATATTGTTGGAATTACAATTCCATGCTTGATTTAATCTGGGCGTAAATTCAAAATCAACATAGTTTGTAAAATCTCTTTGAAAATCAGCGCCTGACGAAGATCCATAACCATATGTTTGTAAATAATCTTTGAAATTTTCATAATAAATCATATTTACACAGAAATTATTTCCAACTGCTTGCTTCCAACATTCTATATCTCCTAGATTTCCAACAACTATTGATTCATCTCCAAACATGCCCGAATGTGTATAGTATGGAGCTATTTTGTATGTGTAATCTTTATTCCACTCAAGCAAAGCATCATTATCAACAAAACTTTCTACTGATGGAAATTGTTCATTATAACTAAAACTAGTGCATTTATTTCCTTGACATCTTGATAGATTTATAAAATCGGCTGTGCATGGATAATTTATTGTAATATTAAATGCCTTTTCTCCTTGCAATGGCTTTATTGTTACAATTGGTGCAGGATTTGATGTCTGGCTACAACCAACCTGTGTTGCTGCATTTGACAAATTTAAAGCTAATAAAATAATTAATATTATACTTGTTAAAATAACTGTTTTTTTTATATTTTTCATACTATTCTCAATAATTTTGTTAGTCCGTTCCAAACATCAGATAGCATTCCTTGTGTTGGCTTTTTACCAACTACATAATACATTGGATTAAATGTATTATTTTTGCAATAAACAACTGCTCTTGGATCTGAACTTTCAATAATATTACAAACGCCTTGTGGCCAAGTGACGTTTTGGGTTTTTATTCCAAAATAATCAAAGTTTTGCTGATCGTCTTCAAAAAAAGAGTAAACCAGTTTAACGTCATTATATGGAAAACCTATTGAACTATCTCCATTTGAATAAAAAAATACATTTCTAAAATATCTTGCTTTTGGTAAAAGAGTGAAATTTCTTCCTAGAACCGGAGCATTTTGATCATGAGCATAGTCTAATGTATATTGATTTATATTATCTAAGAATAGATTTTCTATTACATTCCAATGAAATTGCTGTAATGGCGCCGGAAATACTTTTAATCCTGTTGGATCATACAATAAGCTGTTTAGTCCTGAATCATAAAATGTTGAACTTGATGGAGTTCCTGAGCATTCTTGAAAATTTGATTGCGTAGTGCCATAGCCACCATATGAAAATGGAGGCACATTATCACAGGCAAATTGACTAAAATTTAGCGCCACTAAAAACGAGTTTGTATTATTTACTGGAATATTTAATGATGTCCCTAGTACAACTCCTTTGGGAAATTTTAATACACAAATATTGTTAATGCAACCAAAAGGATGATTGCAGTTCTTTTCTAAAAATTGTTTTACCTTGCTTGCATCTCCATATGCTGTTGCAAAATCATTAAGTACATAGTCATAAGGCCCGCAAACCATTGTGAAATTATTCTCGCCATGATTTCTATTTAATGCAACTCCATATATTGCATCACTTAATAGTTTTGTTCTAGATGTCCATTCTCCTGTTGCACAATAAAAATCCTCAACATATTGTCCATCTGCAAGACATCTTGGTCTTTCAAGAAATGTTGTTGCTTTGTAATACTTTTCAGGATCATTATCATAATCAATGTTTCCAGAAGAAGTCACAAGACACTGGCTTGGATTTATGCATAATTGCACTTCAACATCATATATATCTCTTTTGGGCGGAGTTTGCTGCCATTGTGCACCGTAAACTAAAGATATTGAAATTATTAGAATAATCAAAAACATGACTATTTTGTTTAAAAAACTCATTAATACCAGCCTCTTTTGCCACCTAATTTAATAATAATCAATATTTAAGAGAAATATATAAATCTTTTGTTAGATATCGAGAATAATTTTATTATTTTAAAGCATCATTAATCGCTTCATCTAGATCATCATTATATCCTTCTTTGCTTATACATTCGCATTGATCATTGCACTTTCCTTTTACTCCTCTTATAAGTCCCTCAATTATTCCGCCACCCAAAGTAACAGGGCCGCCAACAATATCTCCAAATTCTTGAACTATGCAATCATCTCCAGGATAAGCACATGTTGGAGCACTCATTATTAGGCCACAGCCTCCAACTCCTAATTTTTTAATGCCTTTTCTAAACCATTTCCAGGGCAGAATCTGTTTTACTCCATCTACAATAACTCCTCCAGCCTTTTTCCAGCCAGTTGGATTTTGACCTGCAGTTCCTCCTGTCAAAGGAAAATCAGCACAAAGATTATTGATTTGATTATAATATTGGCCTCCATCAATGTCAGGACACTTGCTTTGAGAAATCAATCTATAAATCATATCTTTATACATTTCTGCCTTGCCACATAATTCTTTACGTTTTTCTGATTTTGGGCCAGTACTACTTATTTTAGAAATTATTTTTTGAATCTTTGCTCTAATTCTTGCTTCTTCTTCATCAGTACAACCTTCTACTGTTGTTCCAGAAGTTGTAGTTCCTTTGTAATCTGCCCCACAAGCACAATCTGGAGCTAAACAAACTGGATTGTCAATGTCTAGATCTTCTGGATTTATGTTAGAACCCCATTGTGCATCTCTCAATCGATCTACACAAAATGATTTTTGAGCTGAATTAATTATATGCCCAGTTGTAGGAGGATCACATTCTTCTCCTTTTTCTATTTTGTTATTGCCACAATCAGAAGCAACAGGTGCAGGTCTTGCTGCTGTTTTTGGTTTTGGTTCTGCACTGCATAAGCAATCTAAATTGCAGATTGGATTTTCTAGATCAAGTGTATCTTTATCAACTCCAAAATCAACATTTTGATCTTTTATTACTTCCTTGCATTCTTCTTTAAGTCTAGAATTAGTAATACGTTGGTTATTTGGTGGTTCACACTCAGGTCTATCATTTACTTTACGACCTGCACAATAATAATTAGTCACTCTTCTGCCTGAATCAGAATATAGCAATCCATCTCTGTTAAACATTGCAATCTGCGGATATTCAGTTTTGATTGTTGTTTGTTCTTCTGCTATGACTATTGTGCTAGTTATAAATATTAGAATTACAGATAAACTAAATAATACTTTATTCACCATTTTTTATTAAATGTTTAATATTCTAATATTTAATTGTTTTGGTGGTTTACTTGTTCTATGACAAAAGTTTTATATATATTAGACCTAATATTATGTTCTAAAAAGGGGAATTTTATGAATTTAAAAATATTAAATTTTATTATTGTATTAATATTATTATCTTCTATTACTTTTGGTTATGAAACTGTTTTTGACTGGACTCTTACTTGGGATGAAAAAGATCGTTTTTCTAGTGGGATTGGCGAAAATGTTGGTAGTTCTGTAACTCATGATTTAAAAAATCCATTTATCTTTGATTGGTTATCAATTGACATTAGTAATTCTCCATCACAATGTGGAAATTCATTAAAGGTCATTTTACAGGATCAAAATCATAATGAAATAAAAAGTTCAACTTTTAGTTCTAGTGGAACTCTTTTTATTGGCAATCAAACTGGAAGTTTTATTGTTGTTGAAAAGGTCGGAGGAAATCAAAACTTTGAGGTTAATGCAGGTTGTGGAAATTTTGTAAATAATTATTATAACTGTATTGGTCAATCTCTTGGCTTGAGTAAGCCAAAAAAGAAAAAGGTAAGTTGTTCTTTTAATTATTATATTGGTGCTAAATTTATGGATCCTATAAATAGCAGCAATACTATTTCTATTACTAATGATTGTTCTAAAGGAGCAACTGGTTCTGGAAATGATGATTGCCCTAAAGATATTGGCAGAGTTGGTGACTTGATTTCTCCTCCTAAAACAACTGCTGTTAAGATTTTAAGCACTAATAATCAAGTTCTTGCTTGGCTTGATCCAGTTGGAAGCTTAAGTTATGATTCTAGTACGAGCAGTTTGATAACATCTGATTTTGATTATCATGTTTATGCTTGTGTTGATAGTGATAAAAATAATAAATGTGACTTTGACCAAATAGGCGAATGCTTTAATCTTGGAGGAGATTGGTATAAGGATAATTGTTGTATGCCTCCAAGTATTAATCTTCCTCAAGGCTCAAAGCTAACAAAAAATGTTCCAGGATATTATCCTAGTATTGGTATTTGCGGCAAGAATTCTAAAGGAGATTACAAATGGGCACCTCTTGAAGCAGGAGTTTTTTCAGAGCTTGATCAAGAGCCAGGAATTAGAGTGGTAAGTGATGGTCAAAGATATCTGGATTGTGGAGGAAAGACAGCTTCACTAGCACCAAATATTGCATCTTTAGTAAGTCCACTTAATTTATTGACAGTTAAAAGAACAATAATTGCAACTCCTAAACAAATAACACAGCCAAGAACTTATGATAAAGCTCATTCATTTTCTTGCAACAATAATAAGATTTATGAATGTAAAGGAGATGATACTGCCTATCTTTCAAAATCATCAATTATTCTTGAACAATCAAAGATTGGCAATAAATTATTAGATCCTCAAGGAAAAACATTATATTGTACTGATGATGGATTTTTTGATTCAGATATTGACAAGCCAAACAGAGCTAAGGCTTGCAATAATGCTGGCTTTAAGCATACAGGAACAAAATGCTGTGGTGAGCCAGAAGACAAGCCAGAGTACTATAATGATCTTAATAATGTTGGTACTTGTTGGGATTCAAGAGCAGTATTAAATGGCGAGTTTGCTTCTGGAATAAGAAGTATTATTTCACATGATGGTTTATTTAATGGTTGTAATGTTCAAGATCCAAACTTATTAGCTCTTAAAGACAGCCACAATCAGCAAAAATTAATCACTGAACTAACCAGTGGAACATTTTTGTTAAATGTAAATAAAACTAACTCAGCAACCTGCCAGCCTTATGGTAATTTTACTTTAACAAAAAGTCAGATAATTCCAAGCAAGATAAGTGCTGCATGGGATGTTACAAAAGAAGGCTTTGCACAAATACATCAAGAGGGTTATTGTGATAATAATGTTGAATGTTGGAATGGTGTGGATTGTCAAGCCACTAAAACATTTTATTTATTAAAAGATAAGAGTCAAGGTTTTGTTTGTGTATAAAATGGCAAAAAAGAAAATAAAACAACATAAGAAGATTGAAAAGAAAGAGCATAAAAGAATAGTCAAAAAATCATTTGAAGAATTTAAAATTCCTTTAACTCAATTAACTAAACGACATTCTCATAAAGGATTTTATATTGGATTTAGCATAATACTTGCATTGATTATTTTATCAATAATAATTCTTTATCTTCCAGAAGAAGCAAGAAAACCAGTCACTATTACGCCAACAAAGCAAATAGATCAAGTTAAGAATGAAACTAAAACAATAATTATTGAGCCAATTATTTCTCAGTCAATTTTTGATGAAAAGACATTATTGAATGAAATGTCCAAATGTATTTCTGATTCTAGAAATATTGTTGATGGTGATATTAATAATTATATTGCAATTAATTCAAATAACATTTCTGCATGCGAATCTTTAGAAGAGGATCAAAAAATATTCTGTCAAGCCAAAATAAATAAAGATGCTAGTTATTGTAATGAAGCAGATGATAAAGATATTTGTAAAGCAATCATTTTAGACAATAAAAATTTATGCAACAATAATCAAGAATGTATTAAATTAATCTCAAAAGATATAAGTGTTTGCAATTTGCTTGAGCTTAAACAAAGCCTTGTTTGTAAGTTTGAATTAACAAATGATAAAAAGTATTATGATTTAGTAATACAAGAAATATCAAAGGATTGTACTGATGACGTTTACAATCGGTTTGCATTTTTATATAAAGAACCAGAATTATGCTTAAGAGTCTTAAATAAAGAGCTTAAACAAAATTGTCAATCGGCAGTTTCAACTGACTCGTGATATTCTCCTTTTTTCTTTTTTTGATTTATTCTTATTTTTTCAAATAAACAATTAGTGCTGCTTTTTGCTTCTTTTTGATGCATTCCTAAATTTATAAAGAATGATTGTAAATCATGTAAACTTCTTAATTCAAAAGGATGTTGTGTAAAACTCGCAATGCAAGTCTTAACCTTGAATTTTCTGCATAAGTTAATGTTTTGCATTATTCTTCCAATAATCCTCGATCTTTCAGCACCTTCTTTATTTAATATAGAACTAAATGAAAATCCAATTATTATTTTATTTTGGTTTGCTAATCTTGCATGTATATGATTTAGTCCAGAAGCTCTTTGGTGCATAAAGTCTTTTTTTTGTGTTTCTTCAAGACAAAATATTAAATCTGGTTTTGTCTTTTCAAACATTAAACGATCATTTATCCCATCTGATTTTACCATTATTAAATCTGACTTGTTTCTTGCCTTTTCTACATTTTTTGCACTTGTTATTAATGCATTAAATACGTTAATATTCTCTTCTTTTTTATAAAACTTATTTGCATCTTCATAAACAAATAATATATTTTTAGTTCCCAATCTTTCAGCTATTTTAATAAACTCTTGTTCATTATTTTTAGGAAAACAAATATCAATCATTGAAAAAGGATTTAAATAGTCAAGTATAAAAATATACCTATGCTTCAAAGAGTTCAGAAAATACTGGCCAGTGTAGGCATTTCATCTAGAAGAGATTGTGAAAAGTTAATTGAACAAGGTCGAGTTAGAGTTAATGATAATATTATTAAGCTTGGAGATAAAGCAGAATTAGGCAAAGATAAAATATATGTTGATAATCAACTTGTTAAATTAGTAAAAAAGATTTACATAATGCTTAACAAGCCTCGAGGCTATATTTCTTCTACTTCTGAACAAGTTGGCCAGAAAGTTATTGATCTTGTAAGAATTAAACAAAGAATATTTCCAGTTGGCAGGCTTGACAAAGATACAGAAGGTCTTCTAATAATGACTAATGACGGCGATTTTGCAAATAGAATAATGCATCCAAGATATGAAGTTGAAAAAGAATATGAAGTTATTTTAAATAAACCGTTTGATAAAAAAGATTTAGATAAGCTAAAAGATATGTATATTGAAAATCGTAGGGTAGATATTAGAAATATAAAAATTATTAGTGAAAAGAAATTAATTATCACTATTCACGAAGGCAGAAAGCACATTATTAAAAAGGTATTTAGAAAGCTCGGCTATTTTGTTTCAAAACTTATAAGAGTCAGAATTAATAATCTACGCCTCAATATTCCTGCCGGAAATTGGCGTTTCTTGAATAATAGAGAGATTATTGCTTTGACTAGCCCTAAAAGTAGTGATTAATTGACAAGTCCTGCACATCTTATCTGCACATGGTTCTGCACAAAGTTCGCAAGAATTTGGTTTTTCTGTAGTGTGAAATTTTTGTCTTAATTTGGGAAGCATTTTCAAAAAATATGCAACAATATTCTTTTTAACATTTGGATTTATTTTTTCATAATCATTTAACGCGTCTTTTATATGATTTCTAAATCCTTCAACAGAACAAGGACATTTTCCATACTTAACTGGAAATTGCATCATTTTGCTGTATTTTATTACATCCTCTTCTGATGTGAAAAATAAAGGTTTTACTCTTTTAACAAATTTTTCATCCTCAATAATTCCATTTTCTGGGCCGGTTCTTGCGGATAAATAAGTTCTATTTTTTAATAAATTCATCAAAAATGCTTGTGCTTCATCATCTTGATTATGACCCATGACTAATTTTGTTGCTCCTAATTCCTTTGCCTTTCGGTTTAGCAAATATCGTCTTAAAACCCCACACACAGTACATGATTTATAATCATGTCCTGCTTCTTTTAGTGCATCTCTTATATAACATAAAGAAGCTCCAAATACTTTTCTAAATGAAATCTCATGTAGTTTTACATTTAATGATTTACATAATTCTCTTATATTTTCTAGATTTTTTTGTGTATAACATCCTATATGAGCATCTACTGTTACTGCCTCAACATCATATCCTAATTTTTTCATTAAGTAAATAACTACAGTACTATCTTTTCCACCACTTACTGCAACTAGAATTTTATCATTATTGTTAAAAAGATTAAACTGTTTTATTGTGCTTTTTACTCTTTGCTCAAACAAGTCAATAAATGCTTGATCTTTTTCTAATGTTTCTATTCTTTGAACTACGCACTCTTGTTCCATATTAATGTCGTAAACATATAACTTTAAAAACCTTACTAGAAAGCTTTTTAAACAAGCGGCTTTTTTTTATTCATATGGTTAAAGGTAATTTAAGATCAAGAACTTTCAGAAGAATTCATGTAAGAACTCCTGCAGGCAGGAATGTAATTCATTATCGTAGAAGAAAAAAAGCAAAGCCACAATGTAGACAATGTGGAGCAAACCTTTTAGGAGTTGCTAGGGGCACTCCTGTTCAAATAAGAAAGTTATCTAAATCACAAAGAAGGCCCGAAAGACCTTACGGCGGAGTTTTGTGTTCATCTTGTACTAGAAATTTAATAAAACAACAAACTAGAGTAGTTTCAAAGTAACTTTGGCGACAGGTTACAAATATATAGCAAATGACATTATAATTTATACAAAATTATGTCATTTGCGTATTAGCCAAAGACATCTATTGCATAATTATTCATGTCTTTAGCTATAGATTGAAACTGGAGGAATAAAATGGAAGTAGGACAATTATGTGTTAAATTAGCTGGCCGTGATGCTGGCAAGAAGTGCGTCATTGTGGATGTTCTTGACAATAATTTTGTTTTAGTAGATGGTGAAACAAGAAGAAGAAAGTGTAACATTATTCATTTAGAGCCATTAAATCAAAAATTAGATGTAAAAAAAGGAGCATCTCATGAATTAGTAATTGATGCTTTTAAAAAGATAAGTTTAGAAGCAAGAAATTCAAAACCAAAGCAAACACTAAAGAGAGTATTATCTAAAAGAATATTAAAGTCACAACCAAAACCAGCAAAGACACAGAAAATATCAAGTACTAAACCTGAAGATAAACCAAAAATAGAAAAGAAACCAGTAAAAACAACTAAGAAAGTTGTTCAAAAGCAGGAAAAATAATTATTTGACTAATTCAAATAACTTAGTTAAATTTAATTCAAGAGCGGCAACTGGATTTTCTAGATGAAAGTTAAATAATATTTTAGGACTGATTTCTCCAATTAATCCAATTTCTGTTTTATTAACAATTATCTTTCCAATTCGTCCAGAAATAAATGAATTATGCTCTGTTTCATCCAATTGATAAGTTAAATTTAATAATTTCATTATATAATCAAGCACTTGTTTTATTTCAGTAAAATCTGTGTTAGGCTGTGATGTTACTATTGATATGTTTTCATAATCATTGATTTCTTTATCGTTTTTTGTAGTTACTATTCCCTGTTCAAATATCTTTTGTGGAAAATCATTATGTTTATTTTGTGATAAAAAATCTAGCATTATTGGAGTCAACCAATTTCTCACAGTT
>Ga0209541_10005472_pt1 | contig 22110 bp, 24 predicted proteins | sample RifCSPlowO2_01_FD_184027 | JGI IMG/M metagenome (GOLD analysis project Ga0209541, IMG submission 184027) | Groundwater microbial communities from Rifle, Colorado - Rifle CSP2_plank lowO2_0.1 (SPAdes) (version 2) | ecosystem: Environmental > Aquatic > Deep subsurface > Groundwater | place...
GCCTCAACAATGATTTTTGGAGTGATGCTGTCGGGCCGATAAACAACAATATCCGCTCGTTTGCTGTCATTCTTTTCACGGCCGAACTGAACTGTTTTTTCAAGCTCAATCATATTTTTAGGGTATTTGTAGTGCTTCGTGAGTTTTATGAGATAAAGCTGACGGACGATTTCTTCGGGAGCGGACTTTCCCGTCTTGGCGTTATAGACGAGCTTTTCTTCTTCGCTCTTTGAGATGGCTTTGATATAAAACTTGCCTTCGTCTTTTTCATAAATATCCAGCTTGGTAAGGTCATCAAATATCAAAAGTTCCTGTTCGGGATTTTTGAAGATTTTATTGAGGATTGTTTGTGTGGTGTTCATAGTGCTATTTAGTGCTTACTCGTTTTAGAAATGCCTCAAACTCGGCTCTGTCTATCCGAAACTCTTTGCCGATTTTATAGGCCTTGAGTTTGCCCTTACCTATATAGCGGTAGATGGTCATAATATTTACCCCTAGTTTATCCGCTAAATCTTTTGCGGTGTAAAAGTCTTTATTTTTTTGCATATGTTTTTTGATATTTTTTAATATCTTTTGGTTTATATTCTACAACTTTTCCATTTTGAGCAACCGAAAGTATATGAAGCTTCAATTTCATCGCTATTGAATAAGGTATTCTGCGTAGGGCAATCTTTGCACTTGATTCTGGTAATCCTAATCCATATTTATAATTTCCTTTTTTGACATTCATCCGAGTTATTATTTGCCCCAATGAATACACAAAAGCAACTTCCTGTCCTTGTCTTAATACGGATTCTCCCTTTGCTTCAATCAAATAATATACTCCATACCTGCTATTCTGAACCCTTATATCTACACCCCTTTCTCTTAAATCGCCAAAACTAAGATTGCGACCCCAGCCATTACAGGAAAGCCACTTTATGATTTGCCTCTTAACAAACTCTTCCGAAATGATTTTGTGCGGTTTAGTTTTTTTCATTGTAATTGTTTTAGATTTTTGTAATACCGCTCAACCTTTCCTGCCCAATTTGGATAGAACTTATGCCAAGTATTAGGAACAATCACTGGTAATTGTCGCATCGCAGTTTCTTTGTGTTGCTGGCCTTTTCTACCTGGTGTTTTCATCCATATTTTTTGAGAGCGTTTTATTATGGGTGTTATAACCTTACTTGGTATAATCCAAAAATCTGGCTCCTTATTAAATCTGTTTAATCTGACAAAAGCATAGTAGAAATCGTTTGATGCTCCATCTTCATCTTTTGCTGATAGTGGAAAAGCCGTTGCCGTTTCTTTATAAGCAGTTTTTACTGAAAGTCTTATAGCCCTACCTTTTGGGCTCAATGCCAAGATGTCGTATTTCTCTGTTCTACCGAGCGTTAGTGTGGCTATAAAGTTCTCTGCGGATAGTCGTGATGCTATATAGTATTCTCCTGCGTTGCCGATATTTTGCTTCTGCACTTTCTGTTCTTTCATAATTTTCATTATACTTTACTATTCTTTACAAGACAAATCAAGCGGAAGTGGATAACCGAAAGGGCTTGAAAGCGTCTAAGCTGTCATTTACCTGTTTGACCCATCCGTGATAGGTCTTGTCGGATATTTCGTCTAGGAACGGCAAATCATCCGCAAGACGATACCAGGTGCGTGCTGTGGCATATTGCTCAATAATGGCTCGTGTGTCCCGTATGCCCTCTCTGCTGAGTGTCCTTAGGCCTACGAGATAAATGGCTTCTTTCGGTTTTATCTTCGGCCTGTTTTTGAATATCTTTTCAAATGTCGGTATTGCTTTGTCGTCCATATCAAACAAAAATAAGTTTTCACTCATAATAAACTCCTGCCAGTAATCCTTCAATATCCTTTGACAAAGGTCCTTCTTGAATATCTCCTTAAATAAAGGGTTGGTTTTATAGCCCAGATTTTTTAGGACAGAATTGACTTTTATCTTTTTTGCGAGCCGAGCTTCTATTCTTAAAATCTCCTTCTTTTCTTCTTTCTTTAGCACATCAAAAAGCGAACGCTGGATAATGTTTTGGTCATTGTCTATTGCTCGCTTTTCTGGTTTCTTAAGGTCTTGAACTTTGTCATAGATAACAAGCGAGTGTAAGTTCGTGTAAAACTGAAAAGATTGTCCTTCGTTTCTGAAATCTTTATGGTCCGCATCAAACTTTTTGCTCACATTTACCTTTTTTATCTCTTTGATGACAAATCTTGAAGTATAGCCACCTGTAAGTTCTATATTTTTTGAAGGATGAAATGCCGACACTTCGGCATTGATTATATCCTCTCTTGAAACGATAACGCCCATATCAAACATATTTCTGATGAGAGCTTCTATAACTCTATCAAAATCACTTTCCTGCACCTCTTCAACATTATTTCCGTAGAGCAACTTAGCCGCAGAAAACTCAATTTTTAGCGGTAATTCAGTGCCGTTTTTTGTCATCCTTTTTATCAGGGTCATTCTTGGTCTATAAATCCCTTTTTTCCTGTCGCTCGCAGTCGGATTATTAACACACTTAACAAGATAGTTGCCTAGACCTCTTAGTATTTCCGCATTTGGAGTAAACATATGCGTTTTAATCCTATATCGCCCTCTCGGTATTGTGATTATTACTGTGTCTAACATATTCATTACTTCTTTTTACCTGATAATCAAGCACTTCCTCGGCTTTTGTAAGCACTGCCTGTTCAATAGCTTCTGAAACTTCTCGGCTTATCGGATGATAGATATTGAAGTTTCGGCCACCACTGCTCTTTGTTGGATAGGTAATGCGATACCCTGGGCCATCCAGCTTCGTATAGATGCCTATTGAGCCCAGATAGAGCGAGTTATCAAACACTACGCTCGCAATGGCTACTAAGCCGTTCTGTGCCTTTATAGGCACGATTTGAACTTCAGTTATCATCTTTGTTTCTGGTAAAGCTGAGGATTAACCCTCCTATCCACTTTAATAAGCAAATCAAAGAAACCGAGTAGATTTCTTCGTGCTTCTTCATCAAGGTCATTTACCGACCAGTCGTCTGGCTTTCCTTGTTGCTTTTTATTGTCATTACTTTGCTCAGACATAAAAATAACCTGATTGTGTTCAGATTATTCTTTCTTGAAAGCAGATAATACTGACCTTAAAAAACTCGGTATCTAAATGTCCCTAATATCTTTTGGTTTATTTTTCACTTGGGTGCTTTTTGAAAATCTGGATGCTGTCTTTTTCACTGCTTCTGCCGACATTTCAATGCCATATTTTTCTTTGAGAATGGCCGACACGATACTTTCTTTATATATTACTCCCACACTAAAATCTTTTTCTCCATCATAGGCCGTAGCGAGCTCCTTTTTAGGAAGTTTGAAGAGCTCATATATCAAGCGGTTTTGTTCAAAATCGCTCTCTTTTATCTTACTCGGATGCACATCAAATTGTTTATAAAAAGTGTTTTTCTCAATTAAATGTTCTCTGATATGGTCCCAGTTTTCCTTAATATATTGGACTGCCTGTTCTTTTGTAGCATACGGTTTTATAATCAAAAAGTAGCTATTAAAATGTGAGGATAACAATCTTACTGTATTTTCGTGGAAGATATATTTACCGCTAAATGGACCTAAATCTTGTCCTTCCATATCATATCTCGTTGGCGAAAAATGACTGATACCTATATGTCTGCAAGCGGGACACGCAATTTTTTCCTTTATGTATGCAAATACGCCACCTTGTCCAAGAAAAAGATATTTTTCAATAAAGTGCATTATTATATGTGCATCAAGCAAATCTACACCAAAAAATTCTTGAAATATCTCAAATTCTTTTGAAAAGAGTTCCGCAAATGCCTTTATATCTCTAACAGACGGGCTGTCAGTAATAAAGTTATTATGGTCATCTATTCTCATAAGCAAGACGACCATAACATCCTTTATATTTACTCGCCCCTTTGTTTTTTTGAGAAATGCATTGACTATTTTATCCCTGTGTTCTTTTTGTTCCTCACCTGTAATACGCACTTTATTTTCAGCTTCATATCGTTCAATAAATTGAAAGAAAACAAGGTGATGTTTCTCGTCTTCAGTAAGTTTTTTCGCTAAATACTCAGTAAGGTGTAGAGCATCACTAAAGCCCTTTTCTACAGGTATTCCAAGTTCTTTTCTAGTCTTTTTTATCTCATCAATAAATCCTTCCTTTATAAGAAGTTTGTCAAAAAGTATCTTAAACTTTTTCTCAAAGTATTCTGATGAGTATCGTTTCATTACATCTTTATCTACACTTTACTTTAGTTTACACCAAAATAGATAAAAAGCTACTTTATGTAATAATTTTGATGCACTTGCGTCTTTAAACATATACACAAGATATAAACAGGTTGACTTGACAAAAAATCTAATGTGTGGACAATATAACTATTACTGGCAAGTAAGCGAAAGCTACGACCCAGTTACGAAAAAGGCGGGCAAGTCCCGTCTTTTTCATTTTCTAAGGAATTCTGAGTAATCCTTTTTGACCATTGGTTGATATGAGCTTTACACCCATTATATTGCAAATTTTTGCTTCGTAGCTTCCGTTCACGAGTGGCTGGACGCCTTCATTATGTAAACATTGTCTTGTTGATGGGTATGCAAACAGGTCTGCTAACTGAGCTTCAATATCGTGATTTTTCTTACTTACAAAACTGATAGAAGTAATGAGGTTTTTAACATCTGTATGGCTCAGCGATAATGCTGGATAACCGTGTGTCATATAGCTTATGAATCTACGATGAAAATTTGTATCTCTACCACCGCTAGATTCCATATGTATTTGGCCTCTATATCCAGAATGAGCAAGAAAGGCAATAAATAACTCAATCATTCCATCAAAAGCACTGTCCTGAATCTTTTTGTTGTCCCATCCTTGTTTAGACGCTTTTTCCTTATTTATTGAGACAACAATGACCTTATAAGATGCCCCGCTTAGAAAGCCGAAGAGGTCCCTATGAAAATCTCTCTCTATGCTTGGATTATTGAGAATAGTAAAGTCATCTTTATGTTGTCCGATATCTATTGAATGAAAGACAATTTCGGTGTTATTCCAATACTTGAACTTTATTTGGTCAGCCCTTATCTTTAGTTTCTCTGCTTGAAACGGCCTGACGATAATCCCAGATAATGTATAATTCTTATCGTGATGAGATAGTTCTGGAGCACCGCTTTCATCAATGTAAAGTTTGTATAGTCTATCTGCCATAATGTTTGACAAAACTATCACAAATGGAGCTCAACAATCAAGAGACGGCCGCTAAATTGAGTATCGGTAAAATACCGCTAAACTCTAATTCCTGTTTTATACCCCTCCAATCTACAGTTCTAAACTCGTTCAATAGAGGGAGCCAAGAAACTAGATATATTATTTGTGGTATTATTTTGATAAGTTTGTTTATTAGAAATATATAAACCATGAAAATAAAACCAAAGCACGGTCTATTATTAGGGGTAATTACGGTGGTAAGCATTGGAGTGTGGACTTCTGATCTAAACACATATTTAAAACCGGGCGTCAATGAGGGTATCCCAGTCAAATTGGTAGCTCCAAACGGAGGGGAGATCTGGCAATCAGGAATCAATCATTCAATCCAGTGGTCAGGCGGTAAAGGCGGAATCAAAATCGCATTAGTAAAAGACACTGCAAAAGACGATGCTGATCCAACTAGTCTGATCATCGGTTGGATAGAAGATCAACCTGATCGAGTCGCACTAGTCCACAATTACGCGTGGAACGGATATACAATTTCTACGGATACAGAGAATGGGCCGAGCTGGAACATACCAGCTGGTACATACAAAATTCTTATTATTGGTAAGAATAATAAGGGTGACTTTTCGATTTGGGAAAGTAGAAAAGATATAAATGGAAATACCGATATTAGTGATAGTTCATTCACTGTAAATTCTCCAGTACAATAAAAGTCTGGGTTTTAGTATGAAAAACGCCTTAATTATTATTGGTATTATTATCATCCTCTTTGGAGGAAGCATCTGGTGGTCTAAAAGTATGCAGAAGAATGACCCGGACATTATTTCAAGGAGCGGTCTCCACTGGCATCCGTACCTAGAGATTTATGTAAAGGGAGAGAAACAAGTAATACCTCCCAATATTGGCATAGGAGGCGAGTACACATCACATCCTATGGGCATGGCGCCAATTCATACGCATGATGACGCAAACCAAGGAATAATTCATATGGAATTTGAGAGCATTGTAAGAAAGGAGGATACCAAACTCTCCAAATTTTTTGATAGCTGGAATAAAGACATCAATTCATTTGGCTCAAACGTATCCATGATAGTAAATGGCGAACCCAATGCTCAACTTGGAGACTATGAAATGAAAGATGGAGCTAAAATAGAACTCCGCTACGAATAAGCCGAATCGCTTGACACGGCTGGTATAATGAAATCGGGGGTGCATATGTACAAAGAACGCAGGTGGCTCCGCCAGTTGGCGTGCCACACGACGCTGTGCGAAAACTGCGGCGGTTGAATAACGCGGTAGCTTTACGATGTAAAGCTACCGCGTTTCCTATTTGGTATACTTTTGGATCAGCCTACTTTCGGTAATCATCGACATCGGCATCTTCGCCTACTTCGGCTATTTGAATATAAATTAGTACAACTGAAAAATTACGCACTTACTAGCGTCTTTATTGATATGGAGTACAATAAGAGGCAAATGGAGATTTACAAGGGAAAAACCCAACAAATACTTATGGATTATGAATCCAGCCTGTCATCTAAACTTGAAAAAGGCGAGGATTTCCGTATTTACTATAAAAACGGCGGAGATACTGTGAATGTTTTAACTATAATCGATAGAGATGATGACTCTAATTTTCTCAATCGGATTTATAGTACTCAAGCTAAGATTTTACAGCGCCATGTGTTAAAACAGGAGGAAGATGGTGTAAATGTAAATTTTAGAGTTTTGCCTACATATAACACTCCGATTTCAAGAATAATTCCACCTTCTTTTATACGTTACAATGCCAAATCCCAACTCCAAAAAATTTGAGGCTTCTGAACACTTACTCCTAGGAAAAGAGAATGAGAGATTAGCAAGAGTTGATAACAGCTATCCACACCAATCCACAGAATATCCCCCAAATTGTTCGAAAATACGATCTGACTTTTAGGAAACTGACTATCTGCAACGAAAAATCATTTTCCCGAGTTCTATCGCGACTATTATCGTGGCACTCAATGCAATGCTCCTACGCAGACAGACACTTTAAATAATGCTAATATAAGAATATTGTGAATACAAAACTTATTGAATGGGTTTTGCGGGTTTCTGTTGCCGGTGAGTTCATTGGCCATGGCGTTTTCGCTCTACAAGGTAAAAAGGACTGGATCGGCTGGTTTGCTAAATTTGGCGTCTCCGATCTAAGCATGGCAACTCAGCTATTGTTTATTATAGGAATTATAGATATTGCATTGGCAATTCTAATTCTTATTAAGCCGGTACGTCTCGCGCTTCTCTGGATGGTGTTCTGGGGATTTTGGACAGCACTCCTACGGCCAATCGTCGGAATGCCAGTCTGGGATTTTGTAGAACGCTGGGCAAACTGGGGAGCGCCGCTGGCCTTACTTCTTATAGTTGGCTGGCCTAAATCTCTTAAAGAGTGGTTTAAATAAATATAATTTACATTATGATTATTTAGGTAATTATGCCAGTGAAATTTAATACGAAAATCAGAATCTTGGAGTTTGTGGTGGCTGGAATAATCTTGGACCTTGTCGAGAATATAATTTCCATCAAACTGACCACGCAAGCGGAATTAAATTTAAGAATTTTTCTTGTGACTCTCGTAATAGTCGTACCCTTCGCCATACTTACCGAACTTGTAATTGACCATCCGAACTTTTGGAATAAAGTTTTACGCCTGAAGAAATAATATGGCCTACGACTTTCTAATTCTTGGCGGCTCGGGCATGCAAGGCAAAATCGCTGCTCGTGATTTATTGGAAAATGGCCATACCGTATATCTCGCCGACCTTTTTGACGACGGAGCAAAGATTATACAAGCGAGATTTCCTAATGTTCCATTCGAGCACATCAATCTCATGAATCTCTATCCGACGATCGAGCTTATCAAGAAAGTGAGTCCCTCGGTAGTGATAAATTGCGCTGAAGCGAAATGTAACTTTACTGTTTACAAAGCCGCCCTAGAAGCCGGCGTACATGTCATCGATCTCGGTTCAAGCGTTCCTATGACTAAAAAGCAGTTGGCCATGGGGCCGTACTTCCACGAAATTGACCGCATTGCTATCACCGGATGCGGTTCAACACCTGGCATCAACAATATCGCTCTGCATCACGCACATAGTTTTTTTGATCGACTGGAGAGTGTAGAGGCTGGCTTCGTTTGGGATTCGAATATTAAGGAATTTGTAGTGCCTTTTTCCATCATGAGTATTGTATGCGAGTTTACCGACCCAGCCCCATATATTGAGGACGGAAAATGGTATACGAAAAAACCACTTGACACAGTCGAGGAACGTGAATTCAGAGAAATCGGCAAGCAAAAAATATTCTTGGTACGCCATCCGGAAACTTATACCTTCTTTATTTATAACCAAAATGACGGTCTCAAAAATGTCCATTATTATGCTGGTTTCCCAGACCATTCTTATAATAAAATTGTTGAATTTATAAAATCCGGCCAGGCAAACGACAAGAATACTATCATTGTAGACGGCAAAAAAGTGACTCCACTAGAACAGCTTTCCTTATCTTTACGCAACATGCCTTTTCCTCCCGGATACACAGAGAAAGAGAATCTTTGGGTAAAAGTTACTGGGACGAAGAACGGCGAACCTAAAGAAATGCTCATGGAAACAATCGTATTTACATTGCCAGGATGGGAAGATGCTGGTTGTAACATCGATACCGGCATGCCAGCCTCTATTATCGCCCAGATGATAAAAGACGGACGCATTACCGCTCGAGGCAGTCACGCGCCTGGCCCAGTGGTGCCAACACAAGAATTTTTCAAAGAATTGCGTAAGAGAAAAATGGATGTCTATCAGGACGGAGTATTAATTAATCCGTAAAGAATATTTCTAACGGAGAATCTTGGTTTATATATTTTTACGCCATGTTTTTCGACAACTTGAGAAAACCCTTGGATAAATTTTAAAAGTTATCCCCTATAATCCACAGAATATCCCCCAAATTGTTCGAAAATACGATTTGACTTTTGGAAACGTTCGGAAGAAAATATTAGCAGGTCTACTTTACGAGGAGGTTCCCTAAATAAAATTACAGGGCAGACAAATGGAGTGTTATGAGCCTCCATCATTTTAGCCCAAAATGTATAAATGCGGAACTTTCCTCCACGAAAATGGAGCGGACCGAGCAAACAAGAATCACCGTCAGGTACGGTGATTTTTGTTTACCTTGAGCCTGTCGAAAGGTTATACTTATATCTAATGAAAAAAGTTATCTTTTTTATTTTATTAGCGATTGTGATTGGAGCGGTTATATATGCTACGAGAGATCCAGTTCCGGAGCTCGGTTTTAATCGGCCTGATTCTCAAACATTCCAACCTGATCCGTCGAATGCTACCTTCATCTTTGAAGATGGAGAAGTTACCCTGTCTCAAGGCAAGAGCGAGAAAGAAGAAGGTGGCATCGTAGAAGAAGTAACTCTTTTAGACACGAGAGCTTATGGAGATGTTAACGGTGATAATAAAAATGATGCCGCAGTATTCCTGGCGCGCTACGGCGGAGGCTCGGGCACATTTATATACGCCGCCGCCTTTGTCTCCGGTCCTCTAAATTACAAAGGCTCCAATGTCGTCTTTCTCGGCGACAGAATTTCTCCCCAAGATATCTCTATTAAAAATGGTGTGGTAACCGTAGAGTATCTTGATCGACGCAACGATGAGGGTTTCGCTGCTGAACCTACTGTTCCAGTATCCAAACAACTTATATTCTCGAACGGAACACTGGAAGAAAGATAAAAAATGTGCTTTAATGGTGTCTCTTCCGCTAACGCGGATTTTTAAATGGAAATAAGAAATATAGCCATCATAGCTCACGTTGACCACGGTAAAACCACTCTTACTGATGCTATTTTGCGTCAGAACGGGATGTTTGCCGAAGGTGAAAGCATGGACTCAAACGCCCTTGAGAAGGAGCGTGGCATTACTATTTATTCCAAAAATACTTCCCTCTTTTATCGAGATACAAAAATTAATATTGTGGATACTCCTGGTCACTCTGATTTCGGCTCAGAAGTAGAGCGAGTACTTCGCTCTATAGACACAGTACTCCTTATCGTGGACGCCCAGGAAGGACCGATGCCTCAGACTCGCTTCGTGCTCAAAAAGTCGCTCGAGCTCGGACTCAAACCTATTGTGGTTATAAATAAAATTGACAAGCCTGCCGCTCGCCCAGAGTGGGTACATGAGAGAGTCTTGGAGCTTTTCCTAGAGCTCGGAGCTAACAATGAGCAGATAGACTTCCCAACCGTTTATGCCGTTGGCAGAAACGGCCAAGCTACGGCGAGTTTGGCAGAGGGTCTTAAAGAGAATCTCAATCCGCTTCTCGATGTCGTTTTGGAACACGTGCCTCCTGCTACTCAAAACTTAGATGTGCCGGTGCGGCTCCAGCCATTTAACCTTGCGTATGACAACTTCCTGGGGCGCATGGCCATCGCTCGCATTTACGAAGGAGTGATTAAGGTCGGCCAGGAAGTCTATGTCAAAGACAAAAAATATAAATTAACAAAATTATTTACTTTCGAAGGCGTGCGGAGAAAAGAGGTTGACAAAGCAGTTGCCGGCGACATCGTGATGGTGGCAGGCATTCCAGATATCTATATTGGAGACACTATCGCGGCAACCGCGGATGCGCCTCAACTACCGAGTATCAACATCGATGAGCCAACCATCTCTCTAAACTTCTTGGTCAACAACTCGCCTTTCGCGGGACGCGAGGGCAAATTTGTTACTGGCCGCCAAATACGAGAGAGACTAGAAAAGGAACTCGAGGTTAACGTGGGACTCAGAGTCGATTTCTCTACCTCAGACTATTACACCGTCTATGGACGAGGCGAACTCCACATTGCTATCCTATGCGAGAACATGCGGCGCGAAGGATTCGAGCTTCAAGTCTCCCAGCCGAAAGTAATTATGAAAGACGATACTGAACCATTTGAAGAAGTTGTGATAGACGTGCCGAAAGAATATGAGGGGATGATAATCTCAACTCTCACTTCACGTAAGGCGCAACTTCTCGATATGAAAAACGAGGAGAATCATACCCGCCTCATCTTCGAAGCGCCGACTCGAGGCATCTTGGGTTTCCGGGGAGAATTCGTCGTGGCTACCAAGGGCCTTGGCATTTTCTCTTCGCGATTTATCGCTTTCAAAAAATATGCCGGAGAGATAGATCATCATAATGTAGGAGCAATGATTTCAATGGAACCTGGAAAATGTCTCGCCTTCGCTCTCGACAACCTGCAACAGCGAGGCGTGCTCTATGTAGAGCCTGGAGATGAAGTATATGCCGGACAAGTCATTGGCAACTCTTCCAAAGGCGAAGATATGTATGTAAACCCTACCAAAGGCAAACAACTGACCAACATGCGCGCCTCCGGTTCAGATGACAAGGTTTACCTTGCGCCTGCATTCAAACTAGATATCGAGCGCGCCATGGAAATTATGAATGACGACGAATATATAGAAATTACCCCTTCTTCCGTCCGCCTCCGCAAAGTTTTCCTCACCCAAGAAGAGCGTTCTAAAGCTCAGAGAAAGACGGTATAAATATAGTATGGAGTTAAGGGGTAAAAAAATATTACTCATGGGTCTTGGGATTTTAGGAGGCGGGGTAGCCACGGCTCGCTTTCTGTTTGAACATGGGGCCAAACTCACTATAACTGATCTAAAAAGTGCCAATGACTTAAAACCCTCCATAGAGAAACTGAAAGATATAGTGGATAAAATAGATCTGGTACTGGGAATTCACAGGAAAGAAGATTTTCTGAATAACGATATGGTGATACTGAATCCTGATGTACCATTGGACAACAAATTTGTAAAGCTTGCTAAAGATAATGGCAAGCAAATAGAAAATGAACTTAGTTTGTTTTATAAATTCTGCCCAAGTAAGAATATTGTAGCTGTCACAGGAACAAGAGGTAAAACTACTATTACGAATTGGACTGGTCATTTCTTAAAATCTTTTAACCCCAAGACTTTCGTCCTTGGCAACTCACCAGATAAACCATTTTTATCTAATTTTTCTAATTTCGATAAAGATACCAACATAGTAATGGAGACATCATCATTTCAACTTGAGCTCTTGAATAACGCCTCGTACGCGCCTCGTATCGCTATCATTACCAACCTATACCGCGATCACATAAACAGACATAAAAGCCTAAAAGAATACGCCGGAGCAAAGGCTAACATTTTTAAATATCAAAACAAAGATGACTTTTTGATATTAAACAAGGATAATGAGTGGACGCATTTTTTTGTTAGTCGAAATCCTAAATCAAAAATTCTATACTTTTCAAAAAAGACTTTGCCTTTGGAGGATAGCGGTGCTTATATAAATGAACACAGTGATTTAATCTTCCGCGTAGACAATAAGGAAGAGAAATCAATAAATGTTGCGGACTTTGAAAATAAATGGGGTGGACATAATACATACAATCTCATGGCTTCTTTTCTCGCCGCTTATTTACATGGTATAAGAATAGAGAAGTTAATAGACTCTATACAGACGCTTCCACAAATTAAATTTCGCCAGGAAAAGGTTTACGAGAACAGAAAGATACAAATTTATAATGATACAACCGCCACTTCCCCGGAAGCTACCATCGCAGCTATAATGAGATTTAACTATAAGAAAGATAACTTAGTTTTAATAACCGGCGGAACAGACAGAGAGCTTGATTTTCAAGAATGGGCTGAAACAGTAAAAAATATATCAATCCAAAAAAGTTTATTTTTCTTAAGTGGTAGCGCGACGGAAAAGATGAAATTAGCATTAGGCTGGAATACTTACAATGAATTCGAAGATTTAAAAAGTTGTTTGGAGGCAGCTATTAAAAGAGTTGGGGATCTAAAAGACAAAGGGGTTATCTTATTTTCTCCGTCTTCAAAGAGTTTTGAGAAATTCAAGAATGAGTTTGACAGAGGCGAGAAATTCAATAGACTGGTCGTGGAGGTACTCGGATGAATCCAGTTGACAAAGCGTATGAATCGCTTTTCGGCCATGCTCCAGCGGTCCGGGTTTTTCTTTTGTCTAAAACTCAAATACATAATAAGAAAACAGTCGTTTTCTTATTATGTATTTGCCGTATTTGAAAATTAGATTTATCTAAAAATTCTGCGTAATTTTTGGTAGAAATTCTCGCGTACATCTGCAAAGTGGATTTCTATAAAACGGGTTCGTATTTTCCAAGTTTTGCCTCGATCAAACTTTTGGAGAGATTGCTCACAAGTTCTTTATCTATAAGGATACCTAGTGTTTCCTCGTCGGCGGGCGTTAAGAAAGGCTTAATACTTTTAAGCTTGGTTACAGCATCTTTAGCTTCCTCAAGGGCCAAAGGGCTTATGGGTTTTTTGGTAGTTTTAGTAGTCATGTGATTGTCCTTCTCACTATAATACTTTTCTATCTATGTATCAAATAAGACGTCTGTTATAATGCTTTCATGTCGAAACTAGACACAGCTCCATACAAGGGAGTCCAGGACTTTTATCCGGAGGATATGGCAGTGCAGAAATATATTTTCTCCGTGTGGAGAAAAGTGTCTGAAAAATTTGGATACGAAGAATACAATGCTTCCCCATTGGAGCTCGCCGAGATCTACAAAGAAAAGTCCGGAGATGAAATTGTAAACGAGCAGATGTTTACATTTATAGATCGCGGCGGGCGCGAAGTGGCTCTCCGCCCGGAGATGACCCCGACACTTGCGCGTATGGTCGCCGCCCGCCGCAGAGCTCTGAAGTTTCCTTTGCGATGGTACTCTATCCCAAACCTATTTCGATATGAACGTCCGCAGAAAGGCAGGAGGCGCGAACACTGGCAATTAAATTGTGATCTCTTGGGTGTAGCTGGTATCGAAGGTGATAGAGAAATGATGTCATTAGCAGTAGCTGTGATGAAAGAATTCGGCGCCAAAGATGAAGATTTTGAGATAAGAATAAACAATGCGGATCCGAATGATTTCAAAGACATCGCCCCGAACATTGTCTTAGACGAAACTCTGGCAAGAGGACAAGCCTACTATACAGGTACGGTCTTCGAACTCTTCGATACTAATCCGGACAACAATCGCTCTCTTTGCGGCGGCGGTCGCTATGACAATCTTCTAGAACTCTTCGACGTCGAGCCTGTGCCGGCGGTTGGCTTTGGCATGGGAGATATCACTATTCGCGACTTTCTTGAGACTCATAAACTGCCATTAACAAATAGATGAGAAAAATTGTCCTAGATATAGAAACCAAAGATTTCTACAACGACCTGGAGAAGATCAATCTCTCGCTTGTTGGCATTTATGATTCCGAAACTGATGCGTACTCAACTTATCTTGAAGAGGATTTGCCGAAGCTCTGGCCGATATTTGAGCATTCGGATATGATTATCGGTTTTAACTCCGACCATTTCGACATTCCAATCCTAAACAAATATTACCCGGGCGATCTCTCAAAGATCAGAAGTCTCGATATATTGAGGGAGATAAAAAACGCTTATGGCAGGCGAATGCGATTAGACCAGTTAGCTGAAGGTACATTAGGTAAAAATAAATCAGGCAAAGGAGGCGATGCTGTAGAGTGGTGGAAAGCGGGAGATATAGAGAGAGTACGCTCTTACTGCATTAATGACGTCAGGCTGACGAAAGAGCTTTATGACTATGCTCTCGCAAATAATAAACTTATATTCAAAGAAGCTGGAGCGCTAAATGAAATAACTCTTGATACTTCCGAATGGAAAAGAGCTAAAGAGCACAAACTTACTTTCTCCCTGCCTTTCTAAATGCTAGAATACGTAAACTAAATGGATCAAACTAGCCAAAACAACTTTCTCGTCCCGATTGCGATAGTCATCGCCGGCGCCTTTATCGCTGGAGCCATATATTTTGGGGGTGCGAAACAATCGAACCCTTCGACAAGCTCAGGGCAAGCAACCAATACAGAAATAGACATTTCGCCTATTACTGAAAGAGATCATGTCCTTGGTTCGCGCGATGCAGAGATTATGATAGTTGAGTACTCCGATACCGAATGCCCTTTCTGCAAAAGTTTTCATAGCATCATGAAAGAGATTTTGAGAACTTACGGCAATGACGTCGCTTGGGTCTACAGGCACTTCCCGATCAAAAACTTGCATTCCAGAGCCCCCAAGGAAGCGGAGGCTACAGAATGCGCATATGAACTCGGCGGCAACCAGGCTTTCTGGAACTATATTGATAAACTTTTTGAAACTACCAATTCCAACGACTCGCTTGATCCAAGTGAATTGCCGAAGATCGCAGTTGCTGTAGGACTTGATGCCGTGGCTTTCAATAATTGTCTTTCTAGCGGCAAATATACTGAATTTGTAAATAAGAGCATCGAAGAAGCCGTAAAATCAGGGGCACGCGGCACACCCTACTCCATCATTATTTCTAAAGGTGGAGAAGAGAAGGCTGTAATAAATGGCGCCGAACCTATCGAGATGGTAAAGGCGAAGATTGACGCTCTTTTGGACTAACTTTCCTGATAAGATACTGGAGGATGGCATACATTGCGTAGGTATCGAGGCCACAGTATTTTATTAAATCTGCCATAATTTGATCTTTTTTCTCTGTCCGCCAGCTGGCGGATTTGCCGCCAAGAATTGTTTCCATCCATATGCGCTGGGCATCTCCCCCGTTTGAGATATTTAATTCTTTGTAATTCAACTCCGGCAGAAGCGCTGGTAAAACATATTTGATAGAGGCCCTGCCGAAAAAATCTTTGTCCACAAACCACCCTTTGGAAAAAGGTGTCATCAAGTCCACCATCCTGTCGTTTACACCGAGCAAAAACTTTTCATATTTCGTCTGCAGTTTAGCCATCTCAGTATTGCGAGATTTTTCGAAGCTCATGTACCACGATATAACTGTTCCTTCTTTACCAAAATCGTTATAGAGATGTTCTAGAAGAGCTGGCACCGGATCAAAATTCTCGGTATGCAAATATTCTTTATGAATTAATTCGTCATTAGGCTCCGGCAAGATGTGGAGAGAATACTGGAATGGCACTTGCTGGTACGGCCTATAGCCATCAAAAGCAGGTATTACTCCCGCCAACGTCTCGTAGTCCAAGAAATACAGAGGGTATTTCAATTCATCCAAGAAATTTTTAATCTCATCTTTATCTATACTTTGCTCGCCTGTCCGCATAGCCTCTACTTGGCGCAACTGCTTCTCCGTTAGCGGGCAGTCAGCCGGAATATCGTTCAGAACTTCGATGCCATTATCTTCGAGCCATCCGAAAGTAGCCGCGTTAGGAGTACACAAGTGGTAAATACTATATTCAGGAAATTCTCCCTTCACCTTCTGCATTATTCCAAACCATTCTTCCATCACAGACGAACCGCCATTCAGATGGCGCGGAGACATGTCGGGACACTCTTTACTCTTCAGTACTTCAAAAGCATCGTAGATCTTCGCCTCCACTTCCACCATCTTTTCACGCACTTCTTCCGTCACATCGGATTTTTCGGTAATTTTCGACGGCTCTATCTCGCCCTTTCTCTCGTATTTATTATTCACGTGCAAAACAAACATTTTGCGAACCGAAAGCCCAGCCTTTTCTAGAACGATAGTTTGAAACGCGAGGTCCGGTATATGCTCCGGCTTTACAGAAGTAGAAGATTTGATTTCATATAGATCAAACTCGTTGTCGCCAACACGCTCTAATACATCGAATACTGATGTTAAATTATCAACCTCAAGACGCCCTTGAAGAATTACTTTTGTTTTCTTTTTAATTTCTTCTGCCGTAGTTGCGGGAAGTGAATAATATTTCGTCCCGCTGAACTCATTGCCATTAATTTTGTAGCCGAGCTTCACTGCGTCAAGGAAAATCTTTTCCGCATAACCTTCAAACAAAGTTCCTTCATCAAAAAGCGCTTGCAGTCCCTCGTCTGGTATAGGCAGTTTGTCTTTATCAAACTTTTTGAGCCACAACCACGCCGGATGCTTCAGAAACATCATAAACTCTGATTTAGAAATAACTACAGGATATTTCATGGCTAAATTTTATCATATCTCTAGTGAACTTGCACTTTTTTATAACATATGTTATAATTTCAAACAGGTAGTACCCCTAAATTCTGGGTTTAAAGGAGACCTATGGCCAAGAGAATATTAGGCGAGAAGAGCGATAAACTCTATCGCACCGAAAAGTTTGAGATCAGACTTACTCGAGACGAGTTTTACTCTCTACTTGAGGTAAGCAAGGTCATGCATCGGGTGTTTAACGAAGCACTTGCCGAAAGGCAACAAATCTTCAATGAACATCTGGCACCGCTCTACGCAACTTTGAAAGAGGTTGTAAATGGAGATGATATCAAAGATATCAAAGGTAAGATTCGGAAAGCGTATTCGGAACATTCCGCGACCCTTTTCGACCAGATCAATGCTCTAACTTCCAAGCGTCGAGAGGAAGAGACATTTTCTTCCGTGCCACGCAACTGGCAGGAAGAGACTCTCGACCAACTCGATGGCGCGTACAAGTCATTCATCACTCTTCGCAAGAATGGCGACTACGATGCACGGCCGCCGCGTTCGCAAGAAGAAGGATTCTTCCACAAGATTCCCGGAAGATACGGTTTCAAAATTGTGGACAGGAAATTCTTCCTGTCTGCTGGAGAGAATCGGAAATTCGTCTTCCCCATCCCTGATTATCAGGGTGAGCGATTGCGTCAAGCGGTAAAGTTCAAGAAATTTGAGCTCTATCGAGACGAGACGGATCTCTCGAAGCGCGGACGTTTCTGGGTGTCGGTTGCTTACGAGCTTCCGGCTCAAGTTGTTACGGTCTTCGAGCCGGAGCAAGCGGTTTATCTCGCGCTCGGAGCATCTTCTCTTGGTGTTATCTCTAGCGTCAAAGAAGAAGTGATTCCTCTTTGGCGCTCCGACAAACATTGGGTGCTGAAGATCGACGAGGTTGAAAGGCGGATGAAAAAACGCCTCAAAAACTCGAGTGGCTGGAACAAGCTCCATTCTGCGCGCCGTCGGATGCAGATGATCTCTGCCCGACAGCGACTGCAAGACGAAAGAGAAGTTGTGGACTATCTTCTCGATAATCACGGCCGACATTTCGTCATCACCAAACTTATCGTCCGCTCCAAGGATGGAAAGCTCGCAGATAAAGAGAAGCCTAAACGGGGCGGGAGACTCGGTCTCAACTGGGCTGCTCAAAATACTGGCAGTCTCAGTAGACTGGTGCTCCAACTGGAGGAGAAAGTGAAGGAAAGAGGCGGATCGGTGCGTAAACACAAGCTCGTCCTCGACGAACTGCCTCCCGGGATTGGAGAGACTAACAAAATTTGGATAGCGAGGAAACTCCGCGAGAGTTTCCTCAAAACTGTCGAGATACCTGTTTGATATGGTGGCGGTGAGTAAATCCATTTACTCACCGCCATTTTCTCCACGAAATTAACGAGCGACTTGAGAAAAAGTACTATCTGAAAGATTTCAAGATGTGCCATAGCTATCGCTACTATATGGAGGTGCAAATTCTTAAATTTGTTAAAGCAGTTAATCACAAAGAAGTGTTTGAACCATTGAAATTGCCCGCAAGGCATGAGAGCCGATGCGACTTGACTTCAACAATTAGAAGTGATAGTTTGGTTCCAGAATTAAAATCGGAAAGTGAGAAAAATATCCAGGCTATAGGGCCGGTCTAAGATATTTTTCTCACTTTCCAAAAGTTCCTTGTGGATTCTCGGATTTCCGAGGATTTATGCCCAGTAGCAGGGCCGCCTAGTCTTCAGCAAGCTAGGATGAAGCTCGCTCTTGAAGCGAGACAACCCCAAAATGCTGTAGCAGAACTCTCTCCAAAGAGACCCAGGGGTATGCTACTAACAGAGTTTTTCTTTTCCGAGCTCTTCAGTAGCAGAACTCTCTCCAAAGAGACCCAGGGGTATGCTACCGGCACTAGCGGGGCGGGGAAGACTACTTTGGTAGCAGAACTCTCTCCAAAGAGACCCAGGGGTATGCTACTGATGGGTATTATTTCAAAAGAGAAAAGCCGGTAGCAGAACTCTCTCCAAAGAGACCCAGGGGTATGCTACAATATCGATTAGCACGGTCGCTCACAGAAATGTGAGCGATTTTCTTTTTGTCTAAATTATCAATACGTTATCTTTTTCCTGTGGTGAGTTTATAACGTATACGTTATAAATACGCTGCAGCGTAAAAATAATGTATGTATGTTTTTAGAACAATTAGGTTAATTAGAATAATTAGAAATTTTCTAATACCCTCTCAAGCGATTTATTTTCGCGTGTTGGCGGATTTTCTCATGTGCCTTTGCTTCGATTTGGCGGATGCGCTCACGAGTAACGCCGAATACTTTGCCTACTTCTTCGAGAGTATGAGTGTAGCCATCGAGCAATCCGTGACGCATTTCTAAAATCTTTCTTTCTTTAGCTGGCAGGTCGCCGAGAATTTCTCGTACTTGGTCAGAAATAATCCTTCGCGAAGAATCCTGGTCCGGAGAAAGAATGCTCTCATCCTTTAGGAAATCACCGAGTTTACTCTTTCCATCATCTTCATCCCCCACAGGACTCTCAAGAGATACGGTCGACTGGTCGATCTTCTCGATCTGATAAATTTTCTCTACATCGATATTCATCTCGAGAGCAATTTCTTCCGGCAACGGCTCTCTACCCAAGTCTTGAGTAAGCCTTCTTACCACTTGTTTATATTTAGCAATAGTCTCCACCATGTGCACCGGCACGCGGATAGTGCGCGACTGGTCAGCGAGCGCGCGAGTGATAGCCTGTCGTATCCACCAAGTGGCATAGGTAGAAAACTTAAATCCTTTGGTCCAATCGAATTTCTCCACGGCTTTATGCAGACCCAAGTTTCCTTCCTGAATTAAATCCAGAAGCGTCAGGTCAGGACTTCTATTAGCATACTTTTTGGCAATGGAAACCACGAGACGGAGGTTCGCCTTCATCAGTAAGTTCTTGGCATCCATGTCTCCAGTCTCAATTCTTTTGGCTAATTCTTTCTCCATCGAGCCAGCTATAAGCGGGTACTGGCCGATCTCGCGCAAATACATTTGGATAGAGTCATAAGACGAATCGCCTCGTGAGTAAGTATGTGCTTTGTCAGACTCAAGTTCTGGCATTTCCAAAAGCCCACCCCCTTCCAAAATATCAATACCGAGAGTGTTGAACTTGTCGTAGAGTTCATCTAGAAGAATAATATTGGTCTCAATGGTCGGGAATTCTTTCAATATCTCATCATAAGTAACGAAGCCACGCTCTTTGCCGCGACTCGTCAGTCTATCCATCTTGAGCACTTCGTCTACCTTCTTTTTGGTTGTAACTTTTTTCGGCTTCGCCGATAGTTTGGCTTTGGTCTTTTTGACCGCCTTATGAACTTTTTTAGCAGTTTTTTTAACCGCTTTTTTAGTCTTCTTTATATTTTTGTGTTTTTTTGCTTTCTTCAAGTCAGTATTAAATACTACATTATTTTCTTTTTCTCTTCGAGCCCGATAATTCTCTTGTGTATATCCTTGATCTTCTTGCTTATTGTTTCTATCTTTTTATTATCTTTCAGAGATTCAGCTCTCGCGAGAACGGCGAGAAGGTTTTGCATTTCGTCATTGAGAATTATCGTATCAAGATGTCCTTGGAGCTCGGCTTCTTCGCGTTCCAGAGGTATTTCTTTCTTCCAGAGTTTTATCTCTGCAAGACGTTCTTCAATCCGTTCTCTCTGACTCTTTACCTCACTCACCTCACCCGGACTGCGTCCACCCTCTCCTTGAGCAAGGAGAGGGTTGGGTGAGGTCTGAATTTTAGCTCTCTTCAAATCTTCCCATAACACATTTTCTTTGAGCCCGGTACGTTTTGAGAGCATCGAGATGAAGTGTGATTGTTCTATCGAACTCGAGAGAAGTTTTATCATCGGCAGGATCCTTTCTACGATAAGTTTCCCGAGCTTTCTTGAATCTTTCTCTAGTTTCTCGAGCTTGTTGAGGAAAAATTCTATAGCCGGAAGTGCTCGGCGCAAAATATTTTTCCATTCTTCGGCTCCGCCTTCCGGAGCTTGCGCACTTTTACTCGGGGCTGGCGGATTATTTATCACTTCCGCCGGGTCTGAACCTTCCGGCAAACTCGCCACCTTCACTTCAAATCCGAGCGAGATACCGAGATTGCTCGCCTTCTCCGCCGCGATGAGGCCTGCTTTATCGCCATCAAACGCGAGTATTATCCTCGATGAGAGACGTTTAAGCCTTTGGAGATGGGCCAGAGTGAAGGCTGTGCCAGACGATGCTACTGTGTTACTAACTCCTGCCTGGTGAGAAAGTACGAGATCTATCTGCCCCTCTACCAGTACAGCATAATTCTTCTTCCTAATATCTTCCTTGGCGCGATCGAGCCCGTAGAGCACTTCACCTTTAGTAAAGACGCTTGTATCCGGACTATTCAAGTACTTCGGTTCAGTATCTTTCGCTAACGCTCGACCGGAGAATGCAATTACGGTGCCATTGGCGTCAAAGAGAGGAAAGATGATGCGATCACGGAAGACATCGTATGGCTCGCTTATCTTTTCGGTACTAATTTTAGCAAGCCCAGCTTTGAGAATAATATTTTTCTCGTACCCCGCTCCTAGAAGATGTCCGTAGAGTAAGCGCCACTCATCTGTCGCGTAACCTATACGCCACTTTTTTACCGTTTCAATATCTATGCCGCGAGATTTGATATATTTCTCGGCGAGCTTATTTTCACTCAATTGTTTTTCAAAGAACAACGTTGCTTCTTCCAGCACATTGAGAATCTTCCCCTTCTCCATTTTCGAATCAGCTTTTTGGTATTCGATCTCCACCCCCGCCTTCTCCGCCAATAATTTCAGTGCGGCGCGGAA
>Ga0209541_10005474_pt1 | contig 22105 bp, 29 predicted proteins | sample RifCSPlowO2_01_FD_184027 | JGI IMG/M metagenome (GOLD analysis project Ga0209541, IMG submission 184027) | Groundwater microbial communities from Rifle, Colorado - Rifle CSP2_plank lowO2_0.1 (SPAdes) (version 2) | ecosystem: Environmental > Aquatic > Deep subsurface > Groundwater | place...
GGAGGTCGTTCGGGAGATAAAGACTGGAAGAAACATAGCGATTTGGGGAGATTCCTCGCCATGCATCCGGTTGACTATGTGAAAATAGAAGACTGCACGGGAGCATTTAGCGCAATCACTACATTTTCTGCCGAAGCTCGATATGGCATGTGTTTAGATGATAGCGATGCTTACTGTCGGACACCGGAAGAGGCTATAAAGAGGGCGGTGCTAAGGGTAAGAGCAAAGGCAGGTCATCCCGAGGAGTACCAAGAAGATGAAGAATATAAGAAATTAGGATTAGGTATTAAGGAAAAACCAGAATGTCTTGTCTGCGCTAAAACAAGAAAATCCGTAGCGGCGTAATAATTTATTCGCATAGTACATACGGGGCGTCAGTTATCTGAACGCCCTTTTTTTACCGAGATTATTGTCTTAATTTAGTACTGTCTATAAATATATGCGACCGCATAATTTTGTAGACAGTTTTAGTTTAGAGGAGATTAAAATGAGTTTTGGCTTTTATGTCGTTTGAAATTCTATCCGCGATAATAATATTGATGAAAGGACTTATTTGAAAAATTTCAGTTAATAATTGAATTTCATTCTCGCAAGGATAAGGATGCGCCCAAACGCTTTTTTGAAGCTGAAAGAAGTCAAGTTTTTTCAGTTTATCTCTGAGAACATTCCTTGCCACCCTTTTTTTATCCGGTATATCAAAAATTACGATTCTCCATTTTTGATCCCATTTCTCGGGTTTAGTTATTTTTAATTCATCAAACTGGTATTGTTTAACTTTTCTTTTGCCTTTTTCGGTGAGTTCTACTGTTATTTTATCGCCTTCTTCTTTCAGAACAATAAGTTGGTTTATTTTCAAATAAGAGAAGGTCTGAGCGATTTTTCTTTTGTCAGAATTTTTATATTTTTTGTTTTTTAAATAAGCCTTAGCTATATTCTGCAGAAAATAAGGGGAAGTGGTGACAATCATTATTGCGCCGGTAAGTAATAGGCCAAATAATATTTTTCTAGCAATGCCCTTTCCCATAATTTCATTATAATTTATCTATACTTAAACTGTCAAGAAATATATGCGGTCGCATTATTTTGTAGACAGATTTATTGACAGAATTAAAATAAGGTATGAAAATAAAGCAGCATTTTGTGCTAGGCCCGGCCCAGCACAATGCCCTTTTTTATTTTTGAGAATTATTGCTATAATATTTCAATATGCGATTATCGGTTATTATTCCGGCTTATAACGAGGAAAAGCGGCTGGGGAAAACATTAAATTCAATCAACGATTATCTGTCTGAACAGAATTATGATTCCGAGATTTTGGTGGTGGATAACGGCTCAAAAGACAGAACAAGCGAAATCGTCAGAAATCTCCAAAGTCAGATAAAAAATTTAAGATTGATTGAGGGTTCTTCTGCCGAAGGTAAGGGCTTTGCCGTGAAAAAGGGCATGCTGGAGGCCAAGGGTGATTTCAGGGTTTTTACCGATGCCGACAACTCCACTTCAATAGACCAGGTTGAAAAAATGTGGCCCGAATTTGAAAAAGGGTTTGACGTTGTCATCGGTTCCCGGGATATTAAGGGAGCGGTTTTAAATCCGCCCCAGCCATGGCTGAGAAGGGTTATTCTGGGCGAGGGCTTTAAATTGTACAGGAAAATCATTATCGGTCTTTGGGGCATTGAAGATACTCAGTGCGGATTCAAGGGGTTTAAAAAAGAGGCGGCAAAGATTATTTTCCAAAAATCAAAAATTTCCGGCTGGACGTTTGACGTTGAGGTTTTGATTCTGGCAAAACAAATGGGTTATAAAATAAAAGAGATCCCGGTTAATTGGGAAAACGATCCCGACAGCAAGGTGAAAATTAATTCTGTAATAGAAATGGCAGTCGGATTATTGAAATTGAAATTAAATATATATGATTAGAGCCGAAAAAGTAAAATTTCCTTCCGAGCTTCGTTTTGATCCTGTTTCCAAGGACTGGATTTTGATTGCCACGGGCAGGGCTAAAAGACCCGAAACCTTTGCTAAGGAAACCAGGACGGGCCAGGGCTTTGGCCGGCCGAAATCAACTTGTCCCTTTTGCCAGATAGAAAAAGAGAAGCCGCTTTTAGAATACAAAGATAAAAAAGGAATCTGGTTTGTAAAAGTTGTTAAAAATAAATATCCGCCATTTTTGCCTGGCGACGGGCTTAATAATAGAGAAGAGGGGCCTTATCAGGTAATGGACGGCGTCGGATTTGCCGAGGTTGTGATAACCCGCGACCACGAAAAATCAATGGCGCAATTTTCCATTCCGGAAATCCGCCAGGTTTTAGACGCCTATCAGGAAAGATACCTGGATTTGATGAATGAAAAATTCGTCAATTACGTTTCCATTTTTCATAATTACGGAAAAACGGCAGGAGCCACCATAAGTCATCCCCATTCGCAAATTGTAACCCATCCTATCAGCGATCCCGATGTAAACAGAAGCTTGGCAGGCTCCGCCGAGTACTGGAAAAAGCATAAAAAATGCGTCCATTGCATTATGCTGGATTTTGACAGAGAAGACGGCCAGAGGATTGTTTTTGAAAACGATGATTTCTTGGCTGTTTGCCCGTTCGCTTCTAGAATCGCTTTTGAAATCAGGATTTATCCAAAGCGGCATTTGGCTTATTTTGAAAGGATGAAGAACGGAGAAAGGGATTCTTTGGCCGAAGCGTTTAAGACGGCTTTTTCCAAACTTTACAAAGCCCTTAATAATCCCGATTACAATTTCTTTTTACACACGGCCCCCTGCGACGGAAAAAATTACGACCATTATCATTGGCATTTTGAAATACTGCCCAAAACCTCCACTTGGGCCGGTTTTGAATTGGGAACGGGTATTGAAATTTCCACCATTGAGCCGGAAAAAGCCGCTGAATATTTAAGAAAAATGTGAAAAAAATATTAATTGTAGCCAATTGGAAAGCGAATCCCTCGACCTTGCGCAAAGCAAGGGAGCTTTTTGGCGCCGTGAAAAACACGGGAGCGATAATTTGCCCGCCGTTTGTTTATTTATCTAGCCTAAAAGCCAAGGGGGCTCAAGACTGTTTTTGGGCCGAGGGATCTTTCACGGGAGAGATTTCGCCCCTGATGCTGAAAAATTTGGGCGTAGAATACGTCATTCTGGGTCATTCGGAAAGAAGAAAGCATCTGGCCGAAACCGCTGAAATGGTAAACAAGAAAATCAGAGCTTCGGTCAAGGCCGGTTTAAAGCCGATTGTTTGTTTTGAAAAAATAAGAGAAATCAGAAATTTGTCCAAATCTTTAATCTTCGCCCTTGAGCCGGTTTCAGCCATAGGCACGGGAAAATCTCTTAGCTGGCAGAGAGCCAAAAAAATCAGGGAATCTTTGGCCGGATTCAAAACGGTTTTATACGGGGGCAGTGTTAATTCCAAAAATGCCAAAGATTATATTCAAAAAGCCGGTTTCCAGGGCCTTCTGGTAGGTTCGGCTTCGCTGAACGCGAAAGAATTTGTAAAAATATTGAAATTAGTTTAATATAATTATCGCATGAACGACATTCTTAATGGAAATTTTTTCAATCCGACTTGCGGGAATCTGCCAATTGAGGGAGTTCTCAAGGAAATTTCCCATTATATAGCCGAAAAGCCGGAAAAATTTTACGACATTATCGTCGGTTGCGATTCTTCCTCATCCGAAGAACCGACTTTTCCTTTGGCTATTGTTGTTTTAAGAGTGGGGGAAGGGGGGAGGTTTTTTTTGAAAAGGATAAATTACCACGAGGTCAGGAAGTTTTACGGCTGGCATCAGCGGATTTTGGAGGAGGTCTTGCTTTCCTGCGAACTGGCGCTTTTTTTGAGAGAAAATCTAAAAAAGCATCTTCCCGCCTCTCTTAATTGGCAGTTTGTTTATATCCATGCGGATGTCGGCGAAAAAGGCGTAACCAGAGATATGATTAAAGAGGTTACCGGATTAATCCGGGGCAACGGTTTTGAGCCGAAAATAAAACCCGAATCCTTCGCCGCTTCCAATGTAGCAGACCGCTACAGCTAAAATATTATCTTCATTTTTATAAATAAAAATTCGATTATTAATGACCTCGTCAGAATTAAGGGAAAAGTTCTTGGAATTTTTTAAGGAGAAAGGGCATACTATCATACCCTCGGCTTCTTTGGTTCCGGAAAACGATCCGACAGTCCTTTTTACCACCGCTGGCATGCACCCTTTGGTGCCTTTTTTATTGGGGGAAAAACATCCCGGGGGAAAAAGATTGGCTAATGTTCAAATATGCGTAAGAACGCAGGATATCGACGAAGTGGGAGATGATGTTCACCATACTTTTTTTGAAATGCTGGGAAATTGGTCTTTGGGTGACTATTTTAAGGAGGAGGCGATTAAATTCAGTTTTGAATTTTTAACTTCTGAAAAATGGCTGGGTTTGGAAAAGGAAAAGCTGGCGATCTCCGTTTTTGAAGGCGACTCGGAATCAGAAAACATCTGGCTGAGCTTGGGCATTCCGAAAGAAAGAATTAAGGCATTGGGAAGAAAAGACAACTGGTGGGGGCCGGCAGGGGCAACCGGACCTTGCGGACCGGATACAGAAATGTTTTATTGGTTGGACCCTTCGACAAGCTCAGGGCAAGCGGCTCCGACAGAATTTAATCCAGAAGATAAGCGCTGGGTGGAAATCTGGAATGATGTTTTTATGCAGTATTTTAAGAATATGGATGAAAAATACGAGCCGCTTTCGCAAAAAAATGTGGATACGGGCATGGGCCTGGAAAGAATGCTGTCTGCCCTTAATGGTTTAGGAGACGACTATAAGACAGATGTTTTCTGGCCGATCATTGAAGAGCTTGAAAAATTGTCCGGCAAAAAATATGAAGACAATAAAAAAGAATTCAGAATTATTGCCGATCATATTAAAGCCGCCGTATTTTTAATTTCAGAAGGGGTTCTGCCCTTGAATATAGAAAGAGGGTATGTTCTAAGAAGGATTTTAAGGCGAGCCATAAGATACGGGAAATTGTCCACCCTGGGCGGACAATTCCTGATTCCACTGGCGCAGAAAGTCGTGGAGATTTATCAAGATGCTTATCCTGAAGTAAAAATAAAAGAAGCTGAAATTATAACGACAATCAAAAACGAAGCAGGAAAATTTGAAAAAACATTGGAACAGGGTTTAAGGGAATTTGAGAAGAATACCGATCCTTTCATTCTTTTTACCACTTACGGTTTTCCCATAGAATTAACCCAGGAACTGGCAAGAGAAAAAGGCAGGGAAATTGATATGGAAAAATTTAGCGATGATTTTAAAAAGCACCAGGAGCTTTCAAGAACCGCATCTTCAGGAATGTTCAAAGGGGGATTGGCCGATACGGGGGAGATAGCGACCAAATACCATACTGCCACTCATTTGTTGCTGGCGGCCCTAATGCAGGTTTTGGGAGAACATGTTTTTCAGCGGGGCAGCAATATTAATGCCGAAAGGTTGAGATTTGATTTTTCGCATTCTGAAAAAATGACCGAAGAGGAAATTAAAAAAGTGGAGAATTTAGTCAATGAAAAAATTAAAGAGGATTTGGAGGTCGTGTGCGAGGAAATGCCCTTTAAAATCGCGAAAGAAAAGGGGGCAATGGGCGTATTTGAAAATAAATACGGAGAGCAGGTGAAGGTTTACAGCATCGCCGAGTTTTCCAAGGAAATATGCGGAGGGCCTCATGTTAAAAGGACTTCAGAATTGGGCAGTTTTAAGATTATAAAGGAAGAATCTTCGGCTGCCGGAGTCAGGAGGATAAGAGCGGTTTTAATTCAAAAATAATTCTGATATACTGAAACCATCATGCCAAAGAGAATAATTGATATTACGCCTCCTCCCTCGCCGAAAGCTGCGGCGGCTAATCCCGCTCCGATGATTAAGGAGCCGGAGCCCAAGTTTGTTTTTAGGAAAAGTTTTTTGATTGCGCCTGTTTTGATAATTTTGCTAGCCGTCGCTTATTTTACCCTTTCCAAGGCGGAGATAAGCATCTGGCCCGTAACCGAAAACATCAATCTTGAAAAAAAATTAACAATTGCCGGGACCATGTTTTCCGCGGAAAAAACAATTTCGGGCGAATTCAACTCTTCGGAAAAAAAATTCTTAGAACAGAAAGCCGTAGGCCAAGTCCGGATTTACAATAATTACCAATCGGACCAGGTTTTGTTGGTGAATACCCGGTTGCAGGCGCCGGTTGAAAAATTTTCTCCGGCTTTAACCGGCCAGGAAAAGCCCTGGTTCAGAACAACGGAAAGAATCACTATCCCAGTAAAAAAATATGTAGACGTAAAAGTCGTTGCCGATAGTCCCGGCGAAAAATATAACATAAATCCCTCCAAGTTTTCTATCCCGGGATTGGTGGGAACCAGCCAGTACACTCAGATTTACGGAGAATCGTCGCAGGAATTTACGGGCGGCCAGAGCAAAGAAGTTTCTCAAGTGTCAAAAGATGATTTGAAGCTGGCTGAGAGCCAATTAAAAGAACAGGGAATTAGCCAAAACAAAGCTGAATTATTAACCAAACTTCCCGCAGAGTTGCAGTTTCTGGATGACAGTTTTAAAACCGTCGTTTCGGCAACTTCTTCTTTAGCACAAGCCGGAGCCCAAGTTGAAAAGTTCAATTATCAGGCGAAAATAAGAACAGAAGCCGTAGCTTTTAATAAATTGGAATTAGAAGGGCTGGCCAAGGGAATGATTTTGTCTGAAGGAAAAAAAATCAATGAAGCCAGTTTTAAAAATAATTTTTCTTTTATTTCTTTCGATTCCAAAACGAAAAACTTAACCGTTTCTGTTGTTCCATCTGCGCAAATTTATTCAGATATTAATGAGATTTCTTTAAGGGAAGGATTAGCGGGTCTTTCCTTATCGGAAGCCAAATTATTTTTGGAAAATCAGACTCAAATTAAAAAAAGCCAGATCAAGCTTTGGCCCTTCTGGCAGAGGAAAATACCCAAAAACGCGGAGAAAATCAAGCTTGAGCTGAAGCTTGACTAGAATAACATTTTTTGATATTATTTCTATATCGCTTTTTTAATGGGAATAGATAAAAGACTCTTAAAGAAAACCGGTCAAGTAACAGAGGCGCTTCCCAGCGCCAATTTTAGAGTGAAATTGGATGATGGCAGCGAAGTTTTGTGCCATTTGGCGGGCAAATTGCGGATATACAGGATTAAGATACTGCCGGGCGACCGGGTGACGGTGGAATTAAGCCCATATGACGAAAAGCGGGGAAGAATAACTTTTAGGGGAAAATAAGATGAAAGTGCATCCATCTATTAAGAAAATTTGCGAGAAATGTAAAATCGTCAAACGCCAGGGACGATTGTTTGTTATTTGCAAAAATCCCAAACATAAGCAGAGACAAGGTTAAAACTTGACATATGCCGAGAATTGCTGGAGTCAACATCCCGGAAAATAAACAAATATTAATCGCTTTGTGCTATATTTACGGGATAGGCCGTCCTTTGGCTGATAAAATTTTGAAAGAAGCGGACATCGATCCTTCAATTAAAGCAAAAGATTTGAAAGCGGACCAAATAAACCGATTGAAAGACATTATTGAAAAGACCTATAAAATAGAAGGTGAATTGAGAAGGGAGATAATGATGAACATCAAACGGTTAAAGGATGTTTCGGCTTGGCGTGGATTAAGGCATATGAGAGGATTGCCTGTCCATGGCCAGAAAACCAGAAAAAATACCAGAACCGTCAGGGGAAATGTCAGAAAAACCGTGGGATCTGGCCGGAAACCGGCAGCCGAACCCACATAAAATAAAAACTCGTTTATGGGGAAAAAGAAAATTATCGCTCAAAACCAGGAGGAGCTCATTAAAGAAAGAGAAAAGGTTGATGCTAATCTCCAAAAGGAAGTAAAAATTGAGCCGCGGCAAAAAATTACCGAAGGGCAGGTTTATATTTTTTCTTCTTATAACAATACGATTATCAATATAACCGATTCCAAGGGGAATGTTTTGACTTGGGCTTCAGCAGGAGCCATTGGTTTTAAAGGAGCTAAAAAATCCACGCCTTTTGCCGCTTCCAAAGTGGCCGAAACCTTGGCTGACCGGGCAAAAAAAATAGGGATTGAAAGGGTGAAAGTTTTTGTAAAAGGCATAGGTTCAGGCCGCGAGTCGGCCATAAGGTCGCTGGCTGCCAGGGGCATGGAAATTGATTCAATCAAAGATATCACCCCTATCCCTCATAACGGTTGCCGGCCGAGAAAGCCGAGGAGAGTATAAAAAATATGCCCCGTTAGAAGTCTGGTTTTAACCAGAACAGCTAACGAGGTACGATATATTATTTAATTCATTAATACTTTGTCCTATAGATAGAAAAAATTTATTATAAATTTTTTCGTCAAGGACTTCTAACGGGGTATGCCAACTAATCAGTGCAAAACCTGCCGCCAGCAGGGCCAAAAATTATTTTTAAAAGGCGATAGATGTTTTTCCGCCAAGTGTGTTTTTGTTAAAAGAGCTTATCCGCCGGGACCCAAAGGGAAGAGGAGAAGGCGCCAGCTTTCCGAATACGGCAGAGAGTTAAGAGAGAAACAGGGCTTGAAAAAATGGTATAATTTAGGAGAGCAGCAATTTAAAAATTACGTAAAAAAAATTCTTCAAAAGAGAGGGCAGAACCAAAAGGATCCCGCAGTTTTATTGGTGCAAGCCCTGGAAACAAGATTAGATAATATTGTTTTCCGGCTCGGGTTTGCTAAATCAAGAGCCCAGGCCAGACAAATGGTTTCCCACGGTTATTTTTCGGTTAACGGAAAGCCCACTAATATCCCTTCTTACCAGTTGAAGAAAAACGATATATTACAGGTTCGGACTAAGAAAACTGAAAAAACAATGATGCAGAGTTTGAAGCCCTTGTTAAAAAAGCAGAAAGCGCCCGCTTGGCTTGAACTGGATTCCGAAAAAATGACGGCCAAGGTAATAGGGGAGCCGACTTTGGAGGAAGCAGCTCCCCCGGCCGAAATCCCGACCATATTTGAGTTTTATTCAAGATAATAAGTCGATGAAGTAGCGACTTCATCTTCAAACTTCATTTTTATTAAAATAAAAATTCGTTTATATGATTCCACTGCCACTCAAACCGAAAATCGTAAAGTCGGAGAAAAATAAAGCCATTTTTGAAATTGAAGCCCTTTATCCAGGATACGGGGTTACCATTGGAAACTCAATGAGGCGGATTTTGCTTTCTTCTTTGGAGGGTGCGGCCGTGACCCAGGTTAAAATCAAGAATGTTTCCCATGAGTTCTCCACTATTGCGGGAGTGATGGAAGATGTGGTCACGATAATCTTAAATCTGAAACAGTTAAGATTCAAATTATTTGGTGAAGTCTCCCAGCGGGCTGTCTTAAAGGTAAGGGGCGAAAAGAAAGTTACAGGAAGCGACTTTGATCTGCCCAGCCAATTGGAATTGGCGAATCCCGATTGCCAGATCGCTACCTTAACTTCCAAGTCTGCCGAACTGGAAATGGAAATTTTAGTGGAAAAGGGGATAGGGTATCTGTCCCGGGATGTGAGGAAAAAAGGAGAAGAATTGGGAGTGGGATTAATCCCGGTTGACGCCATATTCACTCCCATAAAAAGAGTGGGGTTTAGGGTGGAAAATATGAGAGTGGGAGAAAGAACGGATTTTGACAGATTATTTTTGGAAATTGAGACCGACGGTATTATCACGCCCGAAAGCGCTTTTTTCCGGGCCGCGGAAATACTGGTTCAGCATTTTTCCCTTTTAAAGGAAACATTTGAAGAAAAAGTTAAAGAGGAAAAACCGGCTCCAAAAGAAAAATTAAAACCAGTTAAAAAACATGAGAAAAGGAAGACGAGGAAGAAAACTAAGTAGGAAGAGGGATCAAAGAAAGGCCTTAATAAGAGGGCTGGCCAATGCCCTTTTTTCAAAAGAAAAGATTAAAACCACCGAGGCCAAGGCTAAAGTTGCGGCCCGCTTTGCGGAAAAACAAATCACCCTGGCCAAGGAGGGTACTTTGGCTTCCCGCCGGTTATTGGCCAGATCGTTTTCAATAAAAATAATCAATAAGCTGTATAATGAAATCGCTCCCAAATATAAAGAAAGGAAAGGGGGCTACACGAGAATTATAAAACTTGGCCAAAGACAATCGGACAGCGCAAAAATGGTTATTATTGAATTAGTCAAATAGCATTATTATGGATAGAGAAACTCATACAATTGACGCCACCGACAAGGTTTTGGGAAGATTAGCTTCCCAAGTCGCAATTTTATTGCGGGGCAAGCACAAGCCTGATTTTGTCCCTTATTCCGACATGGGGGATAATGTTGTCGTGAAAAATATCCAAAAAATAAAGTTTACCGGCAAAAAGCTGGAACAAAAAGAATATTTCAGGCATTCGGCATACATGGGAAATAAAACATTTACGCCTTTAAAAGAGGTTTTTAAAGACAGGCCCGCCCTTGTATTAAAGAGAGCGGTTATGGGCATGTTGCCAAAAAACAAATTAAGGGCCAAAATGATAAGACGGCTTAAAGTTGAAAAATAGTATGCCAAGAGTTGCTAAAAAAATTAAAGCTTCGGCGGGCAAATACCTGGAAGCAACGGGCAGGCGGAAAACGGCTTCGGCCAGGATCCGGCTTTTCACCCAGGGCGAAAAAACATTTTCGGTGAACGATAAGCCCCTGGAAAAGTATTTTTTGAATCCAGAGCTCCGGGAAATTGTCAAAGCCCCGCTTTTTATAATGGATATTCTCGGCAGATTCGGCCTTACCGCCAAGGTTAAGGGCGGCGGGTCTCATAGCCAGGCCGAAGCCATCAGGCACGGTATTGCCAGGGCTATTGTGGCCGAAAATCCTGATTTTCGGCAAAGATTAAAAAAGGCTGGTTTTTTGATCAGGGACCCGAGGATGAAAGAGAGAAAGAAGTTCGGCTTAAAGAGAGCCAGACGTGCTCCCCAATGGTCAAAGCGATAATATGCTAAGGGAATTAATAGATAAATTTTATTTGAGCCGGGAGAAGGACCGGGAACAGCATCATTTTTACATTACTGACGCTGGCAAATGTCCCCGGTCTCTTTTTTTTAAATTTAAAAAAGCTCCCAGAGAAGCTATGGAAGCCAAGATTTTAAGAATGTTCGACCATGGCGATTACATCCACCAGTTGATTATGAAGCCATTGTTCGGCATGAGGGAAATAAATGTCGTGGCTTCGGAAATCAATATTCCTCCCCAGGAACTGATTTCCGGCCGGGCCGATGCCATACTTTCTACAGGAAAAGATCTTTTTGTTTTGGACATTAAAAGCATGAACAGCATGGTGTTCAGAAACTTGAAAGAGCCCAAAGAAGAGAACGTAGACCAGGTCCAGCTTTATATGCATTATTTCAAAGTTCCCAAAGGAATTCTGCTTTACGTTAACAAAGACACCCAGGAATTGAAGGAATTCGAGCTTACCTATGATAAAAACAGGTCCGAAGCTCTTTTGCGGAACTTGGGCGATATCAAAATAAAAATAGATTCTTGTATTATCCCAGATAGAATTTCCGGGTATCCCGACGATTGGCAGTGCAAATACTGCCAGTTCAAGGAAATCTGCATAATGGCCGGCGCCGGGGAAATGAAGTGGGACAGTTTCAAAAGCAAGATTGAAAAAACTTCCGAGATCGCCTAATAATTCAGCTTTTCCGAAGAGGACAGATTTTTTCCGCTTAAAATATATAATTTTTTGTCTGTTAAATTCCAAAACATCTTGGGATTTTCAAAGTTTGCCAGGTCGGCTGTATTAATCCTGTCCCTTTCGTCAGTTTCGCTTATTCTGATTTTATCCCCGGCGTTAAAAATCAAGTAATCGTTGTCCAGCCAGAAAACATCCCCTATTTTTTTCGAAAGCCGGACCAGAAATTGCCTTTCCCCGGCTTTTTTTGCCGGCATTTCGGTCTTGTCTTTCAGATAAAAAATCCAGATTTCCGAATCGGAAAAAAATGCCAGTTTTTTGCTGTCGGGAGACGTTTTAAAATTTTTCAGTCCCTCGAATATTTTTTCAAACGCCTGGGATTCCCTGTCAAAAAAATAAAGAGTTTCCCCTTCTTTTGAAAAAGTGTAGTCCCCGAAAACGAGCAAAACGTTCTCGGGCGTCTTTGGGGCAGTTCTTTTTTCCAAAACAACAGGTGTTTTATCTAATTTTAAAGTAAAATTTTCTTTGCCGATACCAAGAAAAATTTCTTTGGAGTCAGGCGACCATTCCAAGCTAAGCAGGTCCGTCATTCCTCCGACCAGATGACTCTTAACATTTTTTTCCAAATCGTACAATTTTAAATCCGGTCCGTTCAATAATATTGCTTTTTTTCCGTCGGGTGAAATCCAAAAATCTTCAACATTTTGAGATAGAACCTTAAACTCGGTCTTACCAGGAGCCAGGATAATATTTTTGGCTTCGGTCACCTGTTTTTCCCTGACTTCCAAGTTTTTTTCCCAGAGATAATAACCCTCTTTTTTCAGTGTGATTTTGTAGTCTCCTGGCAAAAGGTTTTCCAAGAGGGCGGTGCCAAAGAAAAAATCCGTTTTTTTGGCAAGCTTGCCGTCAATGTATATCTCCGTTTGTTTAGGTTCTGCCTGCAGGAAGATTGCGCCCGTCTGGGTAATTTTTCTTTTTTCAAAATCAAAGCGGTATCCCTGGGAATAGAGCACGACAGCCGGCGCAAACAAGACAAAGCCGAAAAAAAGAGAGAGAAATAAAATTGTCCTTGTCCTTTTCCGCATATACCGAGTTTTTATTTTAATAAGTTCGATGAGATAAATCTCATCTCTCGCTCAATTTATATTTATCCATCGAACTTAGAAATGAAATAAATATTTCATTGAGCAAACGAAGGTGAAGATGAGGGCTTGCTCCCTCATCGACATTGATATATTATACTATTAATTTTAGTTCTTATATAGTTTTATATGGAGGAGGCAACGATGGCGAAATGTAAGGCAACTGAACACATCTGGACAGGGTGGGAGCTGAGATGGGATGCTAAGAATAATAAAATCTGGGTAAGATGGTGTATAAAATGCGGCATCGAAGAGAAGAGCAAATATGCTCCGCCGCCGGAACCAAAAATAGAAAATATTATCCCATGGCTTGATCTTGAAATGGCCGGCAAATAGTGGGCATTAGCGCTCAGTTTCAACTACGGTTGGGACTGGGCGCGTTTTATTTTACCGACTTAAAATAAATCTGTCACAAAATATATGCGGTCGCATATTTTTGTAGACAGTGGTTTATTGATTAGGATGGAATCTGTTAGAATAATTAAATGACGATTTTTCCGAAAATTGAAAATATCACCAGAGACGCTTCCATTTCCCATTTCCTGCTGATGTTCGGCTACCGGATTTTTTCCGTTTATTTCCCGCTGTTTTTGGTCGCTAAAAGTTTTTCAATTCCCCAAATCGGCTACGCTCATTTTCTGATTTATCTGCCTATCGCCCTTTTCGCCCCTTTGGCGGGATTTTTAAACCACAAAATAAATCCGGCAATTTTAATGGCCGCGGGGATTTTCGGCTATGGCATTTATTCTCTGGGAATGATTATATTTACCAATCATCTTATTTTTTATTTATTTCAAGTGATTTTGGGGATTTCGGCCGCCTTGTTTTTTGTTTCTTCGAGAGCTATTTTAATGGGCTCAAAATTAGAAAATCCCAATCGGGCTTTTGCCTGGTTTTATTCAGCTCCTTCTTACGGCGACGCGGTTTCTCCGGCCCTCGGCGCCTTATTGATCTGGAAATTCGGCTTTACCGGCGTTTTTACTATCGGCTTTATCTTGCATTTTGCCAATGCCATTTTTTGCTTTGTTAAATTAAGAAAGCGGGCAGACCCATTAACTGAACCCATAAAAATTAAGGAAGCGGGCCAAAATTATTTAAAAACATTGGAAATTATACGGAAAAGAGAATCTTATCCTTTTATCTTTGTTTCATTTTTAGTCCTGCTTTTGGCCGGATTTAATAACGCTTTCTTTGTTTTATTTTTAAAAAATCTCGGTTTTTCTTTCAACCAGATTTTAGTTTTTAATTCGGTTTTGTCTCTGGTTTTTGTTCCTGTTTCAATTTGGATTATCAGGAGAATTGCAAAATTAAGAAGCGAAAAAAACATATCTTTGGGCAGCCAAATAGTGGGTATTTTTTCAATGCTCTTGGGCGGATTTTCCGGTATTCTTAATTTTTTCTCAGCGTTCTTACTGATTATCGGGCAGTATGCAGGCTCGCTTATGGTGGGTTCGGGCCGCTCGGGATTGTTGACTGCAAGGCTCAAAGAGTATCCCGAAGAATCAGCTGCGGTTGATACTGTTTTTTCTCCCTTAGCAACCGCTATCGGAGCACTGGTCGGGGGATTGATAATCATACCCCTGGGGTATCCCTTAATTTTTATTATTTTTGGCGTCTTGATTTTCGGAGTCGGAACCATTAAAATAAGAACACATGTTCGTGACTAAAATAGGAATTGATCTGGGAACCTGCAACTCGGTGGTATTCCTGCCCAATAAAGGAGTGGTTTTACAGGAACCATCGGTTGTTGCTGTGACCTTGGCGGAAAATAAAATTCTGGCCGTGGGCAAAGAAGCCAAGGAAATGACCGGTAGAACTCCCGACACCATCAGGATTTACCGGCCCTTGAAAGACGGGGTCATCGCCGATTTCAGGGTAACCTTGGCGATGATAAGGTATTTTATTGAAAAAGTGGCCGGCCGTTTCCGCATATTAAAACCGGAATTGATGATCGGAGTTCCCGCGGGCATTACTTCCACCGAAAGAAGGGCGGTGATTGAGGCGGGTGTTCTGGCCGGGGCTAAAGCCGTTTATCTTGCCAAAGAACCTATCTTAGCGGCGATTGGAGCCGGTATCCCTATCAATTCGGTTTCCGGCAATATGATCGTGGATATCGGCGGCGGAACTGCGGAAGTGGCGGTAATAGCTTTAGGCGGAATTGTTAATTGGCATTCGGTAAGGGTGGCCGGCGACAAGATTGATTTAGCGATTACGGATTACATGAAAAAAAGGCATAATCTGGCCATCGGAGAACAGACCGCAGAAGAGATAAAAATTAAAATAGGCACCGCTTTGCCGGAAAAGGAAAACCGTTTTTTGGAAATCAGGGGCCGCGACCTGATTTTGGGCCTGCCCAGGAATATTAAAATTTCTTCTAATGAAATTTGCGATGCTGTTTCGGATATCTTAATTGAGATTATCCAGGTTATAAAAAACGTCTTGAGAGAAACGCCCCCCGAGCTGTCGGCAGATATTATCGATAAGGGAATGATTTTAGCCGGAGGGGGGAGTTTGCTCAGGAACTTGCCGCAATTGATAGCCCAAACCACGGGAGTTCCCTGCACCTTGGCCGAAGACCCTTTGCTTTGTGTGGCAAAAGGAACGGGAATAGTATTGGAGAACCTGGATATTTACAAGAAAAGCATAATGTCAAAGAGATGACGATCGGGCATGAAAAACAACTTAAAATCTTAAAAAAAAGCGCGGAAAAGGGGCGCCTTTCCCACGCTTATTTATTTTCCGGGCCCAGCCAGGTGGGCAAAAAGACGGCGGCTTTGGAGTTCGCCTCGTTTTTATTCAAAGGAGAATTAAAAAATAACCGGCATCCTGATTTGATTCTAGTTGAGCCGGATTCAGAAAGCGGGGAGATTGAAATAGGACAAGTCCGGGATTTAATTTGGAAATTATCTTTAAAGCCCTATTCCGCCCCTTTGAAAGTGGCGATTGTCAACATGGCCCAGGCAATGAACATGGAAAGCCAGAACTGCTTTTTAAAAACATTGGAAGAACCGAAAAAAGACACGCTTTTGATTTTAATTGCCGAATACCAAAAAAGTTTGCTGCCCACCATTCTTTCCCGATGCCAGATAATTAATTTTCAGCCCTTGTCTCAAAAGGAAATTGAAAAATTGCTCTTAGAAAGAGGATTGGCATTAGAGAAAGCAAAAGAGATTTCTTTAATTTCTTTGGGAAGGCCGGGTCGGGCGATTGATTTTTTGGATTCCCAAAAATTGGATGAGTTCAAAAAAAACATGAAAACAGCGGCAGGTTTAGCCCTTGCGGATATCGCTGATAGATTCCAATACGCCAAAGAAATAGCCCTGAAAGAAAATCTAAAAGAAATTCTGGCGACCTGGCTGTTTTATTTCCGTAATCTTTTGTTGGAAAAATGTTCATCTATGTCGCCGGATACCCTCCGCTATCTTAATATTTTAAAGAGAATCCAGGAAACGAATTATTTGATTTCCAACACCAATGCCAGCGCCAGGCTGGCTCTGGAAATTTTAATGCTGGAATTATGATTGATTTTTCTAAGAAAGATTGGTAATGTAGCAATAGGATTAAATTTTAAAGAGGAGAATGAAATGGAAGCTGGATGGATAACATTTATTATTCTTTGGGCATTGTGTGGAATTATGGGTAGGGAAATAGCCCAAGACAAAGGCGTTTCTTTTTTCCCACAAAAGAAAAAGAGAGTAGAAGATTGGTTTGCCTCTTTGACGGGATTTGCCTATCTATTTATGGCCATAGTTCTTTATAGGGTGAAGGAGAGCAAGAAATAGTAAACCCTTAGCTTTGGATTTTCTAGCCCAAGGCTTTTTTATTTTTTGATAGACAATAAATTGATTTTTTGATATATTTGATATATGCCGAGAACGCTTCTCGGCAATATTAACGATTGAATTTATGCCTATAAAAAGACCGCCATTAGCTAATGGAGAAATTTATCACATTATCTCGCGAGCAATAGAGGGTTTGAAATTATTTCGCGATGAAAAAGATTATTTTAGAATGGTCCATGATTTGTTTGAGTTTAATAATGAAAATTCAGCGTCTTCTAATTATAGGCATTGGCAAGTTAATACAAAACTGCCGAGAAGCGTTCTCGGCAGTTTAGAGCGGAAGCCGAGAAAAATGTTAGTAGAAATTTTTGCTCTATGCTTAATGCCAAATCATATCCATCTTTTATTAAGGCAAATTAAAGAGGGAGGAATCAGCAAGTTTATGAGAAAAATTGGGGCAGGTTATGGTGGATATTTTAATAAAAAACACCAAAGAAAAGGACAATTATTTGACGGCAGATATAAGGCTGTCCATATAAAAAACGACCAACAATTACAGACAGTTTTCGTTTATATCCATACTAATCCCGTAGCTATTATTTTCCCGAATTGGAAAGGAAAGGGTATTAAAAATCTAAAACAAATAATAGAATTTTTAGGAAATTACAAATGGTCTAGCTATCTTGATTATTTGGGAAACGAAAATTTCCCATCATTAACTAGTAGGGAATTTTTAACAGAGATAATGAACGGAGTTAATGGTTGTAGGGAGAGCGTGAATAATTGGCTTCAATTAAAAAAAGAACTCGCCGATTTTGACAAAGTAGCTATCGAATAAAAAACTGCCGAGAAACGTTCTCGGCATATTACTATTTGATTAATTGGGGTATTTGGTATTTAAAGAAATTTTTGATATATTTGAATCATGGGTTATAAAGAAATCGTTGAAAAATTCAAGCCGGAGATGGACAAAACCGTCGCTTTTTTAGATAGAGAACTGTCTAAAATCAGGACATCGCGGGCGACTCCCGCTTTGGTTGAGGATGTGGTGGTTAATTGTTTTGGCCAGAATTTTCCGTTAAAACAGTTAGCCGGAATTTCCGCTCCCGAACCCAGGCAAATTCTAATTCAGCCCTGGGATAAATCCTATATTGAGGGGATAGTTGCCGCCCTGTCTAAAACCGGGACGGGAGCCAATCCCATCGTTGACCGGGACACAATCAGGATAAATCTGCCTTCCTTAACCGAGGAATACCGGCAGGATTTGCTTAAATTGGTTTCCGCTAAAGAGGAGGAAACCCGTAAGACCATAAGGAAATTCCGGGAAGAGGCCTGGTCTAGAATCCAGTCATTCGCCAAAGAAGGGCAGATCAGGGAAGATGACAAGTTCAGGGGCAAGGACGAGCTCCAAAAGCTGGTGGACGAATATAATAAAAAAATTGACGAAGCGGGAGAAAAAAAGAGAAAAGAAATTTCAGAATAATAGGCGATGAAGCAGTGGCTTCATCTTCACTTTCGTCCCGCAAAGCGGGACTCAGTATATGGTTTTAACTATTATTATTTCTTTTGTAGCTCTGATAGGGCTGCTGATTATCCATGAATTCGGCCATTTTATTTTGGCTAAAAAATTCGGCGTGAAAGTTGAAGAATTCGGAGTGGGTTATCCGCCCAGGTTAATCGGTAAAAAAATAGGAGAGACGATTTATTCAATAAACCTTCTGCCCTTCGGCGCCTTTGTGAGAATGCCGGGGGAAACGGAAAAGTCCGAAGACCTTCACAGTTTTTCCCGCCAGCCCGTATTAAACAGAATTTTAATCGCTCTGGCCGGGGTGGTGTCTTTTTGGATAGTATCGGCAGTTCTCTTTTCCATCGTTTTCAATATGGGCACTTATGTGGCGGTTTCGGATAATAATTCCAATTTAACAAATCCGAAGGTTCAAATTACCGCAATTGCCAAAGACAGCCCCGCAGAAAAGGCGGGGTTGAAACCCGGGGACGCAATCCTCACTTTTACTAAAGTGAAAGATGTACAGGGATTCGCAGAACAATATAAGGGCAAGGAAGTTGTTTTGACGATTGAGAGGGGGAAGGAGGTTTTTGATGTAAAATTGACGCCAAGGGAAAATCCTCCTTCAGGTGAGGGAGCGATGGGAGTAGGTCTAACCAGGACGGCTTTTCAGTCATATCCCTGGTATCAGGCGCCTTTAAAGGGTATTCAAGCGACATTTAGCATGACCTTAGCCGTAATCCGGGGCTATGGAGAGGCGGTAAGCAAGCTATTTTTGAGGCAGTCCACGGGTGTTACTCTGACGGGTCCAGTCGGCGTCTTTAATCTTTTTTTGCAGGCAGGCAGCATGGGAGCCAGTTATTTTCTGCAGTTTACGGGCATGGTGGCTATTTATATCGCTTTATTCAATCTTTTGCCAATCCCGGCGGTTGACGGCGGGAAAATCGTTTTTTTACTCATAGAGGCAGTTAAAAGAAAACGCATGAATTATAAAATTGAACAAAACATTACCGCCGTCTTTTTCGGCTTGTTAATTTTATTGATGGTTTTTATCACGGTAAAAGACATAATGCGCTTGCTTTAACATGAAACAGTCGGAACTTTTTACAAAAACAATCAAAGAGGCGCCAAAAGACGAGGTTTCGGTCAATGCCAATCTTTTGACTAGGGCCGGTTTTATTTACAAAAATTCTGCCGGCATATACTCTTTTTTACCGCTAGGCCTTAGGGTGATACAAAAAATCAGCTCAATAATCCGCGATGAGATGAACGCCATAGGCGGCAAGGAAATGTTTATGACCGCGCTTCACGATAAGCATTATTTAGAAGCAACGGGGCGCTGGGATGTAGATGTTATTTTTAAAGTAGCCGAAGGAGGAAAAAAAGAGCCAGCTTTTAATCTCAGCTGGACGCACGAGGAAATAATAGCCGAAATTGCGGCAAAATATGTAAGTTCTTACAAGGACCTGCCGTTTTCCGTTTACCAGATTCAAACGAAATTCAGGAATGAGCCGAGGGCGAAATCCGGCCTTCTGCGCGGCAGAGAATTCTTAATGAAAGATCTTTACAGCTTCCATGTGTCAGAAGAGGATCTGTTTAAATATTACAATAAGGTGGCACAATCTTATAAAAAAATATTTGAACGTTGCGGCCTTAAATCTGTTTATACTGTTGCGGCAGGTGGCGATTTTACCGCCAGCAATACTCACGAATTCCAGGTTTTATGCGAAGAGGGGGAAGATACGATTTTTGTCTGCGAAAAATGCGAGTATTCGGAGAATAAGGAAATTACAAAACTCCAAGACGGCGGAAAGTGCCCTAAGTGCGGAGGGCTGATAAAAGAAAAAAAATCCATAGAAGTCGGCAATATTTTCCCCTTGGGAACTAAATATTCGGAAGCTTTTGATCTTAAATTTTCCGACGAAAATGGCAAAAAAGAATATGTGGTAATGGGTTCTTATGGCATCGGCTTGGGAAGGGTTATGGCGACTATAGTCGAGAAATTTTATGATGAAAAAGGCATAATTTGGCCAAAAGAGGTAGCGCCATTCCCAATTCATTTGATTTCCCTGAATGGCGGAAAAAAAGAATCGGAAAAATTGTATCAGGATTTGCAAAAACAGGGAGCTGAAGTTTTATACGACGACAGGGATAAATCAGCGGGAGAAAAATTCGCCGACGCCGATTTAATCGGCATTCCCTTAAGGATAGTGATAAGCGAAAGAACCTTGAAAGAAGATTCGGCAGAAGTTAAAGAAAGAGGGAAACAGGAAACAAAGCTGGTAAAAATAACGAACTTGATACATGCGGTTATTAAATAACGTTTTAAAATTTTTTTCGGAAGACCTGGCCATTGATTTAGGGACGGCTAACTCTTTGTGTTATGTTTCGGGGCGGGGGATTGTCATCCAGGAGCCCTCGGTGGTGGCAGTCAATCAAAAAACCGGTCAGGTTTTGGCTATTGGCTTGGAGGCAAAAAAAATGGTGGGCAGAACCCCTTCGCACATTGTGGCTACGAGGCCGTTGAGGTCGGGCGTGATTTCCGATTTTGAGGTGACGGAGCAGATGCTGAGATATTTTTTTGAAAAAGCCCAAAAAAGAAAATTTATTTTAAGCCGGAGGCCTCGGGTGATAATCGGCATTCCCTGCGGAGTGACCGAAGTGGAGAAAAAAGCGGTGATTGATGCCGGAAAATCAGCTGGCGCCCGGGAAGTGTTTTTGATCGAAGAACCCATGGCCGCGGCCATTGGCGCTAATCTCCCGGTTCAGGAAGCCGGCGGGAATTTTGTCGTGGATATCGGCGGCGGAACGACGGAAGTGGCAATTATCTCTTTAGGGGGGATTGTTTTAGCTAAAAGCTTGAGAGTTGCGGGCGACAGGCTTAATGAAGACATTATCCAGTTTGCCCAGGAAGAATATAAATTATTGATCGGAGAGAGAACGGCCGAAGGCCTGAAAATAGGGATAGGGTCGGCTTACCCGATTAAGGAAAAAAGAGAATTGCCGATGCGTGGGCGGAATTTAGTAACCGGCCTGCCTGAAGAAATCATGGTTTCCGACGACGATATCCGCCGGGCTTTAGAGAGGTCGGTGAAACAAATCGTGGCCGAAGTGAAGCTGGCGGTGGAGCAGACCCCGCCCGAATTACTGGCCGATGTTATGGTAAACGGCATCTATCTTTCGGGCGGCGGATCTTTGCTGAGGGGCCTGGATGTTTTAATCCAAAAAGAAACTAAAATGCCGACAAGAGTGATAGAGGACCCGATGACGGCCGTTGTCCGGGGAGCGGGAATCGTTTTGGAAAATTTGGACAGTTTGGAAGAAGTGCTGGTGGAGACTGAGGAATTGGAACCCCCAAAATAATATGATATCAGAAGAAGAAGTAAAACATATCGCCAAATTGGCCCGTCTCGGGCTGACTGATGAAGAAATCGGAAAGTTCCAAAAAGAGCTTTCCGCGATTTTAGATTATATGGAAAAGCTGAAAGAGGTTGATGTGTCTAGGGTGGAACCGACGAGCCATTCGGTTTTGGTAGAAAATGTAACGAGAAAAGACGAGGTTTTTAAGTTTAGCAAGAAACTTATAGAGGGTTATTTAAAGGTGAAATCAATCTTAAAAAAGTAATGCTCAAAGAACTTCACCAATCATTAATAAAAAAAGAGTTTTCGGCGGTTGAACTGGCTAAGAATTATCTGGAAAAAATAGAAAAGGAAGATAAAAAAATAAATGCTTTTTTAACCGTTTCCAAGGAATTGGCTTTGGCGCAAGCGGAATCTGTCGATAAAAAAATTTCTAAAAAAGAAAAAATCGATATCCTTGCCGGTATTCCCGCAGCCGTCAAGGACAATATTTTTGTGGAAGATTTGAAATGTACCGCCGGCTCCAAAATCTTGGGAAATTATATTGCCTCTTATGATGCGTCAGTGATTGAAAAATTAAAAGACAGGGGAGCAGTTATTCTGGGAAAAACCAACCTTGACGAGTTTGCCATGGGGAGCTCGACG
>Ga0209541_10005477_pt1 | contig 22102 bp, 27 predicted proteins | sample RifCSPlowO2_01_FD_184027 | JGI IMG/M metagenome (GOLD analysis project Ga0209541, IMG submission 184027) | Groundwater microbial communities from Rifle, Colorado - Rifle CSP2_plank lowO2_0.1 (SPAdes) (version 2) | ecosystem: Environmental > Aquatic > Deep subsurface > Groundwater | place...
AAGACAGGTAATGCCGAAGAATACGATCATACAAAAACAACCATCTCTGCCAAAAAAGGATTCGAAGATGCAGCCGAAGATATTAAAAAAGCGCTGGAGTCTGATTTTGACGATATTGAGATCGAGTCAATAGCGCTTGACGAAGACAGCGAATTTGATATAGTTGTCACAACCGGCGGCAAAATCTACGAAGAACCAACCGGCGCACCAACGGCTAAACCAACACTATCAACCACTAGTCCGACCCCGGCCTCAACAACCACAACTCTTACCACTTCCCCTTCTCCAAGTCCAACTCCTTAAAAAATTAAGATTTTATAATACTTCTCCCGTTGCTTTAACAAGATTGTCCCAATACTAAATTCTAACCTCTGGGGTTGGAAATACTGTCCTGAAGATCTAAATTTAAATTTTAAATAATTTTCTGACTGGATTAAGAGACTCTGAATCATAGATAGAAACGGGAATTATTTTATTCTTAAATTTTTTCAATTTTTTGATTTTATCTTCAATAACGTCTTTAGAAACAAGGTCTGATTTGGTTAAGAGAATAATTGTTTTTTTGGTCAGAATTTTTTCGTTATATTTCGCAATCTCTTCAACTACCGTATTATAATCTTTCTCGACGTTTTCAGATTCTACAGAAATACAGTGCAAAAGCAATGATACCTTTTCAATATGTTTTAAGAATTTAATTCCCAATCCTTTTCCCCGGGATGCACCTTCGATTAGACCCGGAATGTCTGCCAGTATTTTGCCGTCTACAACTCCCAAATTTGGTTCAAGAGTAGTAAAGGGATAGGCGGCAATTCCGGCTTTGGCATTTGTAAGTTTGTTTAACAAACTGCTCTTTCCTACATTGGGAAGGCCAATTAATCCATAATCGGCGATGAGCTTTAGAATTAATTTTAATTTTCTTTCCTGGCCTTTTTGACCGGGTGTTGCTCTATGAGGGGTTTGATCGGTTGCAGTTTTAAATGAATCGTTTCCATATCCCCCCTCTCCTCCCCGACACACCAAAATTGACGAATTGAAATCGGTAAGAGTAATATTTTCATCAGCCTTATTATCAATAATCGTTGTATTTATCGGAACCTGCAGATAAAGGTCTTTTCCGTTTCCCCCTAATCGTCTGTTTGCTCCACCGTCTTGACCATTCTCAGATTTGAAAAAATTTTTCTTGGAATATTTTTTTAAGTCTGAAACATTCTGACTTGCAGAAAAATACACATCTCCGCCTCTTCCTCCGTTCCCGCCGCTCGGCCCTTTTTTATTTCTAAAATACGCGACCTTTCCGTCTCCCCCGTCCCCGCCCTGAACCGTTATTTCCGCCTCATCTATAAACATAATCTAATAAAGCTATTATACTTTTTTTAAGATAAATGCACACGAATGAGTAATCTACTTTTAAAAAAATGTGTTATATTAACTTAAATGAAAGAATTAATAGGCATAATATCTGTGATTCTAACTTTGTCTGCATATATACCTTACTCGATTAACATAATCAATGGAAAAACCAAACCTCATGCTTTTTCCTGGTTAATTTGGTTTTTACTTACGGCTATAGCCTTTGTTATTCAAGTAGCAAATAGTGCTGGTCCAGGTTCTTGGATGCTGGGATTGACCTCATTAGTTTGTTTTTTATTTTTTTTGGCAGGTCTAATGAAAGGAAGAAGTAATATTATTTCTTCTGATTGGATTAGTTTAGTTGGTGCAATTATCGCAATATTATTGTGGTTTATTTTTAAGCAAGCTTATTTATCACTTATCTTTGTGGTTATGGCGGATTTTTTAGGACTTATACCAACTATAAGAAAATCTATAATTCACCCCTATCAGGAAACACTGATAACCTATTTTTTCAGTGCTGTTAAATCATTTTTATCATTGCTCGCTCTTCAGACATATTCTTTTGAAACGGCTTTTTACTTAATCTATTTGGTATTTGCTAATTTATTTTTTGTGATTCTTGTTGCTTTTAAAAGAAACTATTTTTTTCTACGACACTAACTTAAAGTTTAAATTCGCCACCTTTCCACTCCTTTTCCGTTGATTTTTAGAATAATAAAACAGCCTAAAACTAATTCCACTCAGACTATTACTTGACGTTTTCAAAAATACTTTTGTATAATACAGTATATACATGAAGACGATTAAAAAGGCTGTCGAATTTGATTGGGATAAGGGTAATGTAGAGAAAAATTTGAAACATGACGTTACTGATAAAGAAGCTGAGGAAGTATTTTTTGACGAAAAAAGATATATCTTTAAAGACAAAATTCACTCAGGAAATGAAGAAAGATTTAGAATTTTAGGAAAAACAAATTTAGGACGATTATTATTCATAGCATTTACAATAAGAAAAAACAAAATTAGAATTATCTCTGCACGAGATATTAATAAAAAGGAGGTGTATCTATATGAAAAAAAAGCTGAAAATACCCAAATTTAAAAATGAAGATGAAGAGAGGAAATTTTGGTGGAATTTAGATTTATCCGAATATTATGAACCGGAAGATTTAGAACCTGTCAGTTTTCCTAATCTTAAACCAACCACCAGAGCAATTTCAATCAGAATTCCCGAATGGCTGATTGATAGGGTTAAGGAAAAAGCCAACGAAATCAATGTTCCTTATCAGTCTCTGATTAAACAATACATTAAAAGAGGCGTTATGTCATCACTTTAATCAACAATTGCTTTATTTACATATAACTGTTAAGGTTAGACGTTAGGTGTTTCATATATTTATGGCAAAAGTAAAAAAAGGCAGCCAAAAAAAAGCTAAATCGCGACTGAAGAAAAAGCTCCATTGGAGAGTAAAAAGACTCAGAAGGCTCAGAAGAAAATAAAAAAGTTCCTAATACTCTTTCTCCTGGAATCGTATATTGGTTAACTCACTGATTGAAAGGGCAAAACATTCATTACACCCGTTTATCCAATGGCTTCTGTAAAAAACCTCGGTTTTCTTTGAAGATGCAATATCTCTTTTGCAAAAAGGGCAGTTATATTGCATGGGAATTTTTTGCTGGAGTTTTTTCATATAGGAAGAATAATATAAGTATAGTCCTATTTCAAAATTAAACAACTCCATTTGCTTCTTAATAGTTTGGACCTTTGGGAAGCGAGCTCATGCCGATAGAAAACTCCAGAACTTTTTAGGTAAACAATAATACTCTCTAACTCAGGATTCGGTTTGACAGATTATTAATGTTTATGTTTGTTTATCGCTTCTTTTTTTTGAACTCCTCCTGCTTTTATATTCAAATAAAGATGGTGAGAAAACAGCATAAAATCGAGCATGGAATTGATATATTTTCTGGCTACTTTAACGTCGTTTTCATCATGCTTTTTTGTATGTAAAATATGGCTGAACTTTTCTGTCAAAACTTCTTCGATTGTTTTTTTAAGAAAATCTATCACCTTTTTAGGGCTGTTTTCTTCTAGGGCATTTTCAGCCCTTGGAACAATCGGTCCCTCATCAAGGCCAGCCGGTTTTAGTCCGGTAAATGGTGCTCCTTCTCCGGCCCGATGAAGTCTAACAACGGTTTCAAAAAACCAATTATCGGCAAGTTTTTGAGCTTCTTCACTAAATCTTCTTACTTTTAAAGTAATCTCAAAAGCCTCTTTAATTTCATCTTCGGCTTCAACCGGAGCCCAAGGAAGAACAAGATTAACATTACCGACTTCAAGAGCCCTTTTTGCAGTTTTTACCAAAGGACCATCTTTTGTGTCGCAGTGTGGTGGCATAACTTATCACCCCCGATCGATTATAAAAAATTATAGCAAAACATTATACTGAAAAAAGAAGCTTAAATACAAAAGTACTTTATGTAGAATTATATTGTCTTTATATTCTAAAACTTAAAGTTCAGACGGGTGATAGTCTTGAGTTTAACGTAGGTTTGCATATATTGGAGCTTATTTCTAAAGAAGTTACTTATTTATAGCTATCTTACCAAATTAATAACTATCCAACTTGTGTCTTTCTCTATAATTGCATCGCTGTTATAATAACATAATGGATTTAGTTATCATATCTATCTATCTTTTAATAAGCACGGTTGCTATTGGAAAAGGATCAGACTGGTTTACCGATTCCTTAATCCCTATAGCAAGGAAGCTGGGAGTTTCAGGAGTTTCTGTTGGGCTAATTCTCGTATCAATTGCCGTAAGTTTGCCTGAAATACTGGTAGCAGCATATGGAGTATTGAGCGGTCATCCAAATTTAAGCCTGGGTGTTGCATTAGGTTCTATTATTTGCAATATCGGCTTGATGACTGGTATTTCAGCTCTTGTCAGACCACTAAAAGTGCATACTTTTGTAATTCTTCGTGACGGTATTTTTTCGGTAGTAGTTCCAATTTTAGTCTTCGCAGTCGCAGCAGGTGGAGAGTTTACACGGATTGAGGGTTTTGCTTTTATGTTGCTATTTATTCCATATGTCATAAATGTTTTTCTGCAGGAAAAGCTCGCAAGCAAATTACAAAAACAAAAAGACTATGCAGATGTTGAAATAAAACTAAAGTTATTGGGCTTTGATATTGGAAAATTAAAATCGGGCTGGCTATCTTTCTCGTTAGGCCTTGCTTTACTTCTCTTGGGGACCCAATTTTTTACCAATACGATTGTCCAAATTGTGAACAAATTTACAGTAGATGAGCTCGTTATAGGGTTGACAATAGGCGCTATTGCGCCGTCTATACCTAATATTTTAGCTGCCTATAAAGCAACAAAAAAAGGAATGGGAGATGTTGCGGTATCCGAAACATTAGGTTCAAATATCTTCACCTTACTGGTAACCATGGGTTTTCTAGCTTTTTTATCTCCGGTAAAAATTTCTCAAAGATGGATTTATTTTGATATACCGGTAATGATCGTAATGAGCTTGATGTTGCTTATTTTTATGACCACACGAAAAACAATTTCAAAACTTGAAGGAAGCATTCTCTTAGGCAGTTATTTTTTAGCCCTGTTCCTACAGATTTTTGTTATTAAATAAAGAGGAATAATGTTGGAACTTATTTTATGATATACTCATAATCATAGATATACACAAAGTCAAACAATTAGCCATACCACTATTAAAACAAAAAGGAGTGGTTAAAGCGTCACTATTCGGTTCTGTCGTACGAGGTGATACACACAAAAAAAGTGATGTGGACTTTCTTATTCAGGTTCCCTCTAAATATCGGGGGCTTGACTACTTTGGTTTTTTAGGTGATATAAGAAGGGAGCTTGAGCAGAGGCTTAACTCAAAAGTAGATATAGTTGATTATCGCTTGATAAAACCTGCTTTAAAAAAAAACATCCTGGCTGATCAGATTCAAATCCTTTAAGTATGAAAAAAGACCCTTCGATATATTTAGGGGACATAATTGAGTCAATAAACAGAATTGGGGTCTATATAAATGGAATGAATTATGAAGAATTTGAAGAAAATTATGCCATTCAAGATGCAGTATTAAGGCGCTTACAGGTTCTTGCTGAAGCTGCAAAACGCATAGATGAATCTGTCAAATCTGCAAATCCTCAGATCCCATGGAATAAAATAAATGGCTTAAGGAATGCGATTATTCACGATTATGATGAAATAGATATGAAAGCAATTTGGGAAACGGTTACGATTGATTTGCCTAAAACAAAAATGGATTTTATAAAGCTCAAAAAGTCCCTTTCTACTTAAAAATTGGTCCAGGCTGGTTTACCATGAGCTTGTCGAATGGTTGCCTGCCTTACCGAAATTTTGTTGTAGATTTAATTTAACTTATAATAACTATTTTTTGTTGAACCTTGCTTCTTCAATAACCCTTTTTCAACCAAGGACTTTAGCAGTTTGTGAGCTTGCTGTCTACTAATTTTAATTTCATTTACTAAATTATTGGAAGTTAAATGCTGATATTTTTGGATTAAATTTAAAACTTCTTGTTCTCTTGCTGTTGGTCTTAATTCAAATTGTAAATGCGACAAACCCGACTCAATTTTTCCAAGAGCACTCTGAAGCGAATATTTTACTCCATCGGTAAAGTATTCAAGCCAGAAAGTTTTATCACCTTTATCTGCTTTATTTAAACTCGTTGAATATAACTCCCGGTCAATATCATAATAATCGTCTAGGACAAAATATTTGTTAATTTGATATTGATACTTTAAAAAAATTAAGGCCGTTAATAAACGACAAGTTCTTCCATTGCCATCTGAAAAAGGATGGATATAAACAAATTCATGATGAAAAATCCCAGCCTTTAAAATAGGTTGCTCCTGAGACAAATCAAGCCAGTCTGTCAATTTTTGCACTGCTTTTTTTATTTTTGTTTTTTTATGAAAAGGTGGATCATGCTTAATAATCAATTTACCGTTAGGCAATCTCATTCCTACTACAACTTTATTATTTCTAATTTGTCCTTTGATTTTGTCATTTACTCCGCTCATTAATTTGCTGTGAATAGAGATAATTGAGTCCAGACTTAACTTTTTACCTACATAAGTATTCAAATTCTTCAAAATAGAATAGTAATTTACTATTTCCTTCTCGTCCCTATTAACCGGGACTCGCTCGTTTAAAAGCAAGTTAGTTACCTCAATTTTACTAAGTGGATTCCCCTCGATACTGTTTGAGGCATAAGATGATTGAATGAGATTGTTTTTTTCTAAATTCAATAATAAACTTTTGGGAATTTGTTTTGCTTCAAGATTTCCATAGAAGCGCTCAATCTCCCTTAAATTATTAAGTATTTTGTTTGTTAATAAGTATTTAGGTTTTAACATAAGAAAAGTTTATATAAAAATCTAATAATTGTCAACTTAATTGTAAATATAATTGTAAATCACTGATAGTTAGAGAGGCAGTTTGGAGCTTCAGGAAAGGAACCCGGGCTGGCCGTGATCATCGAAGCCAAGTACCGCTGGTGTCTACCGAGAGTGGGAAATATGTTGGAACTTATTATTTAAGCAATAATTCCATATCAATATGAGGAATGCCCAGATTAAAAAGATCGTATTCCTGTGAAATAATCTTAAATCCAACTTTCTCAAAAGTTCTATACACGCGTTTTTGTCCCTGCAGCCAAATTCTTTTGAAACCTTTTCTCTTTGCTTGTTTTACAGCATAATTTACCAAACTTGAACCTATACCTCTTTTTCTATAGTTTTTATTGACTACAAGTCTTTCCAGTTTAGCGATATTTTTAGGTTCCTCCCTTAATCTAATAGTTGCGATTATCTTATTATCAATTGTCGCCACTAAGTGAGTTGCGACTTTGTCTAATTCATCAGGCTCCCAACCCGGTGGACATTTTTGTTCGATTAAAAAAACATCTGTTCGTAATCGAATAGCATCAATAAAATCATTCATATTTTTTATTTTTCTGTATATTACTTTCATAGGGAGATTATACAAGAAATTCTAACCGTTCATTACACTTGAAGTAACTTAGTGCTACAGGAAGATTGAAAATTCTTTTGGGTATTTGTTACAAAAAAGTCAGGTAGTTTTCTTTGGTTATTGTCTTGGACTCTTTTTTATAGGTTTCCAAGAATTTTTTTGGAGTTTTATTGTTGGCTTTTTTGAATTTGAATTCAAAAGCCGTTAAGTTTCCTTCTTCAACTTCAATCCAATCGATTTCTGCCTGGTCGTATGTCCTCCAGAAATAGTAGCGGACCGACTTCCCCGAATATTCGTGTTTTTTTAGCCGTTCGACTGCCAGAAAATTTTCCCAGAGTGATCCTGTATCACGCCTGACGGTTAACTCATGGAATTGATCAATCAGCGCATTTCTTATTCCCAAATCCCAAAAATAATATTTTTTGCTTTTTGCGATTTCTTTACGCAGGTTTTTTGAGAACGAACCGATTTCAAAAATTACAAAACTTAATTTGAGAAGATCCAGGTAGCGGATTACTGTTTTTACATCGATATTTAAATTCGAAGCAAGTTCATTATATGATACTTCCGAGCCTATCTGAAAAGCCAGTAGTGTTGCCAGTTTTCTAAGGTTATCGGGTTGGCTGATATCTTTGAGCATAACAACATCTTTAAAAAGATAGTCTTCCGTCATCGATTTTAAATACTCCCGTTTTTCTGTCTGATTATTCACCGTTTGTAGATAAGGATAGCCGCCAAAGCGAAGCTGTTCTTGCAAGAGTGAACTTTTCTGGAAATCCTGTAGGTCACCGGCAAGCTCTTTTGTTGAAAGAGGAAAAAGCCTGTAGGTCAGATTCCTACCAGTCAAAGAGTCCTGGATACCCTGAGATAGTCTTAGAGATGAAGATCCGGTTACGAATATTTTTTTATTGGGAAACGCGTCAATTAAAATTTTCAATGCAAGACCAATATTGGGAATTCTTTGAGCTTCATCAATAAAAACCGCATCACTATGATTAACCAGTTTACTTAACACAACCAGAGAAGTATTACTGAGTGCATTGCGGGTTTCCTGATGATCTCCGTCAAACCAAACTCCCGGTAATTTTATTTTATCCGCAATCTGCTTTAGAAGTATGGTTTTACCTACTCTACGAGGGCCGTAAATTATATTGATAAATCCGGACTTAACCCTATTCACCACGGTTTGTGTCAGAATTCTTGGAATCATATCCACAAAATAATACCAAATTTATGGAATTATGTCAATAACATAAAGTATTACCTTTACCTACCTTCCGTCTTTGTCCTACCAAAGCACGCAAACTGCGAGTTGAGCGAATCTTGCGGTGCTCACTTCTCTGATTCTAAAAAAATTGGGAGCAAAAGCCCTCTGTTTTTTTAATATCCAGGCTAATTGAATATGTTGGAACTTATTACCAAAATAATTATTTATTTTTACACCTCGGGAGTGAGAGATGAAGTTAAATTACTCTAAACAACTACCTCCAACAAAATTGAAAATTAGTTTGGCTCATATTTTAATGAATCAAAAAAACACAAATATTATTTGGCATGATGTAAGTTGTTTATAGCCTTAGGTGATGGGCTCAGACTCGTGGAGGGTGTTAAAACTTTTTACGTTAATTACTGAGCTGGTTCAAGCGAAATTGTTGTTGAGTATATATCTTTACCCTCTAATAACTTTTGAATTTCAAGATCAAATACTGAAACATACATAGCTACCGGCGCATAACCATCTTTATAGACCTTTATTAATCTTAAAAAGTCGTAATTATTATGAGGGTCTCCCTGAGATCCCCATCCAAATGAAAATCCTCCTTGCTCATTAGAAGCATTATCGTATAGTAAACCAGATGGACTGTCGGATATACCTTGCACATACCAGATTTTTATTTTTGCACCTGAAATAGGTAAACCTGTGTTTCTATCGGTAATCTGAATATTTAAATTTGAAAGATCTGTAATTGGCGCACCTTTTCGATAACTTCCATTCAAAATTGTTGCAGTAAGAGTGCTAAATTTTGTCTTTGCCAATAAATCCGCTCTGCTCGTAGGATTTCCTATAAGTGGGTTATCATAGGCTGACATAAGTAAAGGATCGGAGAAAAAATCCCTTTTATTACTCCAGAAAGGATCATTTGGATCATAAAGGTTAATATCTAATATTGGATCAACTCCTGTGGTATCTTTTTCCATTGCAAGTTTGAAATATTCACCCCATCCTGCACCATGTACATGTGCGAATTCATGTAACATATCGTCAATTTGTGACCAATAATCTCTTGTCTCGTCAGTGTTTGGAATAAGATTGTCTGGATTATATATTTTTGTCCAATGTAATCCAGCCAAAACCCCAGCACCACTATTATCAAAACTTAGGTAACCTCCATATGAAAGTGGATAGTCAATATTTTCTCGAGGTGCAATATGTGACCAAATCTCAAATCCTTCTTCAGGACACTCTGAACACGAATCAGATTGTGGCTGTGTGCTAGTTAAAATAATGTCTGTTTCAGGATTAAAGCTTAAGCGTCTATTAGTGTTTTTTGCAAGAATGAAATTCATGTCGGTAACATACTTAGATAGATTTTCTTTTGCAAACTCTATGTCTGGGACTAAACTAGGATCTATAAATATTTTGAATTCTTGCACTTTTAAGTTAGCTTCGTTTTCCGCCGTTGGGTAATTTGGCTCTCCATTAGTTATGGGAGTTGAAGTAGGAAAAGCTATTAGATTAGGTGTTGGAGCTAAAGCAACAGAGGGAAGCTCAGTCATGTTGTTAGATAAGACTGTTGGCCCTATAGGTAAACGTGTAGGCGACTCTTGGGGATTAGGCTGTATTCCATGACAAGCTTGTGTCAAAAGACTAAAACCAATAAAGCCAGTAAGGAGCCTTAACTCGAGCTTATTTCGCATCTTGGGATTATACTATAATCCTATAGTATTATCAAGGTGAAGTAAGTTCTATATTCACATTATATTGAAGCTCTAAAAATACTTTGTCCAGGGGGAAGGATTTATTTCGACTCACTTCGTTCGCTCAATACTAGCTCACAATGTTCTTCATCAATTTTCCCTCATCACTACAACAAGCTCAATGCAGTGGGGGTCATTAATTTTTTTATCAATAAGCATATGCTTCTTTGCGTGAGACCAACCTTTTAATTGTTTTTCCCGTTTAGCTGACTCATATTTGGTTTTATATTTTTCACAGTAAACTAGTTTTATTTCAGAAAGTCTTAAAGTGTATAACGATTGTTTAGCTCGATGCTTAATTAATCGTTTATTAACGTTTTCAGTTATTCCAATATAAAAGATTTTCTGATCGCAAAGAAGCAAATACGTGTACCACAAAAGTTATTCTAGTCTATATAGAAGTAGCTTGCACTGAGCTTGTCGAAGTGTCCAGAGGGAAGGATTCGAACCTTCGCAGGCATAAGCCGCCAGATTTACAGTCTGGTGCGATTGGCCACTCCGCCACCCCTGGTTAACAAATCAGGTCCCGTTGCTTGCCCTGAAGCGATTTCATTCTGCTTCAGTGGTCACTTGGGTACCCCTGGTTTATACTCATATTATATCAGAGGTGGATTTCTTTTTTACTTTTTGTTAAAATTAAGCTCTCGATATTTTTGGATCACTCTTTAACTCCATAATTAAAAAGTACGGAGCATTTTGAGGGAACAATTAATCACAATGCTGGAAAAATTCAGACACTGGTATCGCATTCTCCCCGATAAAAAACGTTACCTTGAGTTTGTCACAGCTTTATTGACAATTCCGGTTCTTCTTACTGTAATTTATACAAATATGGTCAGTATTCGCGAAGATAAAAAGTCAAATACTACTCCGACCCCTGAAAAATCAGAAAAAATAGTCATCATCAGAGAAGACGAAAACAAAGAAAATGAAAAGTCAAATACTCCGACACCCATCCCCACCCTGGAACTGTCTCCGACTCAATCCACTAAAGAGTGTAAAAAAGAAGTCGGTCCGGTCAAAATCAGCAGTCCGTCCGAAGAAGAAATTGTACAGGACGATCTTATCTGTGTAAAAATTGACTACACCGTTGGTGAGTTTTGCTCTGTCGCCTGGTCTTACAAACTGGATGATAACAAATGGTCCGACTACACCAGCAGCCCGTTTTGTTTCTCCAAGCTCGACCCGGGAAAACATGAATTAGACTTAAGAGTCCAAAGCGTAGCTTCAAGCGACGAAGTTACCCTGGAGAGAACTTTTTATATTAAAACTAAGGAAGCTCCAAGTCCAACCCCCACCCCATTACCTTAAAAATATTAAAAATTCTCTGGACTTTTGCAAAATCAGTGGTATAATATTTTTAGAGGTAAAGAATTGTTTTGAGTAATTGAGTAAAACAACTTCTTATTTAACTCTTTCGATGAATCTCTTAATTCAAACTAATGGCAAATAAAATTTACGTAGGCAATCTTCCCACTTCTTTGACAGACAAAGAGCTTTTTGACCTATTCTCACCATTCGGGGCAGTCTTGTCAGCGAAAGTCGTAATCGGTATGGATAGCAAATCCAATACGGGTTATGGCTACGTCATTATGAGCAACGATAGTGATGTGCAGACTGCTATTCTCAAACTCAACAACTCTTCTTTGAAAAAGAATAAACTCAGAGTCGTCAAAGCTCATCCGATCGATCAGGATAGCGGTTATTTAGCCAGAAAAAACAGATTCAGCCGGTTTAACAAATTCAGCAAATTCAAAAAAAGGTAAGCGCTGAAATATATTTAATGAAAATGAGGCAAAAGCAATTTTTTTCACTTTCGAGGGGACCCGAGCTTGTCGAGGGTGAAACTCTCGTGTGATAAAAAATTGCGTTGCTGAATTTTCAAAAATTAAACAAACTTTAGAAGGGTGGTGATATTTCATGGATAAAAATAAATTATTTGTCGGTAGTCTTCCTTGGGCAGTAACCAGTGATGGGTTAAAGGAAATGTTTGCTCAATTCGGAGAAATTACCGAAGCAGTTGTTATAACTGATAGAAATACAGGCAGATCAAAAGGATTCGGATTTGTCACCTTCGCAAAAGAAGAAGATGCTCAGAAAGCTCTTGAGATGAACGGTAAGGAAGTCGAAGGCAGGACAATCGTCGTCAACACCGCAAGACCGAGAGAGGATCGACGCGGAGGCGGTGGAGGCGGATATCGAGGCGGTGGCGGAGGAGGAGGAAACTCATTCCGAAGAGACCGAAGATTCTAAAAATTACTTCTAAAATTATAAACTTAGAGTAAAAAGCGAGGATACCTTTTTCGAGTTTTATAAGGAGTCAATGGTTTGGGAAGGGTATTCCTGTTAAGCGAGAAAAACGGTATCAAGCTTTTTAAGCTAACTTTAATTTGTCAATCAGGTAAACTATGAATACTACCTATACCAATATCTGTATTCGTTGCGGTAAACCACGCATCGTTGTAAAAAGTTGGGAAGAAAAGTTGGGCTTTTCCACAATTACTGCTACAAATACCGCTTGTCCCGACTCCGAATGTCAAAAAATAGTCGACAAAAATAATGCTAAACAAAAAGCTCGTCAAGACGCTCTGAAAAACCGACACAGCCAACGCCTCCAAGCCAGAAGAAGATCTTAATTCCCGGGAGTTGGAGAACTCACATCTACCCAATCGGAAGCCTCATTACTATCAAATCCCGGAACCAGTCTTTCGGTTGAATGACCCGGGTCGACTATTGGATTAACGCCCGGAGGTGAGAAACCAGATGTATTATCTCCCCAGCTCATCCTGTCTACCTCAATCCCTCTCGGATTTTTGAGTATTAAAATATCGCCGTCAATATCTAAAGCTTTACTAAAATGCGCCCCAAGTTCAACGCGTAGCGCCCCGCGCTCGACTGTATTCCAGAATCGCCATAATGATCCGTCGTGTGAAAGTAGTGCAAACTGTCTTGCCTTAAGTTTTTTATTGGGATGCACATCAAAGCTTTTTCCTGTCTCATTGTATATTCTCCAATTTTTTAGCGAAATATCAGAATCTGTCGGGTTATAAAGTTCGATCCACTGGAATTTTAATCTTGAATTAATATTAATTGCGCCGCCTCCCCTATTCTCTCTTAGCGAATGCTTCTCGTCCACATTATAGAATACTTCGTTTATTACCAAGTTATCGGCAGTAATTATTCCAAATGAAATATCTGCCAGGACGGATTTTGCCTGAAAATTATTATCGGCAATAGATGGAAAGTTAACTAAAAAATTATAAGTTTTTCCATCCCCGTCGGTTATAATATTCAAAGGAATTCCGTTGACCGAAGAGCTATCAGCAAAAAAATCAACCATTGTCCTTGGGCCGGTAGGAGACCCGCTGCCGTAAAGCGGTGTGGCTCCGTCTCTAATCACAACATCCAAAACTGTTTCAATTTTTGGATCATTTCCCACTCCTCCGGTTCTTCCTCCCCGTACAGTTATAAATCTGTCTACACTGCCGTTATTTGATACATCGATCGGTCTGCTCTCGCTGTCACCCGGCTTCATATTTGTCAGTATAAAGATCGGATTACCAAGAGGAACATGAAAGTTAACAATCAAGTCACCGAAAGCCTGTACGGTCGGACTCTTCATCAGCTTCTCCACTCCGCCATTAAAATAAAACACCGCCCCGACGATTAAAAGTAAAAAAGTTATTCTAATTATCCTTTTTTTCATATTTTTTTCCTCTAATCTCCTCTAACTTCCTTTAAATTCCTTTAACTTCCTCTAATCTCCTCTAACTTCCTTTAAATTCCTTTAACTTCCTCTAATCTCCTCTAACTTCCTTTAAATTCCTTTAACTTCCTGTAATATCATGGTATTTCAGCCGAACTGGTTGAATATTGCGGTTCTGATATCGTTCTTGTAATGAAATCGGTCGCATTATTACCCGCATCAAACCCATTACCCTTCAAAGAATCTGCTCCACCTTCCATCGTTGCTGCATTTGACGTCGAATAAGCTTTCCTTTCCATGCTGCCATTATCCGCAGGATCAGGAGAGAATTCTGTTCCTTCTTTTAGTGATTGTGATGCAGAATTCCAACTTAATGCATCAATAATCGTTCCTGTATCTCTATCTCCTAGTCTAAGCGCAATACTATTACTTGCAGCAATTGTATCAGTTGTTATTGCATCTGCTCTTATCGAAGATCCTATACTATCGTTTGCCCAAAGGTAAAAACCATGAGCCGGAATAAAAGCGTCACTTAACCATACTTTAATGTCTGTATCATTAGGCGAACTGCCAGACCTTTTTACTAATCTATGACCCTTGAGATTAAATGCTGATGAGGTTGGATTATAAAGTTCGATAAAATCATTGTCTGTATTCCCGGTCCCTGATTTACTTAATTGTACTTCACTTATCACAACGTGATTCGCAATCTGCGGTGTTGGGGTAACCGGTGGCGGAGTGGGCGTAGTTGTGGGAGTTACGGTAGGAAACTCTGCCGAAGCGGATAAGACATTATCACTCGAATTTCCGCTGTCGGAAAAATAACTGAGCGTAAATCTGAATGTCAGAAAACCCATTACCAGAAGTAAAAAAGTTAAAAAAATAATTTTGTTTGTTTTCATTTTTTTACCTGTCATCCTGAACTTGTTTCAGGATCTGCTATCTAAAAATTAGATGCTGAAATTAATTCAGCATGACAATCAAATAATTTCAAACTATTTGCATCTTCTGCATCATTTTTTTCTCGATTTCTTTTGTCAGTTCATTTTTAATATTTAAAATCTCAAAAAGAATAAATACTAATGCCGGAAATACGATCAGCATAAGAAATCCCGGCAGAGTTTTTATAAATATCGCCAGTTTTCCCACATAAGGCACAATATAAAAAGTTTTTCCCAAAATCTGACTGCCGGAAATCTGTTGCGAATCGGGAGTTTTATTTGCATCCCCCTGTGTCTTATAAAAATACTCGTTATTTTTTATCTCAAAATCTATAATCCTGTGCGTCACGATTACATTACCGGTTTTAAAAGCCACAATATCATTAGGAGTATAAACTTGAAAATTTTTAGTGAAGACTATACTGCCAACCGGAATAGCAGGTTCCATACTTCCAGTCAAGACCACAAAAGATCTTATTCCGCCGATTATTGACGTCCGTGAAGTCACAGCTATAAAAATTACAAAAGGGAAGATCCCAAAAACAAATCCCTTCATCAATAATTGAATTATTTCCGAGAATGTTGAAATTTTTTGACTTTCCATATTTTTCCTTTCGTCATACTACCGTCATTCTGGTAAGCTTCGAGCTTGTCGAGAAGCGCATCCAGAATCGTCGTTTTGCCCTCGGACCCAGGGAGGGTCAATTCTGACCCTCCCAGTTATAATGAGAATTACTGACTCGTATCCTGATTCATTGTTACAGCTAAACTCATCGTTACAGAATCAGATTGGTGTTCGTTAACTGTTAAATCAGGCTCTAGACGCCCGGCAATTCTTAGTATATGATCTGCAGTTTGATCTGTGAATAACAAATTGTCAAAATCGTCAACAGATTGGTTTTCCAAATCATCAAGATCTATTATTCCGTTTCCATTAGTTTGTGTTACTCCTGGTAATAAATCAACATCAAGAGTTCCATTACCATCCGAGTCCCAACCAAAAGTTGTAATTTCAATAACAGTATCTAATGGTGTTGTTGGATCAAATCCAGGACTTTCAGTAGGACCATTTACTACCACATTGGTGAATTTTAATTCTATATGATGAGCTGGCACTGAACCTGTATTTTTAATTTTAAGATCGCCTGTAAAAGTATCACCTGGATCAGAAGCAAGACCCCATGTTCCTGTAACATTATCAGTATAAGAATCGCCATTATTAGCCAACTTCATATTCAAATCTCCAGAATTAAAAACATTATTAGTGCTTGTTCCCTGATCGCTAAAATATGCGAATGTTAATCCTCCAACGAGTCCCACAACTGCAAGGATTGATAAAATACTAAACCAAATTGATCTATTCATCTTTTTTCACCCCCTGTTAGAAACTTTTAACGAGTTGAAAACGAGTTTAGAGTTTCTTACATCCGCCGAAGCGAATATTTTGTTTGCGTGGACGCAGACCACGAAACAAACATGAGCGAAGGCGGACATTCTATTACAACAATATAATCACTATTTATCCTCTTGTGAAGCTCCATATTAAACAATAAAAGTTGATATCTAATTTCAGCCTAAACCTCTAAAAAATAGTAGTCAAGAGTTCAAAGTGGATACAAGAATATTCAAATACCTCATTTTTTAAACTATAAAAATAATCTTATAATAGCTCATATAAAATCAAATTATCTACGCGTCGTAGTTAGATATCAAAATTAATATTGTATTAACAGGAACTATATAAAAACACTACTCTAAATATACATATTCTAAAGCATTATATTTAACCGCTAGTAAATATTTATAAGGTTAAATTTAAGCAGCTTTGTTTTAATTCGCAGATTTTGAAGAATTTTTACTCCACTATTTTTTTCCCTAATTTTTTGGCAAGTTCACGAAAGAAGCTTTTCAATTGATCTAAGTTCAACGGTTTAATCATTTTGGGAAGAAATTCCAACTCCTCTGCTTTTAGAAAGTCATCACCCAGGGCAAGTACGTCCAACCGGAGCCTAAATTTAACCTCAACCAAATAGATAAGATCCCAAATCTTATATTTTTTCAGTAGAAAAAATAAATCGACATAGTCTTTAGGATTATTTTCTAAATTGATAGTTAATATTTTATTAGCGCCGATATCTTTATCGCTGTCGATCCGGACTCCCTGATAAACTAATCCTTTCTCAACTCTTTTATAGGGAAAATCAAGAAAATCAATCTTTAATTTTTCGTTGCCTTTTTGCAGTTCAAACCACAAAACAGTCTCTTTCTTAGTCATCTTTGAAGTGATATCCAGTTTTTTCATTAACCGGTTCATAATTTTTATGATCAGATTTTGGTCAAACTCTTTTGTAGAAAAAAAGTCAAGATCTTCAGAGTAGCGATGTTGAAAGTAAAAAACACTCAAAGCAGTTCCACCTCCAAAATAAAAATTCTCTCTTAAATTTTTATCTCTTGAAAACTCGTTAAAAATAAGTTTTTGAAACGGCGTAAAAATTAGTTTCCCCATATTAAAAACTTTAGGAATCGTCTGCGGTCGGGTTCAAGATGAAGTTTATCCCAGTATTTTTTTACTAATTTTATAGGAATTTTTTCCTTATCTTTGAGATAAACTCCGTTATTGATCATCCGTTCCAAAATCAGGATTCTTCCCGATTCGGTTTTCTTCAATTCATTGATGTCGTAATCCCAGATAATTACCATAATGCATTAATTTTATCATACTACTTCGCAATCAAAGAAAATTATTAAAAACTTTGAGGTATTATACGACTTAGATTATCAATGTAGAAGTTATCTCTAAACCTATATTTCCGGATTAAACTGAGGCGAAGATATGCGTTTTGAGCAAATGACCGAGGGTGACCCTCATCAGAGGGTGTCGGTCTGCGAAAAACGTCATATCGAGCCGAAGTTTAGAGATGAGTTCTAGATAATTCTTCCTAAGCTCTATAAAATACAGTAGTTAAACATTGAAAGCGAAAGTGTATCATAAAATTTACCAATAAATTTCATTAGAGTAGTTGCGAAATTAAAGAGTCAATTTGTCATTCTCGCTTAACAGAATGACGTAAACACACGTGTTATATTCTTATTTCGCAATAAGTCTATTTTAATTTTGACATTTCCTTAACTATTTGTTATTATTGAATTCAATGAAAAAAGCCCTACTTTCGGCTTTAGTTTTGGGAGCGGTTCTACTCGCTTCTCTTTACGCGGCAAAAAGTGCCAAAAGCGTCGGCCACCAAGAAATAATTAAAAAACTTGAAGACAAAATAATTCCCGACCAATACATAGTCGTCTATAAAGACTCCGTCGCCAATCCCGATTCGGTGACAGACGAGCAGGAAAAACTCCATCTCCTTAAGTCGAAATTCCGTTTTAATAAAGTATTAAAAGGCTATACCGCTGTCTTTACTTCTGAAAAACTGGATAAAATCAAATCGGATCCGAGAGTCGCTTTTGTTACTGAAGACAAGGAAATAACCATAGCCCAATGGTGGAGGCGAAAAAAGTCTCCGACCCCGACACGTACGCCAACCCCGACCAGAAGTCCAACGCCCCCTTCATCCTCCAGTCCAACTCCGACAAAAACTCCAACCCCGACTCCAACCACAGCCATAACTACCCAAACGATTCCGTCTGGCGTCTCAAGAATTGGTCTTACGACTAACGAAGGCGCCGGCGTAGGAGTCGCTATACTTGACACCGGTATTGATCTTGACCACCCGGATCTCTCGGGTAATTTAGTAGCAAACAAAACCTGTATCAGCGGAACATCAACCGGTGATGACGATCAGGGTCACGGTACCCACGTTGCCGGGACTGTCGCCGCTCTCAACAACTCGATTGGAGTCATTGGCGTTGCGCCTCAAGCCAAACTGATAGCCGTAAAAGTCCTTAACTCTCAAGGTTCCGGAAGCTACTCTACTCTGATCTGCGGAATTGATTGGGTTACTGCCAATGCGTCAAATTATAATATCAAGGTTGCCAATATGAGTCTCGGCGGTGGCGGATCTAGCGATAATAACTGCGGCAATTCCAACAACGACGCCCTGCACAAAGCCATCTGCAAAGCCAGAGATGCAGGAATTACCTTTGCGGTAGCCGCGGGTAATAACGCAAGCAATGCCTCAAACACTGTTCCTGCAGCCTACAATGATGCCGTCATCACGGTATCGGCTCTCGCCGACTCCGACGGTCAACCGGATGGTCTTGGACCCAACACTTCCTACGGTAAAGATGATACATTTGCCACCTTCTCCAACTATGGAAGCGTAGTTGATCTTGGCGCGCCCGGAGTCAGTATCCTATCAACACTGCGCGGCGGAGGTTACACAACAATGAGCGGAACCAGCATGTCTACACCTCATGTAGCCGGCGCCGCAGCTTTATATCTAAAAATGAATCCTGGCGCATCCTGGAGTCAGGTAAGAGACGGATTAATTGCAGTTGGCGAACCCCAGAACTCCGGCCATACAGACCTATCCGGCCTCCACTCCGAAAAAGTCGTCAGGGCGGATTCGTTATAAACCTGCATTTTGGATCAATTATCATTTACTATAGGTTTTTATTTGCTATAATAATAGCCTGTGGAAAAGATAAAATACGATTGGCGAAAATTAAAAAGAAATATTCTTGGACTCATATTAATTACGGTTGCATGTCGTCCTGTTTATTCAAAAGAACCCTTAATTATAAGAACAGATTCACCACTATATTTGATTTACACCTACGAAGCAGGGCATTTTCCTTCTTGTCCACCAACTGATTCTTATGCACTAATCACTCAACCAATCTATATCAAATTTGGTGACCGTGGGTTCGACCAATATGGTGATTTAAAAATACTTCCTTCTGGAGAAATAAATTTAGGCATGGGTCCGCCGGATTATAGTATTAATGACGGATCTAAAATAACAGCCATAGAGTTTGTCGAAGCTAACGGTGTAAATAATCGGGTAGTAAAATGTGATAATAAATTATGGTTTGCCAGACTAAAATAATGATTTCTACTCCTCCTTGGTTAAAGATGACATCCTGACTGTCTAAATTTCATCACCTATCCGTCAAATATTGATTCTATTGTATGCGGTCGTCATATAGTTTTGTCAAAATTATTCTAAGAATAGCTTACCGCCACGGCCGGGGAACAATTTACTCTTGAAAATAAGTAGTAGTAGTAGTATTATCACGTCATGATCGAACAATCTTTTAAAACTATAAAAAATATTTTAAGACCTCTAAAAGATAAATTTTCTGGTAAAAACAAAGAAACTCTTGATAACCTTCAACCTTCAAACGATAGTCTCCTAGAATGGAATAAGGCAGTTGATTTAGATTATCAGAATTATACGACTCGCTTTTATGCCGACCCTTCTGTTGAAAATAATTTCATTCTGTGTGCTGATTATCTTGCTAGAATGGGATATATCAGCAAATTGGCAGAAGTGATAAGCCACATCGGATCGACTCAGTGGGGACAATTTTTCACTCTCGACTCTGCCAAAAAACTTTGGTTGCTTCAGACTAAGCAAAAATGTCTCCGAAATGCCACCGTAAAAGAAAGAAATATCGCTAATTCAGCCAATCCTAATGATGGAAAATATTCCCAATTTATAGAAGAACACATGAATTCTGCCAATCAATATTTTAAACAATATAGTCTCGTAACATCCCAAATATCTAAACTTCGATCCTCAACCCCGCTTAAAAAGTAGCATCCTCCACCTCCGGAGTGGAAAAGTTTGTTTTACTTAAGTATAGACTAGTTGGACAACCTTTCCAACCCCAGAGGTTGGAATCCTTACTACTTTTTAAGGAGTTGTTGTCGGTGTATTCGTTGCTATTAAATTTCTTAAAACAAATGCTTTTGCTTTTTCATATGTATTAAAAAAAACACTTTTGAAAACCACTTTAGAAGGTAAAGGCGAATAAGTTGAAAATTGATACTCAACGTCATGAGCTACGTCAAGATAACATACGTCGCCATAACTCTTACTCTCCGGATTTGATTCAACAGCACTGGCACCGCTCTCTCCATCTGTTCCGACTCCAAGGGCATCAACTCCGATATAAGTAGTATCAGGATCGTCTAAGTAACTATAAAAAAATGGCTCAGTCATCTCGCCAAAAGGTTCCTTGATTTGACTGTGGTAAACTCCAGCCCCACTCGGAAAAACCACTTCCATGTAAGTATTACTGTTAGGATCACAGCCTCCTCCTCCAATATTTTGCACTCCGTAACCCAATTGTTCCTCTCCTTCAACATCTTGCGTATCGTTATAAACATAGACAATTGCCGCATCATAGATTGCATCATTATATTTATAGTCTCCCCAAGCAGGAGTCCATGTCAGGGCACGGACACTAAACGGTGCTTCACCTCGATTATATGCATCAACCTGATTAAGCTCAACCGGAAGATATTGATCTTCAAAAATTTGATTTGCTTCATAATTTTCAGCGCAATGCAGCGCGGTTAAATACCCTTCTAATACTCCATCTCTACCTTCATCATCGATGTTTTCCTCGATTACTTCTCCTGACACGCGTAGCGATGTGCAATTGCCATGATTGCCGACACTGATAACATACGAATTTTCATAAAATCCTTCTGGCAATTTTGCTAACAATTCATCGACTACATCTGGATTCTCATATTGAGCCGTTGCAGTGCCTCTTATAAATGGATTCATACCATCTTGAGGATCAACTGTCATCATAGGCAGGCCGGTGTTTGTAGGACTCGGCTCATATGTTGCTGTATGCGCAGGTTGAGAAGGAGAAGGAATCGAAGTCTCTACTGCCTGAACGCGGGTAGCGATAAACTGGCATGCTATGGCAAATAAAGAAACTCCGGTAAAAAAATAGATAGGCAGATTTTTTCTATTGATCTGTGAATGTCTCCATTGATTAACTTTACTGTTTTTAGCTTCCATTTTATTAGTTAATCGATTATTATACCATAAAGTAACTTATATACTATAGGTCCTCAACTCCGCTTAAAAAGTAGCATCCTCCACCTCCGGAGTGGAAAAGTTTGTTTTACTTAAGTATAGACTAGTTGGACAACCTTTCCAACCCCAGAGGTT
>Ga0209541_10005478_pt1 | contig 22101 bp, 21 predicted proteins | sample RifCSPlowO2_01_FD_184027 | JGI IMG/M metagenome (GOLD analysis project Ga0209541, IMG submission 184027) | Groundwater microbial communities from Rifle, Colorado - Rifle CSP2_plank lowO2_0.1 (SPAdes) (version 2) | ecosystem: Environmental > Aquatic > Deep subsurface > Groundwater | place...
AACCCTGTATCTAACCCTGTATTTAACTGCCAATACTAATATAAAATGTGGATAGCTGGATTTGCATAGGTCTATTTTTTGGTAAAATAGGATATAAATTAAAAACAGAGATTCCAATTAGTCGTCTACGCGTGTCCCCATTGCTACTTCTCGAGTAGCAGTAAGACAGGGAAAGGAGCAATGGGGCCCCTCGCGGACGACCTTATCGGAACCTTCACTGACGTGCACAATCCATTTATAAAACTCTCTATGGCAGAAGGGGAAGAGGAGTTATCATTTGAGGATAAAAAAGTTGTGGGTATCGGACATGAAATTAGAGATGGTGTTTTTGTCTGGTGGGAAAAATTTGATGACGGTAGTGGTGGTCAGAAGAATGAAGATTTTAGCGTAGATACTCTCAATCCGGAAGATGCTCAGAGAAAGGTTAGGGAGTTGCTGGATGAGAGGGGACTCTCTGAAGAAGAATAAAAATAACCCCGACGTGACGTCGGGGTTATTTTTTATTTAGATGAATCAACTATTTTTTTGAATACTTTGGGATGATTGTGGGCGAGATCGGATAGTATTTTTCTATCAAGTTCTATATTTGCCTTATGAAGCATATCTATTAATTTACTATAGCTTACTCCATTCTCTCTGGCGGCGGCATTTATCTTGACCTGCCATAATCGGCGGAAGTCTCTTTTTTTCTTTTTTCGGTCGGCGAATTGGAATGACCAGGCATGGAGCAGTGCTTCTTTGGCTTGACGGTATTTGTTCTTTCTGGTCCACATAAAACCTTTCGTGTGTTTCAACAGTCTTTTACGTCTGGCGTTAGCTTGTACTCCTCGTTTAACTCTGGTCATTATAACTTTTGTGCATGCCTGGTCTGATAAGAATCTTTAGGCCTACAGAGTTCCTTAGCTGGCTAAAGCACAGCTAGGAGACCACTCTGCGAACGGCATGCCCTTCGGGTTCGGCCAATTTCTTCGTTAAAATCTCGGTTTGATTCTCGCCGTAGTTATACTACGCCTCACCCCAAACCTCAATTTTGCCTTGAACTTGGCTCAAACACAGAAAGTTCTGAAATTATTAAAAACTCAACTGAATATTAAAGCTTTAACTTTGCGGATAAGTTCGTGCGGAGTCTGAATATTGCCATGCTTGCGCTGGCCTCTCGTTCCGCTGTCTTTAGCATTGAAATGATTCTGTCCCGGCGGGCGTTTCAAAATCTTACCGCTGCCGGTAATCTTTATTCTTTTTAAAAATGATTTGTTCGTCTTTCCCATATTGTTAGGCTTTCTTATCTTTTCTTATAAATATTATCCAGCCGAAAGGTGATCTTGAGATTGAATGCTGGATTACATGCGGTTCGCTTATAAGCTTAATGAAATTTGTAAGCTTCTCTTTGCCCATGTGGGCAAGGGCTTTCTCTCTGCCTCTTAGGGTAAGCTCAATCTTTACGGGATGGCCTTCTTTTAGAAAATCATCTATCTGTTCAGACTTGAATTTCAGGTCGTGCTCTCCTGTTTTAAAGCCGACTCTTACGGTTTTTACTTCCTGGTCTTTCTGCTTTACGCCGCCCTTCTCTTGCTTCTCTTTACGATACATATATTTACCATAATCCATTATTTTGGCAATAGGTGGCTTCATTTGAGGACCTACCTCAACTAGGTCAAGTCCTTTTTCCTTAGCCATTTTTAACGCCTCAAATGTAGGTAAAACACCAAGCTGGTTGCCCTTATCATCAATAAGCTGAACCTCGGGAACGCGTATTTGATTGTTTACTCTAAGTGATTTCTGCAACGTGGGATTATTCTAGCATGATTAGCTGATATTTAAAAGCTCGCTATTAAATGTGCTGGCCTTTCGGGGGCATTTGTTTTATAATAGCTCCAATTAAGTTCCTTAAAATTTAGGAGTTTAGCTATGAGATATGAGACTTGTCCTCAAATTCTGGCCATTGAAGAGGTCAGGGATTTAATTGGCAGGATCGGGCGCAATCGGATTATTGATCTTGTCCCAGCCACTATTTATGGACTACTGGATGATCTTGTTCCGGGTTCTGAACTTTCTAATAAATTCAGTTCTGAATTTGAGAGGTTTAGCCTAATACAGACTGAATCTGATTCGGAGGAGAATCTTAGCTATGGTAATTGGGTTTATTTTCCTCGGGACGATAAGCTAGTAAGGTTTGCCGAAAAGTATTGGCATAGAATAGCCTTACTGGTTAGGAACTCCACATTGATTGCTGATCCGGAGATGAAGATGAGCTGGTTTCAGATAAGGGAGCGTTTTGATAATGCGGTTATAGCTGTAGCCGGATGCAGTTTAGGTAATAATGTTGCTCATGCTGTAGCCCGAGATTTAAGACCTCTTAAGATGAAAGTTGCCGATCATAAGGATTATCAACTAACTAATGCGAACCGTGTCCACCTTACTTATGATGACCTTAACAGAAACAAAGCCATTGTTACCGCTGAACAGCTTAATTCTCTGGATCCGTTTATGGATGTTTCCGTGTTCAGCGAGGGAGTTCATGAGGGTAATATTGATTTATTTGTAAATGGTGATGGCGGTTCAGAATCTTCAGCTACTGTTATTCTGGAAGAAACGGATGATCCTGATATGAAAATTTTCATTAGGGAGAACGCAAGAAAATCAGGAATTCCGGTTGTTATGGTTTCAGATGTGGGGTCTGCAGCCCAGGTAGATATAAGAAGGTTTGACCTTGATAGATCTGCATCGCTTGCTCCGCTTGTCTCTGACGCCGATCTTTACCAAAAAAGAGATGAATGGCGCAGGGATCTGGCCAATAGGAAAAAGTTCTATGAATTCGCCTTTAGCTTAATAGGCAATCACTATAATCTTAGTCCTGAATTCAGGCAGATAGTTTTAAAAGAAAATTTGCCTATGTTCGGCGGGGTTCCTCAGCTAGGTTCTACGGCAATGATGGCTGGAGGAATAGCCGGTGAAGTAACGGCAAGATTATTACTAGGCTTTAAGCTCCCGGAGAGAATGTTCATGATTAAATATAATGGCCAGGTCGTTATTGAGGGAGAGACTTTGTGATGTCTAAAAACTTTGAAGCTTGGAATATAGATGTAATTGATCCCGGTAGTTCAACGCGGGATGAATTTTTATTGAATCTTGTCGGATGGGGAGTCCTTGCTCCAAGTTCTCACAATACTCAGCCTTGGCGATTTATTCTTTGTCCAGAGTCTAATCTAATAGATGTCTGCATATTAAAGAAGTCTTTATTAAAACATTCGGACAAGAAGGGCAGGCAGGGCTATATTAGTATGGGCTGTGCTTTATATAATATTATAAAGGCATCTGAATATTATAACCTTGATACGAGGGTTGAGTATTATCCGAGTAATTTTTATCCGTTGCCTCTTGCAAGACTGTTTTTGAGTCAGAGCGGAGAGGGTTTAAATGAAAAGATTAAAAAAGTCCTAGATGCCATGAAGAGTAGAAGAATGAATCGTGCTAAATTTTATCCCTTGCAACCTTTGCCCGAAGACTTTATCAAGGATATGGAGTCAACTGCAAAAGATCTGGGTCTCGCCTTCAACTCTATTATTGATTCGCCAACAAAGTTTGCTCTTGCTGAAATTCAGTATCTAGCTGATCGATCGGTCATAGCCATTAATGATTTTCGTAGGGAGTTAGGAGAGTTTTTCCTTGTCAATGATACTGACAAGTGCGTCGGTATGCCCGGAAACACTTTTGGATTAAGCGATGAAATGGCCAAATATGCCCATGATGAACTTAATAAGGTTGGGGCATTTGATCCTGATTTAGCTTTCGGAATGGCTGCATCCGGCCGGGATGGTATTAAGAGTTCTCCGCTTGTGGGAGTGATAAGCATTCCCGAAGATTCACCACTCTGGTGGATTAAAGCCGGAATGGCTTTCCAGGAAATTATTCTGTCTGCTCAGGAGAGGGGGATCAGTGTTGCCGTCCATGCTGCGATTGTTGAAGTAGAGATGTTTAATAAACTTCTTAGGATTCGCTTAAGACAGGGTCAACGTCCAACAGTAATATTCCGAGTAGGATATGCCAATGAGAAGAGGCCTCGTTCTCCACGTCTTGGCGCTGCCGAAGTCTCGGAGATAAGAAGGAATCGTTTATGAGGGTATCTGATCAGGCATCTCTGGTGGATAGGTTTAGGCATTTATCTCAGAAAACAGGTAAGCCGTTGTCTAGCCGGAAAAGTCTAGGTACCGTATTTAAAATTTACCGCGCTAAAAATCTATATGAATTAGAATGGCTTGATGGGGCGTTGAAGGATCTGGTTTTTTTAGCTAGGCGGATGTCAAACTTACCGTATAGTCGTCCCATTAAGGATGAATATGATTCTAAGTCGGCAATATATATCGGCTCAGCCACCTATCCGCTATTAGTGGGGGATGAGCATTTTTTTATTGAAGAATGGCTAAGCGTTAGACTGGTCCCAGGTAATGGTAATCCTCGGGGAACCGGTGAGCTGGAGATCTATACTTGTCGCGGAGAAAATGTGGAAAATATTGTCAGAAAAAGATTTTTTCAAAATAATGACAATTTTCTTAATTATGTATTTGCCAGCAATAGAATGTGTGGTTGCAAGCCTTATTTTAAAAATAAGGCCGACGAAAGACGGCTTACGGGTGATTTTCTCTCAAATAAAATTAAGCATACGGCTATTCTATATGCTTTGATTAATAAACATTTTGTACAGGACTATTTATCTTCCCTTAACTCAAGATACATAACAGGGGTTATTATAGATCAGCTGGTGGATAGAGCGCTAACAACTGAGATAGGCTCTGATCGGTATGGAACTCATTTTACTTATGCCCACGAACTTTTGGGGGTACCGGCTAGTGAGGTTAAGCTTAATCGCCATATTAACAATAACTATGCTTATCGCTATCCGACTTATTTCCTTGACGTAAGACAGCTTCTAGCCTGGTTAGGGGATCTAGTCAAAAAAGGAATGTTGACTCAAGATTCCGTCAGACATTATTTAAAAACTGATGTTACCTTTGGAGAGATGAACGTACAGTCTCATCTCCACCTCTATCATCTAAGGAATCTATACAAGATTTTTTTGGAGGAAGGCAAGATATTCGGATCAAATTTAACTGGTGCCGAGCTGCGTAGTCTGGCTGATACTGAGATTGAGGATGGACCCAAATTAAGGATAACGCCAATAAATGATTTAGCTAATAGCATAGAAGTTTTTCTGAATGCTGCAGAAATTAGATAAGGTAAAACCGCCAATAGTGCGGTTTTTTATTATAACTATACCTGCTATAATGGTTAAGTTATGGATTATTTTAATTATTTTACTCACAATATCGCCAAAATAGAGATTCTGGTGGGAGCCCTTACCTTTATCATTAATGGCTTTTTAGGAATACTTATTTTCTCGGCAAATCCTCGTAGTTGGACGAATAGATTCTTCTTTATGCTCGTTGTTGTTCTCGATGCTTATATTATAGTTAACTACCTATCGCTTCATCCGGGCAGAATAGAGGATCAATTTATGTGGATAAGGGTAGTTATGTCTATTGCCGCATTTATGGGACCGCTTCTCTTTATGCTAGCCCATACTTTTCCTGGGGATAGAATTCGTTTACGTCGGCCGTACCTTGTAAGTTTAGTTTTTATTACATTTTTGACAGCCGGCCTTTCTTTAATCGGAAAAGTTTTTAAAGCCCTCACATATACTGACGGCGGACCCCTTCCGGTTCCAGGTCCAGCCATGCCTCTTTTCTTTGTAAGCTTTGTTGGCTTAATCCTTGCAAGCTTTGTTGTTCTAATTTTAAGATATAGAAGGCTAAGGGGTAAAAATGAGGAGAGGGCTCAGGAAAAATATTTCTTATTGGGAATAATCTCATCTTTTACTCTTATTACTCTGGTCACAATAATCTCAGTAGTTGTTTTAAAAAATTCTAATCTCGTAGTCTTGGGGCCGATTTTTTCAGCAGCCATGATCATACCAATAGCTTATGCTATTGTCAGATATCAGTTGTTTAACATAAAGATTATCGCAACGAATTTATTGGTGATCATTGTTTGGATAATCTTGGGATCAAAGCTACTTGTTTCAGATTCTCTGGTCGGGTTTGTTATTGATGCAATAATTCTATTTTTGATGGTAGTTTTTGGCGTATTGTTAATTAAAAGTGTTAGAAAAGAAGTTGAGCAAAGGGAAAAACTTGAGGTGCTGACAAAGGAGCTAGAAAAAGCCAACGAAAAATTAAAAGAACTGGACCACCTTAAATCAGAATTTTTATCATTTGCTTCGCACCAGATCAAAGCGCCTATTGCAGCTATTAAGGGTTTTGCAACTCTTATATATGATGGAACCTATGGCGAGGCTCCGACTAAAATTGCTGAAGCGGCTCATAAAATCAAGGATTCGGCTGATAGAATGACTCAGCTTGTTAGTGATTTTCTTAATGTCAGAAAAATAGAAGAGGGGAAGATGGAATACAAGCTTGAAAAAATAGACGTAAATAAATTAATCGGAAATATTTTTGAAGAACTTAAACCATTGGCTCAGAATAAAAAGCTGGAGTTTAGCTTTGATCCTACTGTTCAGGAAATTCAGATAAATGCAGATATTCAGAATATACGTCAGGTTTTTCAAAATTTAATTGAAAATTCAATAAAGTACACCGATCAGGGATTTGTAAAAGTTAAAACAGAATCTAAAGAGGGACATTTTATTTTTTCTGTTTCTGATTCGGGTCACGGCATCTCTAGGGAGCTGCTACCTCATTTGTTTGAGGAGTTTAAGAGGGATAGCAAAGAAAGACAAATTGAGGGCACTGGTTTAGGTTTATTTATAGCTCACGGCATCGTTGAAGGTCACAAGGGCAGAATCTGGGCAGAATCCGAAGGCTCCGGCAAGGGAAGTACATTCTTCGTTGAACTTCCGCTCGTGTAGCTTTGTCGCGAGGAGACTATACCCAGACTCGGACCACATTAAATCGGCTCCAGCGGCCGATTTAATCTTAAGTACTCAGGCAAGTCGCAGAACCAAGCCGACTTGCCTTGCGAATTTCCTCCCTAGGGTATAGTCTCCTCGCTCAACTATATCTAAATAATTTTTTGCTCGCATTGAGCCATGATATAATACCGTCATGAATGATCACGAATTATTCAGGGGAGCTGCCTGGTATTATACAAAGTATCGTCGCGGTTATCCCAACGTTTTTTTTGAACACATAATAAGTTCGTTTAACCTGGATAAAACATCTAGGGTTCTTGATTTAGGTACTGGAACGGGACAAATTGCTATTCCTATTGCCAGGTATGTTAAAGAAGTAGTTGCGATTGACCCTGAGCAAGAGATGCTTGACGAAGGCAGGTCTCAAGCAGAAAAATGTGGCATTAAAAATATAAATTGGTTGTTAAGCAGAGCCGAAGATATTACGAAAGAGTTGGGAACTTTTCGTGCAACAACTATGGGAGCGTCTTTTCATTGGATGGAGCAAGATAAAGTTCTTGAAAAAGTATTTGAAATTACAGAAGAGGGTGGAGGTATAGCTATCATATCTAATAACTCGCCGGTGCTTACCGATAAAGGAGATGATAGATATAAGACTGTCGTCAGTGAAACAGTAAAGAAATATTTAGGAGAGAAAAGACGTGCCGGCAACTCTTTTTATCAAGAACCCAAAGAAAGGTTTGAGGTTATTATACAACGCTCAAAGTTTCACGGGTTTGAGATATTTAATAATAAGTATGAACAAAAGTGGACGGTAGATGAGATTATTGGATTTCTTAGCTCAACATCTTATGCTTCCAGAAGACTATTTGGAGAACGTATTGACGAATTTGAGGAAGAGCTTAGAAGTAAACTTCTTAAACTTAATCCGTCCGGCTTGTTTACTGAGACAGTAGTAAGTGAGGCATATCTTGCATGGAAGTAGAGGTGGGGTGTCGGTATCTACTTGTGCGTTTTAAATTAGAACGCAGCTCACTTGAAAGCGGATGATTTTAGCAAGTTTGAGAAGGGTTTATAGGGCTTGTGCGTTTGAGCCAAGTTCAAGGCATGACTGAAGCCCGAAACGAGCCGTATTGATAATACGGCGAGTGAGGACTGGAGGTCACAACAAAGAAGTTGGCCAAACCCCTGCGGTCTAAAATAAGAAAAAGCCCCGCTGACTCAAGGGGCTTATTATTTTAGACGCACGAGCTATATTAGAAGTATTTGATGACGCCTTGGAGGACATGGAAAGGTCGCAATACATCAAACCGACTGATAACTCCGAGAATTTTTTTATCCTTATCAACTACGGGGATAGGATTAACTCTGTGATGCTCGCGGAATATTTTGATTACTTCATCATAGGGTACGTCGGGTGCAAGGCAGAGAGGCTCTTTGTTCATTATGTCGGTTACTTTCAGCTCAAGTATCTCTTCCTGAAAATGAGCCTCTTCTTTTTTAAATTGAGGTAAATTGCGTAAGACAACTTGCAGGGTCGGCAAATGAACAGCCGAAGTCTTATTTATCAAATCATACTCTGTTACTATGCCGACAACATGATTCTCATTATCTACTACGGGCACTCCATCAAAATTATGTTCAGCCAGAACTTTGGCAACTTCAAGAAGGGGAGTGTCGGGGTGAACTGCTACCACTTCTTTGGTCATTATGTCTTTGGCTAGTATTTTTGTATCTTCTTTTTTATCCATTTATTTATTGTAAGGTTTTTTAATAAGCTATCAACCCCGCCCTTGAAAAGGATTTATTTTTAAAAATAATATGATTTTTAGTAATGAACATTCTATTTAGATAAAATATATTTACATAGTCCCCCTGACTATCCTTCTCAAGGGCGGGGTCAATAGAACCTAATCACTAGCCCTTTTATTACTGCTGTAGCCCATTATATTCAGTGGGCGTAAAACATCGAAACGGCTGATAATGCCTACTACTTCATTCTTGCTGTTAATAATCGGAATAGGGTTGACTCGATGATGGGCTTTAAATGTATCTATGACTTCTTCAAAGGTCGCCCCCTCATTAAGTGTTAACGGTTCAGGATTCATAACCTCTTGGACAATTAGCTCCGATATTTTCTTTTCTTCTGCATTGAAGTCTTTTTTATCGGGATAGATATCAATCAGTATTTTTTGGAGAAAAGAGACGTTAAGACTCGATGTTCTTGTGATCAGGTCGTATTCAGTCAGGATTCCGACAAGATGATTCGAGGCATCGATAACCGGAAGGCCTACAAAATTGTGCTCAGTGATTATCTTAGCGGCTTCGACAACCGGCGTTTCCGGAGAAACGGATATTACCCTTTTTGTCATTATATCTTTGACAAGCACCTTTTTTAATTCATGGTCTGACATGGTTGTATAAAATTAGTATTTATCTGACTGGATTAATTATACAGCATAGGTATTTGTGTGTAAAATCCTGCACCTATTAAGGGCATAGTTTTTGTAGGTGCGGGATAAAACCTGATTTTTATCAAGCTCTTAGTATGTTATCATTAATAGGTAGTTTCAAGGCTATTTTTACTGTTATGAGTGAGGCTCAAAAGCTTATTTTAATCATAGATGACGACAGCAATCTGCAAGAGATACTGTCTCTTAAGTTAACTAAATTAGGTTTTTCCGTTGATCAGGCTAAGGATGGCCCTAGTGGTATAGAAAAAGCCAAGAAAAAAAGACCCGACCTGATTCTACTAGATGTAAATATGCCTGGAATGAGCGGTATACAGGTACTATCTAAAATAAAATCAGATCCTGAAACAAAAGACCTGAAAGTCATATTCCTGACTAACTTCGGGGAAGTTCAGGAAGAGAACTCGTGGGTGGATGATAAGTTTGCCAAAGAAGCTGGAGCCCTGGGTCATATCAAGAAAACGGATGATCTGGATAAGATTGTCGCCAGGATACAGCAGGAGCTTACCCAGCAAATTACTTCAAAACCTTAATTTTTAAATTCTCCGGATGGCTTTAAAACAGAGAACAAATCTAGGAAAGATATTAATTGTTGAAGACAATATTTTTATGGCCGAGCTTCTGGCCGAGAAGATATCAAATTCAGGCTATGAAGCCATAACAGTCTATGACGGGAAAGAGGCTCTGGAAAAAATATCAAAAGAAAAATTAACTCTTATTTTGCTAGACATGCCTCTGCGAGGAGATATTGACGGATTTCAGTTGTTAAGCCAGGTACGCAAAGCTCACAATAAGGCCTCTCTGCCGGTAGTTGTTCTTTTTAACTTAGATCAGCCGGAAGCGATAGCCGAGAGCCTTAAGAGGGGAGCAAATTATTATTTAGTTAAAGCTCTGGCTAATACCGAAGAAATAGTTGATAAGATAGAAGAAATTTTAAAAAGTAAGACCAAGGAGATACCGATTGAAAAAATTCCGGAATTACCAAAAGTTAAAGCTGAGTCTTCTAAAAAAGTTGAAGAGAAAAGGGGCGAGGCAGCTGCCGGAAAAATTACAGTTAATATAGAAGCGCCTAAAAGGCTCAAAGAAAAAATTGATAAGATGCTTACTCTTCCGGAGGGCGAGATTTCAATTATATCTTTGGTAGACACGATGATGGAGTATGCCTTTCTTGCCAGAGCATCAGATATTCACCTTGAACCGACCGAGAGTAAATTAATTGCTCGTCTTAGGATAGACGGTATACTCCATGATCTTTTTAATTTTCCGAAAGGAATACAATCGGGAGTCATTACTAGGATTAAAGTTCTTGGCGGTATGAGAACTGACGAGCACCAGGCTGCTCAAGACGGACGTTTTAGGATTGCTATTGCCAACCCTCCTCGCCAGTTTGATGTTAGGGTTTCAATCATACCAACTTATTTTGGTGAAAATTCTGTTCTTAGGTTATTGGCCGAACAAACCCAGATAGCCACTATAAACGATCTGGCTTTTACCGATGCAGATAGATCAAAAATTAAGAGAGCGGTTGAAAGACCCCATGGTATGATTCTGGCAACTGGTCCTACCGGTTCCGGAAAGACAACCACTCTGTACACGATACTGAAGGAGGTTAATACAAGACAAGTATCGGTTATTACTATTGAAGATCCTGTTGAGTATTCACTTGAGGGGATTGATCAGATTCAGGTTAATGCCAGAACCGGTCTTACCTTTGCTGCCGGTCTTCGGTCAATTCTACGCCAAGACCCTAATGTTATCATGGTCGGAGAGATTAGAGACCAGGAGACGGCTTCTATTGCCGTTAATGCGGCTCTTACGGGTCACAAGCTTTTATCCACTCTTCATACCAATGACTCGGCGACTACTCTGCCTAGGCTTTTAGATATGGGTGTTGAACCCTTCCTAGTCGCTTCAACGGTTAATATTGCCATAGGTCAGCGTTTAGTTAGGATGATCTGCCCCCACTGCAAAGTCAAAAAGAAATTTACCGATGCCGAGTTAGAAAGCCTAAAAGAGCATCTTCCGCCGGAATTGGTAGACAACCATCGGGATTTTTATTACGGCAAAGGATGCCAAGAATGCGGGGATAGTGGTTATTATGACCGAATGGGTTTGTATGAAGTTTTGGAAATAAACGACTTTATTAGAGAGGCAATAATGAGAAGAGCTGATGCCGGAGAAATAAAAAAGATCGCTATTAAGAACGGCATGGTTCCTATACTTGAGGACGGATTCAAGAAGGCTCTTGCCGGACTGACTACGGTAGAGGAGATATTGAGGGTGGTTAATGAATAAGGACGATGCCGATATGCAAATTTTATGCGAATGATGCGAATTGCGAATAATTATTAGCAATTTGTAGATTAGCATATCATTTGTAGATTTGCATAACATTGTTGAAGTTTAACTTAAACAATATATTCTTCAGATTATCTACTAAAGAAAAGATGCTTTTTGCGCGGAATCTTGAAGTAATGGTTCGTTCCGGAATGCAGATTTTACAAAGTCTGGAAATTTTAAAAAAACAGGCAAAATCCAAGGCTTTCGCTAATATTCTTGATCAGCTGATCTTTGACGTAAAAAATGGACACTTTCTTGCCGCCGGATTAGAAAGATATAAAAATGTTTTTGGAGAATTTTTTATAAACCTTATCCGGGTCGGAGAGGCATCTGGTACTTTGAGCGAGAACTTGAAGTACCTCGCAGACGAGCTTAAGAAGAAAGAAGAACTTCAGAAAAAAATAAAAGGAGCCATGGCCTATCCCATGATAATTATGTTCGCCACGATAGGCATTACAGCAATAATGGTGTTTCTGATATTCCCGAAAATATTGCCGGTTCTGACCAGTATTAATGTAGAACTTCCTCTGGTTACAAGAATGTTCATAGCTATCTCGGAGTTTTCTATTAAATACGGTTATCTGGTGGGCTTGGGAGTGGCGGGATTGATAGTTGCTATTTGGCTTATGCTAAGGGTGCCGAAGATAAAATTTATGTGGCATAAAATTCTTATATCATTGCCGGGTGTGGGGGATATGGTTCGTTCCATAAATATAATTAGTTTTGCCAGGACTATCGGATTGCTTTTGAGGGCGGGGATAAAAATAGTAGAGGCTTTAGAAATTACGGCTAATACTCTCGGTAATTTAGTTTATAGAAAAGAGATATTGAGAGTTGCCGAGGGCGTCAAAAGGGGCGACCCGATGTCCAAATATTTTATGGAAAATACTAGATTATTTCCGCCGATCTTTTCTCAAATGGTAGAGGTAGGAGAAAATACCGGCAAACTAGATGAATCTATTCTTTTTCTTGCTGATTTTTATGAATCCGAGCTGGATGAATCAACAAAAAACCTTTCAACCTTTATTGAACCGATAATGCTTCTGGTGATGGGAATGATAGTGGCTTTTGTCGCCTTAGCTATAATCACCCCTATCTATAAGATAACCCAGTCGCTTGGGGGATAAAATAAAGTGACTAGTGACTAGTGATCAGTGATCAGAAATAAATTTTCTTTCACTAACCACTAACCACTAACCACTAACCACTTCTTGAGTAAAGGTTTTACCCCGCCCTTGAGAAGGATAGTCAGGGGGACTATGTAAATATATTTTATCTAAATAGAATGTTCATTACTAAAAATCATATTATTTTTAAAAATAAATCCTTCTCAAGAGTGGGGTTTACCCTAGTTGAAACTCTTATTGCAATCGGCATCTTTGCCATAATCTCAGTAGGCACTTATTTGTCTTACTCAAATGTTTTGGACATCACCATAGCTTCCCAGTTAAGTTCTACGGCATTAACGGTTATGGCTAATGAGCTTGAAGTCATAAGAAGCATTGACTATAAGGATGTCGGTACTCAGGGTGGGTCGCCGGTAGGAATTCTTTTAGCTCAAAAAAATATAAACTTTTCAGGGTTTAATTTTATATTAGTAACCACAGTCAGAAACATTGACGATCCGTTTGACAGCGTCTTGGGAGGTATTCCGAATGATATTTCCCCGGCTGACTATAAGGTTGTTGAGTTGGAGCTATTGTGTACTAATTGCCCTAGATTTATTCCAGTTAAGACAACCACTACGGTTGCTCCGGCTAATCTTGAAAGTTCCTCTAAAAATGGAAATCTTTTTGTAACCGCTATTGATGCTTCCGGTCAACCGATAGCTCAAGCTAATGTCTCCGTAATTAATAGTTCAGTTAATCCGGTAATAAGTATAAATGATGTTACCAATAATAACGGTCAGCTTCAGCTGGTAGATATTGCAACTAGCTCATTGGGCTATCAGATAATAGTTACTAAGTCTGGTTATTCGACCGAAAAAACTTATAAGATGGGATTACCTCAGAATCCTAATCCGGTTAAACCCCACGCTACCGTTGTAAGTCAGCAGGTTACCCTTACTACATTTGCAATTGATCGGCTCAGTACTCAAAATATTACTACCAGAAATAAGTTTTGCCAGGCAGTGCCAAATATAAACTTCAATCAGCAGGGTACAAAACTTATCGGAACTGACCCCGATGTACTAAAATATTCTACGGATGACGAAACGGGTGCAAATGGGGTTAAAGCAACTCAGATCGAGTGGGATGCTTACTCAATTCAGAATACGGATCCTGTTTATAGTGTCGCCGGTATGTCTATGCTATCTTCGTTTAATGTAAATCCAAACACCAGCTACAGTACTAATTGGCTGATGGAGATAAATAATCCCTTGTCATTCTTAGTTTCGGTTCAGGTAGCGGGCGGACAGATGATAGACGAAGCAGATGTTAGCCTAGTTAAATCTGGGTTTAGCGAAAATAGGGTGTCCGGTCATAATTATTTTGACCAGACTGATTGGTCGGGTAGTCAGTTTACTCAGAAGAGCGGGAACATAGAAGAATCTAATCCGGCCGGGGAAGTACATCTTGGACAAATCAACGGCAAATATGCATCAATGAGTCTGGAGTGGCTTGAGTCGCAAACTTTTGATATGGGAGCGGCGGCTAACTTCTATAAGCTAAAGTGGAATCCCGTGGGTCAGCCAGTTGAAACCGGAATTGATAGTCTCAAAATTCAAATTGCTACAAATAATGATAATACAACGTGGAATTATGTTGGTCCCGATGGAACTTCAGCAACTTACTATGTAAATTCAGATTCAGCTATTAATGCCAGTCATAACGGAAACAGATATTTAAGGTACAAAGCATATCTAATAACAGAGAATCAAGATTTTACCCCCCGGCTTACTGATATTAATATTGAGTTTTCTTCTCCCTGTATTCCTGCGGGACAGTCTTTCTTTTCTGGACTGCAAAATGGAACTTACACTTTAACGATTCAGAAATCGGGGTATCAGATATATACTGCCCAAATTAATATTTCAAATCCATGGCAGGAACACCGGGCAATATTAATACCATGAGTAAAGGGTTTACCCCGCCCTTGAGAAGGATAGTCAGGGGGACTATGTAAATATATTTTATCTGTGTATGATTATTAAAAAAAGTTTCACAATTTTTAAAGATCGATCCTTCTCAAGGGCGGGGTTTACCTTAATTGAAATTATAATATCCATCGGAATTCTATCGGGGATCATTTTTATGGTCAGTATGTTCAGCTTAGATGTTTTTAATTTTCAGATATTTTTCAGTGACGTTTTTATAGCGCAACAGGAAATTAGCCTAACTTTAACTGAAATGGGGATTCAGGTGAGAAGTATAGGCCCTTCAGATAACGGCAGTTATCCAATTGAATCAGCATCAAGTACCGCCATTGTTTTTTACAGCGATATTAATGGAGATAATGCTTTTGAGAGAGTTAGGTATTTTGTATCAGGTAATATTTTACGAAGAGGAGTTATAGAGCCAACCGGTAATCCGGCAACTTATCCTCTAGCTGGTGAATCTACAAGAGATGTTGTTAGCAATATCATATTACCGCCAACCGCAAGCCAGTCACTGTTTCTTTACTATGATAAGAATTATACAGGAGCTCAGGCTCCAATGTCGGAGCCAATAGATGTAAACCAAGTACGGCTTATTAAGGCTACTATTACAACAGATAAAACACCTCAAAATATTCAGGGAAGGGTAGATTACTTTTCAACCATGATGATAAGAAATTTAAGAAATGTTCAATAACAAAAATAAAAACTTTTATCAGAAGGGCCAGCTAACTTTATCCATTTTGTTGTTTGGCTCTATAGCCATTATAATATTGGCGGGTCTAATAATATGGGTTGATCTAAACCTAAATTCGGCTTACAGAAATATTCATCGCGATCTTGCCTTTAGAATTGCTGAAGCTGGAATTGAATACTATCGTTGGCATCTTGCCCATGCTCAGACTGACTTTCAAGATGGTACCGGTCAGCCAGGCCCTTATATACATAATTTTTATGATAAATCTGGTAATGCTATAGGAAAGTTTAAGCTTGATATAACTTCACCTCCAATCGGATCGACCGTAGTTACAATTAAATCAACCGGAACAGTTGATGGAGTCTCTGGTCTTGAAAAGGTAATTGAAGTCAAAATGGCTAAGCCTTCTTTTGCCAAATATGCCGCAGTGCTAAATGATAATGTCAGGTTCGGTCCGGGAACGGAAGTCTTCGGCCAGATTCACTCCAATGGAGGAATAAGATTCGATGGTCTGGCCCATAATATCGTTACTAGCGCTATGACAAGTTACAATGATCCTGATCATTCCGGCGTAAATGAATTTGGAGTTCATACGCATATTGCACCGACTGATCCGCTACCTCCTTCTCCTATGCCCTCAAGACAGGATATTTTTATGGCCGGCCGGCAGGTTTCTGTTCCAGCCGTAGATTTTACCGGAATTACATCCTCTCTTTCACAAATAAAAACGGGTGCCCAAGCAAGTGGAAAATACTTCGGGCCTTCCGGCTCAAAGGGTTATGACATTCTTCTAAAAAATAACGACACCTTTGACATCTATAAGGTAACTGCTTTGACGAATCCGCCTGGAAGCTGTTCAAACTCTTTGAGCCAGTCAGGATGGGGAACGTGGAGTATAAATACTAAAACTCTTATCGGCAACTATCCCATACCTGCTAACGGTCTGATATTCGTTGAGGACAATGTCTGGGTCAGGGGACAGATAAATACAACTCGAGTAACTATTGCTTCAGGTAAATTTCCAGATAATCCTTTGACGCGAACGAGTATAACTATAAACACAAATCTGCTCTATACTAACTATGACGGCCAGGATATCATCGGTTTAATTTCTCAGAATAATATAAATATTGGCTTAGTGAGTGATAATATTTTAAGGATTGATGCCGCTCTGATAGCTCAGAATGGAAGAGTCGGCCGGTATTATTATTCATCATCCTGCGGTTCAAACTATATAAGAAGTACCATTACTTCTTATGGTATGATCGGATCGTACCAAAGATACGGCTTTGCCTATACGAATAATACCGGCTATACAACTAGAAATCTTGTTTACGACAGCTATCTGTTATACGGTCCACCGCCGAGTTTTCCTCTAACGTCTGATCAGTATGAACAGATATTTTGGAGTGAAGTTAAGTGATTATTCAAGAGCTCACTATTGTGAGCGATTGACTATAAGAACTTAACCGAGCACTCAACAAGATTGTATGTTCGATCGAGCACCCAGTATTCTGGGTGCTCTGACTCAAATATAGCTATTCGCAATGCTCATAGATATTTTTCGCATGTGGACAACTATTTTTCTAAGTTTTCTAGGATAGTGATAAAATTGATAGGAACGGTCGAGTTATCCGTCCGAAAGCGCTTGGACAGATAAAAAATCTGACTTATGCGTAAAAACGCAAAAGTCATTAAAATTAACTTTTAGAAAATTTATGAAAAAATACAACAAACAAGGCGGTTTTACCCTTATAGAAATTTTAGTCGTTATTGGTATTATCGCTATTTTAGCGGCTGTGGTTATTATCGCTATTAACCCGGCCAGACAGTTTGCTCAGGCTAGAGATACTCAGCGTTCATCAAATGCTAATGCTATCTTAAATGCCGTTTGGCAGAGGATGGTTGATAACAAGGGAGTTTGGACTGTAGCAGACGGTTGCGATGACTTGCCTACCTCAGCTTTGCCTATTGCTCTTGGAGTAGCTAGTGGCACTGTTGGAGTGGTAGATCTTGAGCCATGTCTTGTTCCGACATACTTACCGTCAATGGTTTCTGATCCTTCAACTGCAACTGCTACCGATTCTGGTTACACAGTAATGAAGACAGCTGGTGTAGGCAGAGTTACTGTTGCCGCGCCGGGTGCAGAAATAAACATTCCTATCTCTTTAACTCGATAAGAATTAGTATAATTCTCAACATAAAATCCCCTCCGCCAGCTGGCGGAAGGGATTTTATAATTCTATAAACTTGAGGTATAATTAATGTAATGAAGAGATTCTCTTATTTGGCCATAGTACTATTCTCTATAGCGCCTTTATTCGTTAGTGCCCACGGTAATAAATATTTAGAATTCAACCCTGATTATTTCAGGACCAAATCTCTTAACGTTTCTTCGGCCGGAAATATCTACGAGATTCTTCTTCCGGTCAATGAATTTTTAGGCGGAATGGACTTTTGGTTTGATAATGCCGGTAATTCCGGTAATGCCTCTTTTGAATTACGAGATCAGAGTAATAACCCCATATCTACTAAAAGTGTCATCATCCCACACATTGATCCGACATCAGGCGGCCAGAGAGTTCATGTTGATTTCAACTCGCAGATCTCAGTAATAGGAGGTAATCTTTATAAAGTAAAAATATCAAGCAGCCTTCCCCAGCTTCAGATATACTATGCTGATAGAGTTAAATTTCTTCCTCACAATGAGCCACACATGTCGGATTATGTGAATGGTGCCGCTGAAGTTAACGGCGAAGAACAGCAATTTAGTTTTAAATTTTCCCTGTATGAAACTAATGAATCTTCATCACCGATTATATCTAACGTGGCTTGGACTGTTATATCCGAAACTCAGATGCGTTTAGACTTTAATGTTAATGAGCCGGCTGACTATAAAATTGAATATGGTCTATCTAGCCAGGGATATAATCAAAGCACTAGTTTTAATAATGATTACGAATTTTGTATTACTGGTGTCGCAGTCTGTAGCTTAATTATACCGACTTCTCCAAATGCCAGTTACCAATATCTTCTAACAGTTAAGGATTTATGGGGGAACCAAAGTCAGGTAACAGGAAGCTTTACATCAGGAGAGGCTCAAACGTCAACACCCACGCCACCTCCGATTGATAACCCGCCTGTAATATCAAATCTAAGGATTGTTGATGTGGCAAATGATTCAGTTAGTGTGGCTTGGACGACAAATGAAGTAACTAATTCTTACTTGTTGATCCGCTTTTCCGGCTTTATCTCTATTGCTGCTGTTTCCGATTCTACTTTTGAGCTTGAGCACTATCTTGAGATAGAAAGTGGATTAAGCGGCAGTACTCCGTATTCAGCAGAGGTTACTTCAGTTGATCTTGTTAATAACCAAACTCGGGCAAGTATTAGCTTTGCTACTTTAGGCCTCACTCCGAGTCCGTCACCTTCGCCGACAGCACCACCTCCACCTTCACCACCGTCTCCCACATCTTCACTGACTCCTTCGGCAAGCTCAGGACCTTCGCCTACGGCTTCGGCAACACCAAGTTCCAGTCCGCAGCCTTCAGTCAGTACTTTCCCTTCTGGTTCAGGTGATAGTTCAACGGCTCAAATTACATGGAGCCCACCATCGGACGGAGAGCCGAGCGACGGCTACAGGGTGGACGTCTTTGATAAAGACGGAAATCTTATAAAAACAGTCTATGTCCCCGCTGGCTCTTATCAAGCCGAGGTTGATAATCTTGCAGAAGGAGAATACACCACTATTATTTATGAGAATGACAAGGGAGTCTTCAAAAAAGTCGTCCAACCAAAAACATTTAAGGCGGGAGACGAATCGTTTGTACAAAGACTGTTGGCTCTATGGCCATATTTGATACTTGTGGTTATACTCATCGGTGCATCTATCTGGTGGTTCAAAAAGAGGTCAAGTAAAATTGTTCAGCCAGTCGTTAGTTAAATCCGAAGCACGAAATCCTAAATCCGAAACAAAGCCCGAAAATCTTAAATTCTAAATCAGAAATGTTTGGAATTTAGGAGATTCTAATTTAGATATTGTTTCGTATTTCGATATTCGAGTTTCGAATTTTTTATTTTGAAGGTCCTCTTTGAAGATAATCATATCATTGCCGTCTACAAACCGGCCGGTGTTTTAGTACAACCTGATACCGGAGGAGGGTATAGTCTGATGGATGATATAAAAAAATATCTCAAAGAAAAGCACAAGAAAGAGGGAAATGTTTTTCTTGGCCTGGTCCATCGTTTAGATAAGAACGTTTCCGGAATAGTTTTATTCGGTAAAACTTCAAAAGGAGCCTCACGTTTATCGGAGCAATTTAGAAGTCGTGAAATTAAAAAGATATACACTGCAGTCGTTGAGGGAGAAATTAAACCGGCTTCCGGAACTCTAATTAACTATTTAAGAAAAGATAAGGATAAAAGGATTGCTCTTGTCTCCGATTCTCCGAAAGATGGGTATGATTTATCAGAACTGTCTTATAAGGTTATTAAGCTCATTGCTCATTGTTCATTGATTTCTATCGAGCTCAAAACCGGAAGGTTTCATCAAATCAGGACTCAGCTATCGCATGTCGGCCACCCGATAGTAGGGGATAAGAAATACGGATATAAGATACGCGATACAAGTTACAAGTTACAAGATTCCGGGATTGCTTTATGTGCGACTGAAGTTGAATTTAAAACTGCCACAACCGGTGAGATAAAAAATATAAAAATAGATTATCCAAAAGAATGGGAGGAGTTTTTGGACGGCTAACTTAATAGCCATACCCAGACTCGGACCACATTTGGTTTTTTCCAGCGAAAACCAAATCTTAAGTTCTCGTCAAAATTTTGCCTGCGAATTTCCTCCCTAGGATATAATTATCGAGTTATTTTTGTGCTTTAATTTCTATTGACTAGAAATGGAAGGGGATTGATTGCTCTTCTGTTTGCATAAACTCCAAAGTGAAGATGATGGGGAGTATTCTCGGCGTTGCCGGTATTTCCGACAAAGCCAATGACGGTATCTGTGGTAACCTCCTGTCCCCGATGAAGCCCTTCAGCAATACGATCCAGGTGGGCATAATAATATCTTCTGCCTCCGGCGCCGATTATATTTACAAAATTTCCTCCCAGGTTGCCGTTACCGATTCTTGTCACATATCCATCGGTTCCGGAGAATACCGGAGTTCCTTTGGCGGCGAAAATATCCTGCCCCTCATGAACCCGTTCTTCAGGGCGGGGAGCTTGCCAGGTGTCTGACACTTCTCTTACCCGAACTCCATAGATTGGCATAAGTACTTCTTTATCCGGCTCTTGCCACGATAGCCGGGTGAGTTTTATGGGCAAAGTCACCCGGGCTATAAAGGCGGTTATTTTTTCCCCGATAGCCAGTGTTTTATCCGGATGATTCTGGGGAAAACTGATAACCAAAATAAAAATATAAATAAAAAATAATGTAAATGTGGTTGCCAGTAATATAGCCCTAACGGTCCGTTTATATATGCTCATAGATGTATTATATCATGACAATAAATCAACGGCTCATTTGATGAGCCGTTGATTTATTGTTGTGCGCGCACTGCGTAGCTTTAGCGAAGCAGTGGAAGCGGGGGTATTGAAACCCCGTCCAATATTCAATCAAAATTTATTCTACAAGTTTAGCTAATTTTTTATTGCCTGACTTTAAAACTAGCAAAAGCGTCAGGCCAGCATTCTATGAATTTTCTGCACCCAGACAAGAACACACCAAAATGCCTAAATGCAGTATCTCGCTAATGGCGCTCTTTTCAGATAGCGAGCATCTCTGAAAGAACGGGAACTAAGCGAAAGCTAAAGCTCCTAAATAATTGTTTTTAGCAATTATAATTTGGATAATATTTTAGGTAGTGATATCCATCTACCACCTGCATAAATTTTAATAAGAACACTGTCGAAGCCTTACGCTCCCAATATTTTAATTATAACATAAATTGGCTTAAATTTCAAGACCTCTCTGTTTAGCTCTGGCAACATCTTTTTTCTTGATAGTCTCCCGCTTATCGTACTTCTTTTTACCGCGGGCGATGCCGACGAGAAGTTTGATTAACCCCCTTTTGTCGTAGAGTTTAAGCGGTACTAGGGTTAGGCCACTGGACTGGGAATTCCCGATAAGTTTTGAAATTTCTTTTCTGGATAATAAAAGTTTGCGTGAACGCTGGGGATCATAATTCTTGGGAGTATTAGCCGGTTGGTAGGGAGGTATAACGGCTCCGATAAGAAATGCCTCTTCATTTAGAATTTTAACATAGGAACCTTTTATAGAAACTTTGCCGGTTTTTATTGATTTAACTTCGTGTCCTTGTAACACAATCCCTGCCTCGATTGTCTCAAGGATTTCATAATCAAAGCCAGCTTTTGGGTTATTCGCGTACTCCATTTATTTATTTTTTATTGCACTGATTATTCCCATTTCCAGACCTGCTTTATTCCTTCGTACAAATAGTTAAATTAATCTCAATTTAGTTAACAAAATTGGGTCCCGCTCGGCAGTCCTATGGACATATATTGACTATGAATCAATATAATAAGATAAGCCTCACTCCCA
>Ga0209541_10005480_pt1 | contig 22092 bp, 22 predicted proteins | sample RifCSPlowO2_01_FD_184027 | JGI IMG/M metagenome (GOLD analysis project Ga0209541, IMG submission 184027) | Groundwater microbial communities from Rifle, Colorado - Rifle CSP2_plank lowO2_0.1 (SPAdes) (version 2) | ecosystem: Environmental > Aquatic > Deep subsurface > Groundwater | place...
CCTAGAGAAAACAATTTCATACGTGAACAATCAGGATACGCACCACTGTTTGGTTTCAAACTAAGGAAGCTCAGGCCTTTAGGCCTGAGAGGACGTCACATTTTTTGAGATATAAAATGCCAATAGTTTTACCAATTTATGATAATTTAGTTGAGAACACTGTTTTTTGCAGTGTTGAGTATAAGAGAAGACCTGTAGTTTTGCTCAATGAAAATATTGAATTTGTCGGCCCTGAGAATCTCTTATGTTTAATTACTATAATGAAATATACTGCGCCAAAAAAAGAAGATATTTCAGAGCTTTTAAGTAAAAAAGCCCAGGCAGTTTTAAATATGGTTAATGAATTTGGAAGGCAGCTTGTTCATGGTCCTTGTAAAGATGTAGATATCAGTCCTTTGGAATTAGCAGTTATAGATTTGCAAAATATAAATGTTATTAAAAACATTAAAAATAGAGAAGAGAAGACTATGGATACTATTGCAGAAAATCTTCCTGGTCTAGTTAAAGCTTCTGGAGATTCTAGAAGACAATACCTTACTATAAGATATAGCTTGCTTCCTGAACTTTGTGTCAATAAGTATTTATGGGAACAGTTTCCTAAAGATTTTGATAGTTGTAATGAATTGATTTCTGATCATTTTATTAACAGCCTTGGCTATGGGGATTTGTGGGCTTTAGACATAATGTTTGATGGTGATAAATTAATAGATAAAAAAAGAGTTTATAATTTATTGGAAAGTGAGAGATATGACTCTGAGGCAATTAATCTTAGATGCAGGAAATTTTTATTATTACAAAATCCTAAACCAGTAATTGATACTGTTTACTTAGGATTGTCTGAACCTAGAAGTGTTGGCTTATTGCTAGACGTATCTGATAAAGTTATGGCTTCTATGGCTAGAGACGCTTTATTAAGAAGTAAAGAACAATTGTTGAATGAAAATAGAGTTGTTAGAATTTTAGCATAAAGAAGATAAGTAAAGTTAGAAAATTTAGAATGATAGTTGGAAAATATATTCAAAGATCAATTTATTCAGTTTTAGCAGTTGGTGCACTGTGGCTTGGAATTGAATCATTTAAAGTTATAGTTTTATTGTTGGATATCTAAAAGCAAAATTTGAAGCTGAAAATGGTTCTTATGGTAAGTTAATGGGAAAAAACGTTCTGAAAACTGTTGGATTTATTTAATTACTAATAAGTAATAACAATAGAAAATATTTATAAATTCTAACAAAATCATAAAAGTCATGAAATCTGAATTCAAAGGTAAACTATTAGTTGATCCTGAAACAGTTCCAATGATAGGCTTCTTAGAAGGAAAATTTGGAAGAGAATTTCTAGCAGAATATTATAGAAGAATGAGCGATAAGTATGAAAATAATGAAAATCTAAGAGTATTAAATATTCAAGATGGTTTAGTTGCAGGCTCTAATCCTTTTGCAGTTGTTCTAGCTAATGAAGTATTAGCTCAAGAGAACTTGAGAACTGCAACACAAGCAGATCTTGAAAAAGCATTGAAATTAAGAGTTTTAGAATTAAGAGAAAATTATGAAGATACAGGTTTAGTTTTAAGAAGTGAAGAAAATCCAAATAGTTATCTTGCAAGAGACCTAACAAAACAATTAAGAGCAAGAAATCCAGAATTTCAATATCCAGTTTTAATAAATTTGACAGATCTTGAATTAAGAGTTGATTCAGATTCTAATTATGGTCTATCTTTTAGATTAAAAGAAGATGCAAGGTCAATTTACGCTCCAGTTTTAAATAGCCCTAATGATTCTAGATTTAATTCTTCTGATGTAGACGAATCTACAGGGTTACCAAAAATAGCAGTATTAAAAGGAAATAGAACTTTATACACAAGAGATTCTGGCCTGTCTAGGTTGTACTTGTGCAGGAGCCTGAATCTGGGCTCGGCCAGTAGTCTATTGGCTGACTCGGGTTCTGACGGTCGGGTCGTCGTAGTAAGTGACGTAGCCACGCAAAAATTTTCTGAGTAAGAGGCCTCTCTCAGCAGGTTCGAAATCGTTAGACATAACTTTTAATTATAGCATTTTTTTACCTATTGAAATAGACTCTTAGTTTAAATGCAATGCATCTTCATACTTCATCGTTTCTATTCCATTCTCAGCTAATTTTACCAATGCTTCTCCTTTTTCTCCAAATGACACACATAGTTCAGGAACATAAAAAATCTTTTGTCCATTTGTCCTATAATTTTTGGCAAAATAAATTGCAGCATTTGCTAGACATCTTTCAAGAGCACCACCTATAAAAGCTATCGTTTCATGACCTTCTGTTTTTATTCTTAATTCTGAATGCTTTGTATAAATTCCCAACAGAACATTCCAGTCATTTTCTTTGATATTTGCTGGTTTTTTGTCTAGTATTGGTACGCCATAAGGAGTTGTAGTTACTTTTTCTATGTCCTCTTCAAATAAAAAAGAGAACAGCGGATCTTCATAAAAAGCTGATTTATGCATGACTTCTCTTATAAGATTACCATCACTATAGTTGTGAAGTAGTACTTTTCCTCCAGACTTTTGAACTTTTTCAACTAATGTTTTAACCTTTGTGTCTCTGTCAACGAATTCTTCTATTGGTCCTATGTTTAAAGTATCTCCAATTAGTTTGAATACATATGGATGGATTATATTTAATAACATATTAAGAAAAACATAGAAAACCTCATAAGCTTTTCTTATACATTTCAAATATATATTTTCTAGTTAGGGTGTGGACGGCATTGAATTTATTGCACACAAGGCTTTTTAAGTTATTCTCAGTATTTGGCTTATGATTTCATTCAAAGATAAGCCAGACAGCTCTGAAGACATAAAGAATTTATTGCATCCTTATATTAGAGAATGGTTTTTTAGTAAATTTAAAGAATTTTCTTTGCCTCAGAAATTTGGAGTTATGGAAGTACATTCTAGGAACAATATTTTGATCTCTGCCCCTACTGGTTCTGGAAAGACAATAACAGCTTTTTTGGCAATACTAAATGAATTAATAGACTCAAGTGAGAAAGGAATTTTGCAAGATAAAGTATACTGCATATATATTTCCCCACTTAAGGCACTTAATAATGACATTCATAAGAATTTAATTGAGCCTTTGAAAGAAATTGAGGAAATAGCTGGTAAAAAATTTGGAATAAGAGTTAGCGTTAGAACAGGAGATACTACTGTTGCTGAGAAAGCTAAAATGCTGGCTAAACCTCCACATATTTTGATTACAACGCCAGAATCTTGCGCCATATTATTAAATTCAATTAAGTTTAGAGATTTTATAAAAAATATTGATTGGTGTATTGTAGATGAAATACATAGTCTGGCTGAGAATAAAAGAGGAGTTCATTTGAGCTTATCTTTAGAGAGATTACAACATTTAAGTCCTGGGATGTGTAGGATTGGTTTGTCAGCAACTATCAGTCCATTGGAAGAAATTGCTAGGTTTTTAGTTGGCTATGAAAGAAAATGCAAGATTGTTGATTCTAGATTTAACAAGGATTTTGATATAAAAGTTATAAGCCCTGTTGATGATTTAATTAATACCACTTATGAGGCAATAAGTAATGAAACTTATAAATTAATAGATAAATTAATTCATGAGCATAGAACTACTCTTATATTTACAAATACAAGAAGCGGAACTGAAAGAGTTGTTCATCATTTGAAGACTAAATTTCCAAAAAAATATACAGAAATTACTGAAGATGATCCTACTGGATATTCTAGTTTAATTGGTGCTCATCATGGAAGTTTGAGTAAAGAACATAGATTTAAAATGGAAGATGCTTTGAGGAAAGGCAAATTAAAATGTATTGTAAGTTCGACTAGTTTAGAATTAGGTTTAGACATTGGTTATATTGATTTAGTAATTTGCTTGGGAAGTCCAAAAAGTATTGCACGCTTACTCCAGCGCGCTGGGCGTTCAGGTCACCAACTACATTCTACAATTAAAGCAAGAATTATTGCAACAGACAGAGACGATTTAGTTGAGTGTTGTGTTATGGTTAAAGATGCAATAGAAAGGAAAATAGATAGAATACATATCCCAACAAATTGTTTAGATGTATTAGCTCAGCAAATTGATGGCTTAGCATTAGAACAAGTTTGGGATGTAGGTGAATTGTATAAATTAATTAAAAAATCTTATTGCTATAAAAATTTAGAGTATAAAGATTTTAATGAAGTTTTGTCTTATTTGGCTGGAGATTTCGCTTCTTTAGAAGATAGATATGTTTATGCTAAAATCTGGAAGAATGAAGGTAAGATTGGAAAGAAGGGAAAATTAGGAAGAGTAATTTATATGACTAATATAGGAACAATTCCTGATGAGAGTTATATAGTTGTTAAAATTGGAGATCAAGTCATTGGTCATCTTGATGAGAATTTCTTAGAGAGATTAAAACCTGGGGATATCTTTGTTTTGGGAGGAAGTACTTATGAGTTTAGATTTGCAAGAGGCATGGTTGCCCAAGTTAAAACTGCTGAAGGTAAAAAGCCAACAATACCAAGCTGGTTTTCTGAGATGCTTCCATTGAGCTTTGATTTAGCTTTAGACATACAAAAATTTAGATGGCTAATGGAAGATAAATTTCAAAATAGGAAAAGTAAAGAGAATATTTTAAATTTTATTAATAACTATTTGTATGTTGATAATAATGCTGCTGAAGCGATTTATGGATACTTCTATGATCAGTACAAGTATTTACATATTCCAAATCATAAAAAAATTGTAGTTGAGCATTTTATCGATGAGAATAATAAATATTATATTTTATTTCATAGTTTGTATGGAAGAAGAGTTAATGATGTTTTGTCAAGGGCTTTGGCTTTCGCTATAGGAAGAAATCAGCATAGAGATGTAGAGGTTGGAATAAATGACAATGGATTCTATATTTCTTGTCCTAAAAGAATTAATGCTTTGCAGGCTTTTAAATTATTAAAGAGTGATCAGCTTAGAGATATTTTAAAATTGGCTTTAGATAAAAGTGAGGTTTTGAAGAGAAGATTTAGACATTGCGCTGCAAGGGCTTTTATGATTTTGAGGAATTATAAGGGACAAACTAAAAGGGTTGGAAGACAGCAGGTTAGCAGCATGTTGCTTTTGAGTGCTGTAAGAAGAATAAGCGATGATTTTTGCATTTTAAAAGAGGCAAGAAGGGAAGTTCTGGAAGATTTAATGGACATAGGACATGCTATTGAGGTTTTGAAGTTAATTGAAGAAGGGAAAACAAAAGTTATTGAGTTTAATACAATGATACCTAGCCCTTTTTCATTTAATTTAATACTTGAAAGCTATTCTGATATTTTGAAGATGGAAGACAGGCATGAATTTTTAAAAAGAATGCATAATATGATTAAGGCTAAAATTAGCTTACAGAAATAGATTATTGTGGATTGTCTTGCATATAGTGTTCTGCTAGTTTATTTATGAAATAATCTGCGAATGCCCTATCTTCATCTGGAGCGCCAGTAACTGAATGCCCTCTTTCATGATGGTAAGTTTCAACAAAAGTTTCACGGTCTTTTAGAGCTTCTCTTTTTATTCCTATATATTTTCTTCCGTCTCTTTCTGTGATTTGAACTCCTAAAGATGTTGGTATTTCCCTTCCAGTTTCACTAAATAAACCAGAATAGACTTTAACTTCAATACTTTGATCTGGTGATATTCCTAAATATTTATCTATCTTATGACATTCTTTTAATATATTTTTCTCTTCATCTGTCAAATCATCAACCCACCTATATTCTTGACTAAATTTTATTTGATCTGCATTCTTAATTCCTTTAGACTGTAAATATTTAGCAATTCCAGAATCAAGTTTAACAACTTTGTAACCCATAGTTTCTGCATCACCATTAGCAAAATTATTAAGAGATGACAATATTGCATTTTCACCATATAACTTTCTAAATGACCTTACCCATAAATCAGAGTCATACAATATTTTTATTTGACGAAAAAATAAACTTTCTGATATTTCATTTTTATTGATTTCATTAAGCTCATTTATTTTTGATTGTTCTTGTCTAATTGGCCTAAATACAATTAATTCTAGTAATTGATGATCTATTTTTTTTTCAGCAGCTTTTATTACATTTTCTATTACTTCTGTATTTGCACAGCCTTCTAACAACGTCCTAACTTCAGATAGAACTTTTTCTTCATTTGCAAAGTTTCTTTCACTTGCTATTTCTTCTATTCCTAGATCGTAACTGTATAGAGAATAGACCCCTTTGACTCTAACATTTTTTACAAATAAGTCTGTTTTTCCATTTTTTAAGTCAATAATTCTTGAATTATATTTTGGACCTTGCTGTAATCTAATATTTTGAGGATAAAATAAAAAATCGCCAAAGTTTTGTTTTATTATTTTTTTATTTAAGATTGAACCAGAATTAATATTAGATATTATTTCCATATATTCGTTATACCCTCTAAGTAAATCTTCTAATGGAAATTTTACATTGTCTTTTTCATTGTGTAATTCTACATAATCTCTGTTGAAATACAATATCTTATCAGGAATACTGAGTAATTCTTTAACCAGTTCTTTTGGTGGCTCTGTGAATACAGTTCTTGATCCATTTATTTTTTCACCGTTTTCTTTAATTTTAAAATAAAGAATATCTCTACTTTTACCTTCGATAACTTCTGATGTAACGTATGGCTCTGCTATCCAGTTTCTAGATCTAAACTGTACTTTTATGTTATTTCTTAATGACGCAGCAGAAACCCCTTTAAGACCTTCACCAAATTGTCCAACGCTTTGAAGATCATATGCTTTAAGTGAGAGTATTGTACTTAATAATTTAGAATCATAACCCCTTCCATCATCTTCTACAACAACCTCTTCTATTTCTTCTTCTGAATTGGCAAGTCTAAAATCTATTAGTTTTCCTTTTTGTTTAACTTTAATAGAAGTAGTATTTCCTTTACTGTCATTAGGCAAATGATTTGAAACAGAATCTAAAATTATTCTTTCTAGTCCCCATTTACTTTTAAAATCTAAAGTTAACCCTGTACGAACTTCATAATTATTAATTTCTGTCATTTTTACCTTCTTTCAGAAGTTTTTCTGTTGCGAATTCAATAAAATGACTTTTGTTTCTATAAACAGAATTCTTTAAGGTCTTTTTAACTTCTTTTAAAGTACTTTCTTTTATGGATATTGAAACTTTTACTTTCATGGTAAAAAGTAGCAAGAAGTAATCCTTTATAAATCTTATTATTTATTACTACTAGTAAGTAATTATAATACTTATTAATTTAGCAGTTTTGTGCTTTTCTACGCTCTCAATTGTTTGTCTGTTTTTGTATGAAGTAAGGCACAACTTTAATAATAAAATTTACTAGGCATGAATCGTAAGCTATATAAATAAGATGGTTGTAGTACAATAAAGATGGTTTCTGGGTGATTAAATGGTTGATGAACATAAATTACATAAAACAGGAACGACAACTGTGGGCGTTGTTTGCAAAGATGGAGTAGTTCTTGGCGCAGATAGAAAGATTACTATGGGTGGCCAGATAGTTTCCAATAAGAAATTTGAAAAAGTAATAATTTTAACTGATGATTTTGCAATTACTGTTGCTGGTTTGCTTTCTGATATTCAATTACTAACTAAATTGTTTAAAGCACAGATGAAATTGGATGAACTTAGGAAAAACAAAAAAGTTAATACTAAAGAGGCTGCTAATATGCTAGCTAATTTAGTTTATAGTAATGTAAGGAAGTTTAGCACAATAGAAGGAATTACTGGCTTCTTGTTTGGGGGAAGAGACATTTCTGGGTTCCATCTTTATGAGATTGGGATGGATGGAGCGCTTTCTAAATTTGATGATTATACAGCTGATGGTTCTGGTATGTTTTTTGCAACTGGCGTTTTAGAGGCTGGATATAAAGAAAATATGAGTGTTGATGATGGCATTAAACTTGTAGTAAGCGCTTTAAACGCAGCTATTCAGAGAGACACAGCTAGCGGTGCAGGGTGCGATGTTATAACTATAACAAAAGAAGGCACTAAGAAAGCATTTTTCAAACAGTTAGACACTAAACTAACCATGTAGGTTTGTTTCATATTTTTAATTTTCTAGAGTAAAGAAACAATGGTAAAAATTTTAGATGAAGTAATGAAGGAACTGCCTACAGATGCAAATATATCTGAGGCTTTATTTGAGGGATCTAATATTGTTTTATACACAAAAAACAAGGAATTTTTATTAGACAATAAGGGAGTAATTAAAAAGATTGTTGACAGTATAAAGAAGAGAGTTGAGCTTAGAGCTGATCCTTCTATGGTTTTAGATTTAGAAGATACAAAGAGTTTTATCGAGAAGTTAATGCCTGAGGAAAAAGGCAAATTAAATATTATATTTGATACGCAGAGAAGCAGAGTTATTATAGAATCTGAGAAGCCAGGCTTAGCAATAGGCAAAGGTGGAGATTTATTAAAGGAAATAAAAAAAGAGACACTATGGACACCAATAGTGAGAAGAATCCCACCTATGAGGTCTCAGCTTATAGAGAATATAAGACAAGTTCTTTATGATTTTAGTGACTATAGAAGAAAATTTTTGCATAAGATTGGCAAGAGAATTTATGAAGGCTGGACTAAGGAAAGAAGAGACGAATGGGTTAGATTAACTTGTTTAGGCAGTGCCAGAGAAGTTGGAAGAAGCTGTTTTTTATTGCAGACTCCTGAGAGCAAAGTCTTGCTTGATTGCGGATTTAATGTTGCTGCACCCAGAGATAGTGCTTTTCCTTATTTAGACGTTCCTGAGTTTAATATACAGGAATTAGATGCTGTGATACTTTGTCATTCACACATAGATCACTGTGGCGCACTTCCTTTTCTTTATAAGATGGGATTTAGAGGGCCTACTTATGCAACAGCTCCGTGTAGGGATATAACTGCTTTAATGTGTTTGGATCTTATAGAAATTGCACAGAAAGAGGGAACAGATCCTCCTTATACAGTAAATGATGTAAAAGAATTTGTGAAGCACTCTGTATGCTTGGATTATGAAGAAGTAAGTGACATAACTCCTGATATCAGGTTAACTTTGTATAATGCAGGACACACTTTAGGAAGTGCTATTGCTCATATGCATATTGGGAATGGTTTGCACAATTTTTTGTACACGAGCGATTTTAATTATGAGATGAGCAATTTGCTTGGACCTGCAGCTACTAGATATCCTAGAATAGAAAGTGTAATGATGGAAAGTACTTATGGTACCAGAAGTGACACTAGCCCAAGCAGAAGAGAAAGCGAGGAAGAATTAATTAAAGTAATAAATGAAACAGCTGAGGAAAAAGGAAAGGTTTTGATGCCTGTTCTTGGGGTAGGCAGAAGCCAGGAGATAATGTTAATACTTGAAAGGGCAATGAGAGAAGGAAGAATACCTGAGATGCCGATTTATATTCAAGGTATGATATGGGATGTTACTGCGATACATACAGCTTATCCTGATTTTTTAAGTCCTAGAGTAAAAAGAGACATATTTCAAAAAGATCATAATCCATTTTTAAGTACTATATTTAAAAAAATTGTTTCTCAGAAAGAGATGCAGGAAGTGAAGGATGGAAAAGGTCCTTATATTGTTATGGCTACAAGTGGCATGCTTCAAGGTGGGCCTGCTTTAGAGTATTTTAAACATTTTGCTGAGAATTCTAAAAATACATTGATATTTACTTGCTATCAAGGTATAGGTAGTGTAGGAAGAAGGATTGAAGAAGGAGAAAGAGAACTTAGTTTTATATCTGGGGGCAGCAAAAGGCCTGAGACAATAAAAGTCTTAATGAGAATTTATACAATCAAAGGTTTTTCAGGACATAGTAATTTTAAGCAGCTGGTTGGCTGGGTTGGCAGTCTTGAACCTAAACCTAAAAAAATTATTACAATTCATGGAGATTACAGTAGGTGCATAGAATTAGCAAGCGTTCTTTATCAACAGTATAGAGTAGAGACTGTTGCTCCTAAGAATTTAGAGACTATTAGACTGAGATAATTTCTTTTGTGTAATCATAATTTACAGTATATGTTTTTGTAGCAATGTCGTTGCAATTTATTTTTAATCTTCCTAATAATCTGTTGAATGTTTTTTCGTTTAAACAGAATCCATGCAGTAAAACTACTGGGCATGGTTTTCCTGTTTTTTCCCATGTTTCTTTAACTTCATATTCTAATATTTTTGCGGTTTCTTCACTATTAACAATACTTACGTGACCATGGTTATTAAGGTCATATTCTTTGTCAGGATCTTCAAGTTTTGAATGAGGGTATGGCGCGAAGAGGTCTAGTTTACCCCAGATATTAACAAAACTTGTTCCTCTTCTTCTGAATTCTTCTCTTCTTGTTTTAAGATCTTCATTTAGTTTTTTTGTTAATGTGCTATTTATATACATTTGTTTGATGCTTGATGTTTCTACACCTAATGGTTTTAACATTTTGCCGAATGGAGCTGCTGGCGTTCCGTAATGAGGAGTAGCAATTGTTATACATTTACTAACTTTTTCTGGATGTCTTTGTGCATATGATCTTCCGTGCAAACCTCCTAAACTATGGCCAGTTATGATAATTCTGCCTGTTTGAGATTTAGCTGTATATTCATTAATTAGTTCATCTAGACTTGTTTTTTTAGTTTCATATCTTAATAAAAGCAAAGTTTCCAGGACGTTTGGCACTTGTTCTAACATAAACAGAATTTCTTCTAAAATGTTAGTAGCTGTTTTATAGTAAGATGTTTCTATATTTTTTCTAAGAATAAAATCTTTTAGATCTTTAAATTCCCTAGGTTCTTCACCAAGTCCACCTTGGATAAATCTTAATCTAGTGTCTCTCATTAATACAATTAAGTGATTATTCCCTTATAAAAATAGTTGAATTAGAATTATTATTCTTAAGTATTTATTTTATATTACTGTATATACCATCCATATTCCAAGACTTATCAGAATCAAACCAATAGACAATCTCATAAGCCCTTTATGTTTTTGCCTCCAGTTTTCTAGTTTTTCTGTTGATATTCCTTTATATACAATGTATAAAATTATAAGTAGTGGAAGTACAAATATTACATTATAAATTACAAGGAACGATATATTTGACATTGTGATTCCTGATAATGACATTAATGCCAACACTGCCAGGTAAACTGCTCCAGTACATGGAAGTTCCACTATTGCGACAAAACATCCCAATAAGAAAGCTGTTAATTTTTTTCCACTTACTCTTTTTACATATTTTTTAATTCTCTCAGCTTCTGATGGGAATATAGATAGAGAAAATCCTTTTCCATACATAAAGAAATCTTTTATTTCCAGCAAGCCAGCTATGATCACTATTGCTGCTATTACTAGATAAGATGCTACAGAAAATGCACCGAGTTCTTGTATTATTGGAAGCAATAATAATCCTGCAGCAAAATACGTTATGAAAACTCCAAATATATATATTAAACCATTAATAAGCATATGAATTTTTCTTCTTACAGATGCTGCTAGATACGTTAATAGAAATATTAATACGCCGAATGCGCAAGGGTTAATACTGTCTATTAAAGATGCTCCTATTACTATTGGTAGGTTTATTTCTGGCATTTAGCAAAATTCACACACTTTTTTCTTCTTTGAATCTTTAAATTTGCCGCAGCATTCCTGACAGCAAAATTTTTTTCCTTCAAACGTTATTGTTTTTGATTTTAGAAGTTTTTTGCATACTGTACATACATTTTTGGCCATTTTTCTCTCCTCATTCATTTATGAATAAACATCTTTATTGTTCAGGAAAAGGTTGATCAAAAATTATTTTTATTTTGTCTCCATCCTTCCAAACATAGTTTTCAAATTCATGGTTCTGTTTATCATTTACTCTAAAGTATAAAATTCTTTCTTTACCATTACATAAATCACCATTGCATTTATCTGCTATGCATGTGTTATTGAATATTATTTTTACATCTTTATGATTAAAGAAATTTTTCAAAGTAATTGGTTCTGTTTCGATAATTGTTTGTGTTTTATTGTCATACTTTAATCTCTCTTCAAAATGCAGGAGATTTCTTTCTTTATGAGTATGCGTTCCTGTTTTATCACCAGCTTCTAGAGGAATTTTGATTTCTTTGCCACATACCTTTATATCAACTTCTGTGTGTATATGCATTGCTATAAGACAGTTATTCTCTTTATCACAAATTACAAAATTTTCTCCTTTTTCCCCAACGGATTTTTTAAATGACACTACAGAATATATCAGTATAGCTATGATTATTATAATGACTATAAGTATTATTATGTTTCCTATGTTTTTCTTCTTTTTTACCATTAGTATTTACCAGAAACTATTTTTGACAACACTCCAGACATGTCTTCGTATGGAATAACTCTTCCACCACCTGTAGTTTGTCCTCCTGCTGACGCTTGTTGTACTTGTGTTTCTACCCTAATCTGCGATGGTTTTATAATAGATGATGTTGCTAGAGGGTTTCCTAATGAATTAGCTTTTTCTCTTTTATTAACTAAGTCCTGCAATGCAATAATTAATCTTTTAAGATCATCAATATCCTCTTTTTCTGTGTCAAATGATATTTTTACTTCCATTATATTTTTACTTCCATACATATTTAAAAATGTTTTTGTTTTATTTAATTTGTATCAATGAATAAACACGGTTTTTTATTTCTTCTTTGTTTAATACATGTTTAATAATTTCTTCTAGTTTAACAAATTTTCTGGGAAGCATAATATATAATTTATCATTTTCATTTTTAATTTCTAGGTCTTTATATTTAATTTTGAATTTTTCACAGTCTTCTTTAAATCTAATAGGCGGACCAAAATGTTTTATTTCTTTTTCTAATCTTTTTCTTTTAACTTTAAAGTAAAAATAGCCAAGATCTTTCCATTCCCATATTGCTTTTACGACCTCAAATCCATTTACAATCAATTCTTGTTTTATATTTTCAAATACTTTTAGCATCTTAGTTCCTACTACATCTCTGTTTCCTTTTAATGGCTGTACTTTAAATATCAAATTATAGTCTTTTAGGCTTATTTTAGTTTCTTTGAAGAATTTTGTACTTGGTTTTTTGCTGAAATTTTTGCACAGTTCTGTAAATAAATTGAATTTTTCTTCTGTAACTGCTGCTGATACATTTCTATTGGGCTGTACTGGGTCTATTACAGTAAGAGGAAATTTTTGTTCACTAGAAAATTTATTATTTCTTTCTATGTCTATTATTTCTCCGTACTTCCAATTTGCTGCATTTTTTATTAAATTTAACAAATCCTTAAAGTAAATTACTAATATTTCTACCAGATAACCTGAGAATCCTCCAATATATGTTTCTGCACCGTAGCAGTTATTGGCTTTTAGAAGGCGTTTTGCTAGTCTTATTTCATCTTTTAATTTATTGTCTATATATTTTTTTACCCATTCAACATGCATAGGTGTAACGTCTGTGATGTTTTCTGCTTGTTCAGGTTGATCTATTTTTAATACTGGTACTAATTCAAAACTTAGATTTTCATAGTCTACTATGAAGTAATCCCTACTTCCGTGTATTTTTTCATATTTTTCAAAGGCAGCTTTAATTACTACTTCTAGTCTTGTTGATATATTCTTATTATTTTCAAATAAAACAAAAATGTCAATATCATGCTGATTTCTTAACCATGTTCCTTTTGCAAAACTTCCACAAACTATTGCATTAGCATTTAGTAATTTGCTATTTATTTTTTTAAGGAATAGATCTACTTTTTTCTGTACTTCTTCCTCTTCTTTTTTTGTTGGTTTTATATTTTTAAGTATTTTGTCAAACATTGTATTTTAGTTGTTTATTGTATTAATAAGATTTACTTTGTGGCTTTTCAATTACGGTTAGTTTTAAATACTTCTTATTTCATTGAAGTTTTATGGGTGAGCTTAAATCTTTTGAGGATACTTTCAAATTAATTGGTTGGATGAAAAAGCAAAGAAGATACGCTGAAATTTATTATCTAGGCGATATAGTTCTTAATGCTGCCCAGGTTAAGCAACTTTTAGAAACTATTAGAAAACAAAGAAGAGAATATGGTATGGGAACTATTGATGTTTTAGTTAGTGATAATGATTTAGTTTTTGGCTTGTCTAAGGATGAAGGTACGGTCTTTATTCCTAGTGGTAGTGTTAATGGGATTCGTACTGGTTCATATAAGTTGCTTATAAGATATATCTGTTATTTGCCTCTTGGAAAATGATTAGTTATATTTAGAAAGTTTCTTTATCGTAAGTTATAAAAGTTGATCTATTTTCTTGTCTTTATGATTTGTCTTGGAATAGAATCAACTGCCCATACAATAGGAATAGGAATTTTAGACAATAAAAAAATATTATCAGATCAACGTAGTATGTATACTACAGAGAAAGGTGGAATAATTCCTTCAGAAGCTGCCCTGCATCATAAAAAAGTAAAAAAGGAGTTGTTAAGCAAGGCGTTAGAAGAAGCTAAACTCAATGTTAAAGATGTTGATTTGATTTCTTTTTCCCAAGGTCCTGGTTTATCGCCTTCTTTGCTTATTGGAAAAGAATTTGCTAAATATTTAGCCTTAAAATATAATAAACCTTTAGCTGGAGTTAATCACTTATGCGGCCATCTTGAGGAAGGAAAGTTTTTTACTAAAGCTAAAGATCCTGTTTTTGTTTTTGTTTCCGGAGCAAATACACAAATAATAGCTCATGAAGGTAACAAATACAGGGTTTTTGGAGAGGCATTGTCTGTTGGGTTAGGGAATGCTTTGGATAAATTTGGAAGAGGTGTTGGTTTGGGTTTTCCTGCTGGGCCAAAGATAGAACAACTTGCAAAAAAAGGCAAATACATAGAAATTCCTTATGTTGTAAAAGGAATGGATGTTGAATTTTCTGGCATAGTTACACATTGCATTAATTTGTACAAAAAAGGTGTTGCTGTTGAAGACTTATGTTATAGTTTGCAGGAGACTGGTTTTGCTATGTTGATTGAAGTTACAGAGAGAGCTTTGGCACATACTGGAAAAAATGAGGCTTTGTTAATTGGCGGGGTTGCAGCTAATCAGAGATTTGTTGAGATGCTAAATACTATGTGCAATGATAGGGGAGCAAAAGCTTATGCTTGCCCATTAAAATATTCAGGAGATAACGGAGTGCAAATAGCAATAGCAGGAATTATGCAATATAAATCAGGCTATAATATATTCAAGACAAAACAACAAATAGGAAATGCAGATATTAATCCTAATTGGCGAATAGATGGTGTTGAAACGCCATGGATAAGAAAATAGTTTTATAAAATTATTAATTTGAAAGTAATTTTATGATTTTGCCTTAAAGAAATAATGATTTTTTACAATAAATATTTATAAAGAAGATTAACTTTACCAACTTGAAAAAGAGGCGAGGGTACCCTTTGAGGTAAATTTATATAATATTAATAATTTATATTAAATGAGTGAACTAGATAAAATGAGTTTCATAGAAGATTTAAGCGATGTAACTGGAACAGAAGAAGTTAGTGGCGTTGTAAGGCTAATTGATAGAGAAATTGTTGGATCTTCAAAATTTATAAATTCTGGTGTCAGTTTGAAAAGAAAATTGGACGAATCTATATTAGATTTTGATTCTACCAGTAATAATATTTATGACTACTTTAGTTTTGGATCAAGGTTTAGACCTACACGTTTGAATATGCCTCGAAATTATTTGGGTGGAAAGCCACATTTTCACCCCGGTGGAGAATTGGCTTACGTTTATGATGGCGCATATTTTGATGCTGATATGGAAGGCAATCCCATTAGGGTTTATTTAAAAGGTTCTGTTATATTTTATCCAAGAGGATCAACACATAGACATTTAAGCAGAAATGGTGCTGAATTATTATATATTCCTTTTAATGGTACTATATTTGGAGATAATGCTGAAGATTTAGTTAACAAGATGGTCAGGTTTTCTACGCCTCAGGAAGCTTTAGAATATGCACTACTCTGGATGGTTCCTGATAATGATGCTAGGTTGAGATTAATGGATAAATTAGGTGTTATTATAACATAATAATTTCTAATCTATTTAATTTCTAAACTTATTGGGCAATGATCTGAACCAGTTATCTTATTTAGGATTGAACAGTTAATAATGCTTCTTTTTAGTTTTTTACTTATTAAAAAATAATCAATTCTCCATCCAATATTTCTAGCTCTTGCATTATTTCTGTAAGTCCACCAAGTATAATTCCCTCCTTCTTTTGTGAAATTTCTGAAGCAGTCAATGTAGCCGTTTTTTAAAAATTTATCAAACCAATTTCTTTCTTTAATTGTAAATCCTGCATTATTTGTATTTTGTTTTGGGTTTCTTAGATCTATTTCTTTATGAGCAACATTGAAATCTCCCCCAATAATTAAGGGTTTTTTATTACCTAATTTTTTGCAGAATTCTTCAAAAGCATTATTAAACATTAATTTGAATTTTAGTCTTTTTAATTCACGATTTGAATGCGGAAAGTAGACATTAATTAGAAAGAAATTATCAAATTCTAAAGCTATAATTCTTCCCTCTTTATCTATGCCCTTTTTCCCAAATTCTTTAATTACATTCAATGGCTTAGATTTTGAATAAACAGCTAAACCGCTGTAGCCTTTTTCTTTAGCAAAGGACCAGAATGAATTATATTTTTTTAAATTCAATAGTTCTGGGTTAATTTTTTCCTTAGAAACTTTTACTTCTTGTAAGAGTATTATGTCTGCATTTTCTTTTTCAATGAATCTTAGTAATCCTTTTTTCATACAAGAATTAATTCCATTTACATTCCATGAGATAATTTTCATACATAGAAATATATAAGTAATACTTAAATAATCTTCTAATAATTATTCAATTATGACATCTTTTTGGGAAGTAGTAAATCAAGTAATAGATGAAGCTGATGTAGTTCTTGAAGTATTGGATGCCAGATTTCCTGAAGAAACCAGAAATAAAGAAATAGAAAGTAAATTGAGAAAAGCACATAAAATGATGATTTATGTCTTGAATAAATCAGATTTATTGAAAGAAAGGTTTTCAGACTTAGTTTTTGATTTTGAGCCTTATGTTTTTGTTTCTGCAAAAAATAATTTAGGAACTACAAAACTAAGGAATATACTTAGAGATCTTGCTAAGGAAAAGCAGATTAGTTATAGAAGATTAAAGAGTTCTGTTAGGGAAACTAAAGTTAAGGAAGAGCCTTTATTAGTTGGAGTTCTTGGATACCCAAATACTGGCAAGTCTTCTTTGATAAATGTTCTAAAGCAAAAGAAAGCTGCTTTGACAAGTTCTACTCCTGGTTTTACTAAGGGAATGCAGAAGGTTAGAATTGGAAAAAATATTTATTTGATAGATACACCAGGTGTTTTTGCATATAAAGAGAATAAGTTTTTAGATGAAAAGCAATATACTTTGACTAATGTTAAAGACTATAGAAAAGTAAAAGATCCTGATATTGTAGCTGTGGAAATTTTAGATAGGGCTTATAGAAATAATCCTGATGCAATAGAAGATTTATATGGCGTTAAACCCAGAAGTGATCCTGAAGAGACTTTAGAACTAATAGCTAAAAAGTTTAATTGGCTTGTAAAAGGCGGAAAGCCAAATATAGACCAAGTATCTAGAAGAATAATCCAGGATTGGCAGAGAGGAAAATTAATTATTTAGTTATTTCTCCTTCAGTTATTACAATATCTTCTGTGCCTATTATTCTATGTACTCTAAATCTTTCGTTATCTACGCAGCTTATTAGATAACCTGTTTTGTCTATTGCATTGTCATATAAACAATGGTCTGTTAGCGAGAAGTTAGTTCCATTATTATGAACATGAAACACTCCTACCATTTCATAATTGCTTTCAGGTATATCTCCTCTTAAATAAGTAGAATTAGTTATGGCTAATGTTTCTCTTGCTAATGTCAATTGTTCTCTTCTTGATAACTTATCTTTCTTTCCAAATTTTGCTATTTTTCTTTTAAGTTTATCAATTTCTTCTTTCCAATCTGTATCTGCATTATATATTGCGCATTTGCCTTCAGTATATTTATTCAATCCTTCTCTTAGTTTAGTCAGATCTAGAGACTTACCTTGTTCTATTACTTTTTTAGCTTCTGAATCTTTGTTTGTTATGTTATCTACCATATAGAAACTTAATCTGTAGCCTGGTTTTGTTGTATTGTCTGGAATTTTATACATAACTCCTCCTGTTTCTGCTGTTCCTTCTGGATTTTTTAAACAAGCATCACTTATTTCCTTGAATGTATGGGGATTATTTGTAGTACTACGATCTCTTTCTATTTTTTCTTCACGTGTTTCTTCTCTTAGTGCGAATTGCTCTAAATTCTGCGTGGAGTCTGGTTGTATAATTTTTATTTTGCCAGCTGTTTCCCATGGATATGTTGGCAATAGACTTATATAGAATGGACGATAGTTTTCTGTTTCTTCTTTTTCTATCCTGTTGTCAACAAGGAAGGTGCTTAATAAAATACCAACAATTCTTACTGCTAAATTTGATTTTGAAACCATAAAATTCTTACAAACTTACAATTTAAATAAGTTACTACTATTTAGAGCTTACATTACATTAATAAAGAATTTGCTAATTAATATTTTATTATGAAACTTATATTAACAAAAAAACCAAAAGGTCCAACTATAATACAAGGATTTCCAGGTCTTGGTTTGGTAAGCACAATAGCTATTAAATTCTTAATAGACCATTTAGACGTTGAGGAAATAGGTCATATAGAGTCAGAGCATATAGCTCCTTTGACTGCAATACATAAATCTAAAATTATAAACCCAATTACATTGTTTTATAATAAAAAGTATAACCTTATTATTATACAGTCTCTTACAGATGTTGCTGGATTTGAGTGGGATCTTGCTTCAACAATGATGGACTTAGTTAATAATGTTAGCGCTAAGGAAATAATTATTTTAGATAGTATGCCTTCGCATGGTGATCTAGAAGTTTATTATTTTTCAAATAAGAAAAAGCTAAAACTTAAGGATTTGAAAGAAGGTATTGTTATGGGCGCTACTGCAGCCTTGTTGTTAGAAGCTAAGGATTTTCCAGTTACTTGTTTATTTGCTGAGGCTCATTCACAGCTTCCAGATTCTGAGTCTGCTGCTAAGATAGTTGATGCCTTAAATTCTTATATGGGATTAAAAGTTGATTACAAGCCTTTGTTAGAAGCTGCTAAGAAGTTTGAAGCTAACTTGAGACAGTATATAGAAAAGGCAAAAGAAGTTAATCAAAGTAAAAGGGACAAGACTATTAAAGAATTAGGATATATTGGTTAATAATATTTTGAGTTTTGTTATAATTATTTTTAGCTAGTAATCCATAATATATTCTAAAGGACAATAAGTAATAAATATTAACTGTAAACTTTATAAGCTGAAAATGGGCGACGTTGACAGCGCAATTACTGAATGGCGTAGAATTTTAGGACGTGATGGTGTTTTAGATCATGGATCAAGTTTAGATGTATTATTAGAAAATTGTGGTGGAATGGAAAGACAAATTATTGCTGTTGTTTTTCCCCGTGGTACAGCAGACGTCATTAGAATTGTTAATGCTGCAAATAAATATTTAGTTCCATTGTATCCTATAAGCAGAGGCAAGAACTATGGTCTTGGTTCTCGTCTTCCAGTTAAAGATGGCTGTGCTGTCGTTTCTTTGGAAAAAATGAATAGTGTTGTTGAAGTAAATTTAAATCATGGCTATGCTGTTATTGAACCTGGCGTAACACAACACCAGCTTTATAAATATTTAAGAGATTCAGGAACTCCTTATTTTCTTGATACCACTGGCTCTGGGAGGGATACTAGTATATTAGGGAATATTCTTGATGGTGGAGACACTTATTATTCTAGGAGAGATTTGCGTGATTTAGAAGTTGTACTAGGAAATGGCTCTTTGATTAAAACAGGTCTATCTCATTATGGAAATGCTCTTGCAGGACATCTTAGTTCCGTCGGTGTTGGACCTAATTTAAGCGGCTTATTTAGACAATCTAATTTTGGAATAGTAACCAAAGCTGCTGTAGGACTTTTACCTGTGGGTGAAGATCATGCTATTATGGTTTGCAATGTTGATAATGATTCTTTGCTTCCACAGCTTATTAATAAACTTAGTAGTTTGAGAAGAGAAGCAGTACTAAGATCTTCTGTTCATATATCAAATAGAGATAGAATTGAGATATACATTAAGCCTATGGCTTATAAATATGCTGCTGATTTTTTGCATAAAAATGATGAAAGTGAAACGCTTGATTTTGCTGAATATGTTTTTAGAAAAGGAGGTTTTGGGGCTTGGAGTGCAGTTACAGGAATATTTGGAACAAAGCCAGAAGTTTACGCAGTTAAGAAAGAAATTAAGAGAGTACTTCATGGCATTGGCAAATTAAAATTCATTAAAAAATCTACTCTTGATTTTCTGGAAGTTATTCCCTTGGACTATGTTAAAGCATTAGCATATGCCATGAAACCTTTATATGAAATTACTCGTGGAGTGCCAACTGATGTTGCACTTTATACAGTTCATTGGCCATTAGGACATTTTCCTAATAATGAACTTTTAGATCCAGATAAGTGTAAAAAATGTGGCTTGTTGTATTATTTACCTATAATTCCTACAGATGGAGACACTGCTAATATGGTTGTCTGGAAAATAAAAGATATTTTTAGTGATAATAAATTTACACCATATATTACATTAAATATGGTTACACAGGATACTTTAGAAGGTGTTGTTAATCTTTCTTTTGATAGATCAGATAAAGATCAAGCTTTGAGGGCGCGCAACTGTATTGATAAAACTATGAGGGAACTTGCAGATAAAGGTGTTTATCCATGCCGTGTTGACATTGATTCCATGGACAAAGTTTTAGTTGATGATTCTTTTTGGAGATTAGTGCAAAACTTAAAGAAAATTTGTGATCCTAATGGAATTATAGCTCCTGGTAGATATAATTTTATTTGATACTTAAAAAAATAACTTTATAAATAACAGTATAATAAAAATTAGCAATGAGGTGGGTATTTGGTAGGCATTTTTTTAAATAGAACTATAATTATAATTTCGAGTTTGGCTTTGGCTGGCGTGACAGTTACAGGTGCTTTGGCAGGTGGTTTAGAAGTTTTACCTGCTCCATTCGGAAGTAGTCCTGCAACGAACGTTGTAGTTTATGGCGCTGCAGGAACAGATGTGGCAGCAGTTAATGACGTAGTTGTTGGTTTAGGCGGAATTTTTCTAGATGGGCTATCAGAATTAACTTTAAGTGATTTTGAGACTGGAGAAAGAAATGATATTTCTGTTGGCAGTTCTATAGACTCTGAATTTGGTTCTGAAATAGATGAAACAGATGGCGCTGGTTTAATCAGCGGAAAAGTTGTTATATCTACTCCAGTTCTTGATGATGAAATTTATAATTTTCATGAAGCCATAGATGTTGGATCAGGAGTTAATTTAACAACTGCTTTAGATATTGGTGATGAAGATTTTAAAGATGGAACTTTTTTAATTGTTCCTCAAGGAGGAGTAGGTTATAGAGTAGAATTTGATGAGAATTTAAAATCTGGTAGCCAAATAACAAACGTTGTCGGAAGCGATGTCTTTGTTGTTCCATTTTTAGGAAGAGCGATAGTTATTACAGCAGCAACTTCCACTTCGATATCTGCTTCTCCTGGCATTAAGATGACCTTAAGATTAGGAGATAATATTCAGGCGAATGGAAAAACCGTACGTCTGATTGCTGTAGATGATAATGGCGCACTTTTTGACGTAAGTGGAGTGATTGATAATGTCAATGTACTTGATAGCAAGAAGATAAATGGCGTAGAATTATTTTTGAATGACGTTGTTAATAGTAATCAAGATGCAAATGACAGAATTATTGTCACTGCTTCAGATCCTAGTGGTGAAGCTGTTGAAGTATACAATGATGGGGATGAGTTTGTAGATGAGAATGAAGACCATTATTTGTGGGAATGGAATTTAGCTGGACTTGATTCTACAGGAAAAGGAAATATTACTTTAGG
>Ga0209541_10005481_pt1 | contig 22092 bp, 17 predicted proteins | sample RifCSPlowO2_01_FD_184027 | JGI IMG/M metagenome (GOLD analysis project Ga0209541, IMG submission 184027) | Groundwater microbial communities from Rifle, Colorado - Rifle CSP2_plank lowO2_0.1 (SPAdes) (version 2) | ecosystem: Environmental > Aquatic > Deep subsurface > Groundwater | place...
GGTGCGGCTCCGCCGCCTTTCCGAATTTTCGCGGGGGGAATTTTCCGGAAAAATGCGTTCGGACTAATTCAAGAATACTGCACCAAGTTAAGATGTCATTACCAAAAGAAATAAAAAGTATACTAGATAAACTGTCTAAAGCCGGATACGAGGGCTATGTTGTGGGCGGATGCGTACGAGATTTATTAATGGGCCGAGAGCCTAAAGATTGGGATGTTACTACAAATGCCCGGCCGGAAGAAATCCAAAAGATTTTTCCGGACAATGTATACGAAAATGATTTCGGCACGGTCGGAATTAAAACTGGTTCGGAAGATCCAACCATCTCAATCGTAGAAATAACGCCCTACCGGATTGAGGGTAAATATACCGATAAACGCCATCCTGATGAAATTAAATTTGCTAAAACTCTTGAAGATGACTTGTCGCGAAGAGATTTCACGGTAAACTCGCTAGCCATGGATGTAAGCGGTAAAATAACTGATCTTTTTGAAGGACAAGAAGATATAAAAAATAAGATAATCAGAACCGTTGGCGACCCGGAAGAGAGATTTTCAGAAGATGCTCTCAGGTTATTAAGGGCTATCAGATTTACGACAGTCTTAAACTTTTCCGCCAAAGGCGGACCAGCCTCTGGCTGGGAAATTGAAGAAAAGACATTTAAGGCCATAAAGACTAATGCCGAACTGCTAAGAGCTATCTCAAAGGAGCGGATAAGAGATGAGTTTGTTAAAATCATAGAGTCAGATAACGCCTATGAGGGAATTCTGCTTCTTGAAGAAGCTGGCTTGCTTCAATACATAGTTCCTGAGCTTAGAGAAGGAATAGGTGTCGGCCAGAATCTCCATCATATATACACCGTTTGGGAACATAATACCCGAGCACTTAAATACACGGCCGATAAAAAATATTCCCTGGCTGTTAGACTTGGTGCATTGTTTCATGACGTAGGCAAACCAAAAACTAAAAGGGGAGAGGGCAAATACTCAACTTTCTACGGCCATGATGTTGTCGGAGCGGATATTACGGAAAAGATAATGGATCGTTTAAAATTTCCCAAAGATCTATCTGAAAAAGTAACTAAGCTGGTTCGCTACCATCTTTTCTACTATAACGTAGATGAGGTTACTGAATCTTCCGTAAGAAGACTCGTGGTTAATGTCGGTCCGGAAAATATGGAAGACCTAATCAAAATAAGAGAAGCCGATAGGATTGGCTCGGGTACCCCAAAAGCCGTGCCATATAAGCTCAGACATCTTAAATATATAATAGACAAGGTTTCGCACGATCCAATCTCAGCGAAGATGCTAAAAGTTAACGGGGAAGATGTAATGAAAGAACTAAAGAGCGGTCCCGGCCCTAAAGTTGGGCTAATACTAAACTCTCTTCTGACTGAAGTTCTTGATGATCCGACAAAAAACAAAAAAGATCACCTCAAGAAGCGTATCCAAGAACTAGATAAAAAATCTCCGGAAGAATTAAAAAAAGCTCTTGAAAAGATTGAAAAAGCAGTTAAGGAAGAAGAAAAAGAGCGTATGAAGAAGTATTATGTTTAAAAAGGTTAAGATTAAAAGATTTGATAAGGGGTTGCCATTGCCTGAATATAAAACCGCCGGAGCGGCTGGATTTGATTTAACAGCCAGAGAAAAAACTACAATAAATCCGGGGGTGGTAGGTTATGTGCCCTTAAACGTCGCTGTTGAAACACCAAGAGATTATTTTTTAATCTTAGCTGTGCGAAGCTCAACTCATAAACTCGGATTAATGCCCGCCAATGGGATCGGGATAGGGGATTCCGATTTCAGAGGAGACGGGGATGAGTATAAAATAGCCTTGCTTAACTTCACTAAAAAACCTGTTATAGTTGAGCGTGGCCACAGAATAGCCCAAGGTCTATTTGTTAAAATTACGAAAGCTAAGTGGCAAGAAGTTGGCAAAATGAACTCAAAAACCCGCGGCGGGTTTGGTTCAACCGGAAAAAAGTAAATTTTAAAAGCATCAGGCTGTAGTGTACCGGCAACACGCTATCCTCGGGCGATAGAAATAGAGGGTTCGATTCCCTCCAGCCTGACCTTATTTGGTGTTTTTATAACTCGAGTTCAAATCTTTATTTCCCGATAGTTCCTTGATATACTATTAATGTGGTGCGGAAAGTAAAAATTAAGTGTCATCTTTGTCATCAACATTTCCAAACAAAAAGGGCCTATTTTACTTTCAATAAAGAAGCTGGTTATAACTCTTTTTGCTCTAAGAAGTGCCATTACAAATCTAAGTGGCTAGGTAAAACTTTATCTTGTGAAAATCCTAAATGTGACAAAAAATTCTATAGATCACTGACTAATATTTCCGCCTTTAACTACTGTTCAAAATCCTGCGCAGCTATTATAAATAATCAAAAATTCCCAAAATGGCCCAAAAGGTATTGCGCCAAATGCAAAAAAGAGTTTAAAAACAGAGAATCCAAATACTGTTCGTGGGAATGTAGTCGTTCAGCACTTTATAACAATCGGGGGCATATTGCCACAAAATATACTGCTAAAGAAATACGGGAGCACATAAAAAATTTGTTTGATAGACTTGGAAGAACTCCCGCCAGAAGAGAACTTGGCAACATGTCATATGCAGCAATTAGAATCTTTAAGTCTTGGAATAACGCTATATCGGCTGTTGGTTTAGCCCCGAATCGTTCTCATGATCATCGTATGTACAAACGCTCAAAAACTAAAGCTAATGATGGACATCTCTGCGATTCCATTTCTGAATCAATAATTGATAACTGGCTTTATAAAAATAAAATTAAACATTCAAGAAATGTCTCTTATCCTGATACAAATCACCTGGCAGATTGGGGGATAGACAATAATAAAACTTTTATTGAATATTTCGGCTTAGCTAAAGATAGCCCCAGATACGACCGCTCCATAAAAGAGAAGATTAAAATTTGCAAAAAACATAAAATAAAGCTCATTGATATATATCCAAAAGATTTGTATAAAACTTCTAATTTTATAAACAAGCTGAGGTTCTTAAAGAGTTCGAAAAGACAATGACCAACTCCCAGCGGTCTAACTAAAATCAACGGCTCACCATGTGAGCCGTTGATTTTAGTTAGATTTTATCGTAGTCTTCCTTCGGTTCTATAACAACTGGAAGGATACCAGAATGTCTACTAAGGCTGGCTGGAAGCTGCGTCCGGAGACTGCCATGATGAGTCTTGGACATGATCGATTCCTCTCAGAAGGAGCAGTGGTTATGCCAATATATAAAACCACTACATATGCTGTTGAAAGTTTTGATGATGGAGAAGAAAGATTCAGTCACCCGGCCCAAGATTCAACTCTTCTTTATAGTCGAATAAATAATCCAAACTGCCAAGTTTTTGAAGAACGTCTGGCCTATTGTGAGGGCGGTGAAGCCTGCGCATCTTTCGCCAGCGGGATGGCTGCTATTTTTGCACTTTGTTTTGAGTTCCTAAAACCCGGCGATGTACTTATGTTCAGTGAACTTCTATATGGGGGCACTGCGTCTTTGTTTAATGCCTTGCTTCCGGAAAAGATGGGCATTAAAACTGTTGGCTTTAACAACGAGAATTTTCAAGAGAAATTAAAACAAGTTGCATTATCGCATAAGATTCCTAAGTTGATATTCATTGAAACGCCCGGCAATCCAACTAATGTAATGATTGATATAGAAATGTGCCGCAGACTTACAAGCAAATACTTGCTACCAGGACTTCAGCCAATAATAGTAGTAGATAACACTTTTCTAGGACCTATTTTCCAATACCCCCTAAAGCTTGGCGCTGATATATCTGTCTATTCGGCCACTAAATATATTGGCGGACATAGCGACGTAGTAGCCGGAGCATGTGTTGGCTCTCGCGAACATATGAATAGGTTGAAAAGGGCCAGAATGAATTTAGGTTCAATACTAAACCCTGAATCAGCTTACATGTGTGCAAGGGGACTACAAACTCTGAGTGAACGGATGACCAAACAGATAGATAATGCCTGTATTATGGCAGAGTATCTTGCCAATCATCCTAAAGTTGAAAAGGTCTACCATCCATCAGTTCTTAAAGTTACTGACTCTGACTATGCCATATATAAGAGACAGTGCCTCGCTCCAGGAGCAATAGTTTCTTTTGATATTAAAGGCGGGACAAAGTCGTCAAAAAAATTCCTGGATTCTTTAAAGATATTTGTACAGGCGGTCAGCCTCGGAAGCGTTGAATCATTAGCTCAGCATCCCCATACAATGACTCATCGTGGAGTTTCAGACGAAGATAAAAACAGGCTTGGTATAACAGACAAGATGATTCGCCTTGCGATAGGCAAAGAACATCCCGATGATTTAGTAAAAGATTTGGAACAATCCCTCTCAGAAGTTTAGCCTTGCTCAGCAAGGCTTTTTAATTTAAACTTTTACTATGAAAATCAGAGTGGGGCCCGTCGTATAGTGGTAGTACACGCCCGCCGTCGCTAAGGCTTTGGCGAATTGCGATTTATAGCTAATCGCTTTGCTCTTAGATAAATCGGGAACATTCGCACTGTGCCCCGCACCAAATTTACGGGGGCATAGTATAGTGGTAATACACGGCATTCGCATTGCCGAGACTCGGGTCCGATTCCCGATGCCTCCACTAGAAATTTTGGTGCGGGGTTGCCGGGACGCGGTTTCGATTACCGCCGGGTCCACTTGTTTTGTTAAGCTCGAACTACTGGTTTTACGCCATCACTTAACACTAAAAACCACTCAAAAGAGTGGTTTTTAGTTGAGAGTTGGGGTGAATTGAACTGACCTTGCGCTTATCTAATTTTGGTGTTATTATATTGCAGACTTACGAACTGAGAGGTCAAGAATGCTCATTCAAATTTTAGGTAATTTGTATTTCTGGATGCATAGTCCTTGGTATTGGATTGTCGCTTTCGCTATATGGTACATCTATTACGGAATAGAATGTGCTCTTAATGGCGCCGAGGGTGGTCTTTTAATGCCCTTTAAGGAGCTTGGAAAAGATTTCACATGGAGTATCCCTGGCGGATTAAAGCGTCGAGCAGGATATCTCAAACAAAATCTGATACCTACGCCATCTCTCCATGATGGGAAAATTCATGGCTCCATCTCTGGTACGATTTCCTGGGATTATGATTGGGTAGTCGAAAATAATCTTTATAAGGAGTGCGCCAAGGACACTATACCTGGACCATTTCACTTTTGGTTTTTTATTGTTCTTTGCCCAATCTTTTGGCCTCTGACACTAATTGCCTTGGGCGTGCTAATAGCTCTGTGCATCCCGCTTAATTTATTCGAGCCAGTATTTGAACCAGTTTTTGAAAGATACTTTAACTGGAAAGAGGCGAGATTTAAATCCAGAATTGAAAGGAAAATTGCTATTAGAAACGCATAGTCGATAGCCGAGAACATCTCGGCTATTTTTATACAAAAACCCTATTATACACCTCGAAAAGCAATAATTTATTTTTGAAAAACTCCTGATTTACGCTACGTTTTAGATATTCAAACATCGTCTCCCTAACTCCACCTTAAAATAAAAAGCTGACTAGAGAGTCAGCTAACCTGTAGACTATTGGGATCTGGAATAAATTGAGAGCCATTCCATATGCCTAGATTTTTTTGATCGGCTCCCATTATGAAGCATGCTTTGTTTCTAGATTTTAAAGAGTAATGTCCACTAAATGCACCTATATGGGCAAGGGACTCTCCGGGATGAGTATGCTCATCTCTAATCCTAACAACCCACTGTCCTGGATAAATGTGGTCTTTGCATTTTCTACATTTGGTAGTTTGGCCATCAGATATAGCTTTTCTAGCTACTTTTTTCCAAGATCTATATTTAATGGCTGGACGTAATTTGTGAAATATAAACCAAATACCAGAGATTATTCCATACGCTACAAAACCTACAAGCTCTGAGTCCATTTTCTTCTCCTAATTCAACAATGTGCTGAGTTGTTTATATTATAAAGTTAACCAGCAGTCAATTTTATATCCCGATTTAATCCCTGATTTTTAATAAAACTTATTTAATTTCTTCGGTGGTCAGGCTAAAAACCATTCCCTTGCTGATGCTTCCGTCTAGGATTTTTTTGGCGATGGCGCTCTCAACCTTATCTCTAATAACACGCTCCATCGGACGAGCTCCGAATTGAGGATCAAATCCGGCTTTAGCCACATAATCGGCTACATCTTGAGTCGGTTTAAATAAATAGCCTTGATCTTTTAACCGAGCCGACAGAGAGTCAAGAAGTATTGTTGTAATTTTACCAACCTGTTCCTGCGATAGGGGATGGAAGGTTACTATCTCGTCAAAACGATTAAGCAGTTCGGGTTTGAAGTGGTGTTCTCTTATGAGTACATCTATCAGTCTTTCTTTTTCCATAGAAGGATCCAGCCCCTGCTTAATCAGGTCTCTGATAAAATCAGCTCCGGCGTTAGAAGTGGCGATTATAATATTCTGCTCAAAATTTATCCTTCTGCCGAAAACATCGGTTAGGTGGCCCTCGTCAAAAACCTGCAAAAATATATTAAGAATATTCTTATCGGCTTTCTCTATCTCATCAAGAAGGATTAGAGAAAAAGGATTATCTCTCACCGCAGTAACAAATTGTCCCGGTTCGTTATTTCTGGTTGAACCGATAAATCTATCCAGCGATTCCTGGTTTTGATACTCTGACATATCAAACCTTAGCATCCTGTCGGCAGAACCGAAATAAATTTTGGCCAATACTTTTGCCGTCAGTGTTTTTCCAACTCCGGTCGGTCCGACAAATAGAAAAACTCCCGCCGGCTTGCCACGCTTAGAAAGACCGGTTCTTAATCGTCTCATGGCTGAGGCTACAACCTGAACTGCTCTGTCTTGACCGACGACTTCCTTGTGCATGAATTCTTCCAACCGGATAAGCTTGTCTTTTTCTTTGCCCGCTACCGGACCTAGAGATATACCGGTCTTTTGGCTTATGACCTCGTTTACTTCTTTTTTGGTTATTATCCTATCTTTGCGGTTTACAACATGAGAAATAACCTCAGTTAAGAGATCAAATGCTTTTTCAGGAAAAGGCGCCGTTCTTATAAACTTATCCGCTCCGCTGACAATTTCCTTTATTGCTCCGTAAGTGATGAGTATCCTCTGTTTTGATTCAAAAGCCGGCACCGCCTCTTCCAAAATTTTTATCGTCTGGTCAACGCTTGGTTCAACAACATTAATTCTTTCTAAAACATTTGTCAGTTCCGATCTTTGTTCTATAAATTTATGGAAATTTACCGGGTTAGTGGTCGCTATTACCTGGATACTGCTTGACTTAAGATAGGGGACTAGCACTTCTGAAACATCAATCCTGCCCATTCCGCTGATTTCGCCAATAAAATTATGGAAATCTTTAAGAACTAATATTACGTTGCCTGCCCTGACAGCCTCATTGAGCGTAGCTGTTAAAATATTCTGAACATCAGTAATCTCCTTTGATGAACCGGCAATCAGTCCCAGATTAAGCTCAAAAACTTTTTTGTAATTCAATTGAGGTAATGCTCGTCCCTTGGCAATCATTTCGGCAAAATCAAGAATTATATTTTCACGACCTACGCCTTCTTCGCCGACAAGAAGAACATTATTTTCTCCCGAACGAGCAAGTACCTGTTCCATCTGATCCATCTCTTTCTTTCTTCTTATAAGACGCATCTTGGGACTGGCCATCTCCATTTTATCGGTCAGATTTACAGCAAAAGACGTAAGATGGCGGGCATAACCGTATATCCAGTCACGGCCTATCGGCGGCTGACGCAAAAGATTTTCCAAGCTCCAGAATTTCCTGTAGTTCCTCCAAAATGCCCAGATATGCTCATACCATTCGGCAAGTTCTTCCAGGTCTTCCTTGCCTAAGTCCTGATTTAAAATAAACTGTTTGAACTCATTGTTATGATCAAACAAAGACGCCATGATATCCAGCACCGACACTCTCTGGCCTCCGTGCTTGTCGCGAAGAACCAGTGAATCTTTCAGCAGCTCCAAAATCTCTGGAGAAACTTCTTGGGTCGTAAATAAGGAAAATTTAGAAGAAAAAAGATGTTGTTTGCCAAGAGCCTCCTTCAGATTTTTTTTGATGGAGCCGAAACTTGGAATAATTCTGGTGAAAAGCTTTTCCATCACGCCATCTTCAATCAGAGCTATCAGAAGCGTTTTTGTTGAAAGAGTCTTCTCTCCTAATCCTCGAGATAACTCAAAAGCTCTGTCAAAAACCCTTGCCGCTTCATATTCAATCAGATCGGCAATATTATTAGTGTCCCGACTTGCTTCGTGCAAAGCACGATTAGCAAATCGAGGATCCTCGATTTTTCTATCCGATTTTAAATCAGAGGAAAAATCGGGACTTCTTAATTTAGGATACTTGAGATAATAATTTCCGAATATTTCAAAGAACAGAGCAGAGAAGGCAAAAGGCATGACAATCAATGTCCAGCCGACATCTATGTTAACTTGAGTTTCATGGGCTTTATTTATAATCCAAAAACTAACAGGAACCAGGCCGAGAATAAAAAGCAGCACCTTCCAGAATTTCAAAATCCCCGCCGGAAATATGCGGTAAAAAAGAATTGCTTTGTAAATATCGGACTTTCTTAGGTCAAATATCATTCTTCAAATTCATGTATCACACAACATGTATCCAGACTCTTCTGTTACATGATATATGTTACATGATTAATCCCATTCCTCTCACAATGCTATATATGGCTACTGCCGGCCAAGACAGCCAGATAATGAACAAAAGTCCAAAGCCGACAAGTAAAGTAGCTTGCCATAACAAGCCCATAAAAATTATGCTTAATCTTATGCCGGCAGCGATAAGCCTAACGTAAATATCAGCGACAGAATCCGTCATCCGTCCGCTAAAACTCTTTTGACCCTTACCAAAATCTGAAGGATTCTGGCGATGCCAGGGAGAAAATAGAGTTTTAAAATGCTGGACTATTAAAAATTGATGTCCGACCGATTTTAAGTAGTTGCCGGCAATTTTAAGTATCTCAAAAGACGCCACCGTAAAATGCCAATAGAGATATTCAGCAAAGACTGTTATCATTCCCTAAATAATAACATATTTATTAGCCCATCTCATCTAATCGCAAACTCTTCTCAATTTCCCGACCTGCTTTCTTTCTTCGGACAAATAGTTAAATTAACCTCAATTTAGTTAACAAATTTGGGTCCCGCTCTATGAATCACTCCCAAATTTGTTATTAACGTAAATTATCGGTTAATTTAACTATTGTGTTGGCCTTGAAAAAAGACGGTCTCAAATTGATAAGAATTTGCTCTTTATTTATTAGAGACTATACCCGGCCACGAGCAAGAGATTATTATCTTTCGGGACCATCTAGTTGCTCGCCTTGCGAAGCTCCGGCGAAGCGAGGCCGGATTGATTGGTTTATCATAGGTCTCTCCTTGACAAAATCCGGCGACGAACGAGTGAGTCCCGTCGCTGGAACGGGACGAACGCGTCCCGAAAGATAATGATCTCTTGCGAGTAATAATCCGAGTCGGGATATAGTCTCTGAGCTTAGACTGCTAAAAATTGTCCAACTGAGTTAATCTGTGCTAAAGTCTTATAAAATGCCGAATAGAATATTAGAAAATCTGAACGATAAACAGGTTGAGGCCGTAAAAATAATTGATGGGCCGGTTTTGGTTATTTCCGGTCCCGGCTCGGGAAAAACCAGATGCTTAACTCATAGAGTTGCCTATCTTATTTCGCAGGGGATACTGTCAGAAAATATCTTAGCCGTCACATTTACCAATAAAGCAGCGGGGGAGATGCGTGACCGCATTCTAAATCTCCTCGAGGTTGAACCTCAATATCGAGGTTCAACCTCAATAGGTTCAGTGATGCCGCTAATCGGAACTTTTCATTCTATCGGTCTTAGAATTCTAAGAAATGAAATTCCTCAGCTCGGTTATAGAAGAAATTTCGCCGTATTTGATGAAGACGATAGATTAAGTTTAATTAAGAGAGTCATGTCAGACCTTGAGATAGACACAAAAAGCTATAACCCGCGGGCCATACTTTTTAAAATATCAGAGTTAAAGACTAAACTTATATTACCAGAGGATAATGACCCTAAGGATTATTATTCTGAAATTGTTGCCAAGGTATACAAAAAATATCAGGAAGAACTAAGGATACTTAATGCCGCCGACTTTGACGATCTCATAGTGTTACCAGTCAAAATTTTTAAACAAAACCCGGAGACTCTTCACAAATACCAGGAGCTTTGGAAATATATTTTGGTAGACGAGTACCAGGATACCAGCCATGATCAATATATTTTAATTAATTTACTTGCCCAAAAGTACCACAATCTTTTTGCGATAGGGGATGATGCTCAATCTATTTACCAGTTCCGCCGAGCCGACATAAGAAATATCCTAAACTTCCAAAAAGATTATTCCGAAGCAAAGATTATTCTTCTTGAACAAAACTATCGCTCAACGCAAAATATAATTACAGCCGCTCAAGAGATAATATCCAAAAACAAAAACCAAATACCAAAAGAGCTCTGGACTGACAATGATCAGGGAGAAAAAATAGTTGTCGCCGAGACTATCAATGAGCGCCATGAGGCAAGTTCGGTCATATCAAAGGTAGAAGACTTTATGGCCAAGGGCTACTCGGCAAAAGATTTTTCTATCTTATACCGCACTCACGCCCAATCACGGGCTATTGAAGAGGCCCTTATAATGAGCGGTTTTCCTTATCAGATAATCGGCGGGCTTAAATTCTACGAGAGAAAGGAGATAAAAGATATCCTTGCTTACTTAAAACTAATTTCTAACCCGACAGATTCTATTTCGCTTGAAAGAGTATACAACATACCGCCTCGAGGAGTGGGAAAGGCAATGATAGAAAAGATCAGAGATAACAATGAACCGAATATCTTAAAGGCCCTGGAGCAAACTATTAAAGATAAGGCTCTTTCGCCACGACAGCTCTTAGTTATTTCGGATTTTCATAAATTAATATCCGGCTTAGCAGGAGCAGCTGAGAAAAAAAATCTTCGCGAAATTATTAAACATATTATTAAAAAAGTGGACTACGAAGATTACCTGAAAGAATTTAGTTTATCTAAAACGAGCGATTATGAAAATTTAGAAGACCGTCTTGAAAACCTCAAAGAGCTTATGACCGTTGCTTCAAAATATGACGAGCTTGATGGAAAAGAGGGGATGGAGAGATTTCTTGAAGAAGTGGCCCTGCTTCAACATACGGATAAACTTAGAAACGATCCCAACAAAATAACCCTTATGACCATACATGCCTCAAAGGGACTTGAATTCCCAATTGTATTTATTGTCGGCATGGAAGAAGGTTTATTCCCTCATAGCAGAACGACGATCAACCCCTCAGAGCTGGAGGAAGAACGCCGACTTTGTTATGTGGCGATAACAAGAGCTAAAGAGCACCTTGTTCTAACCTATACTAAATACAGGCGAATTTTTGGTTCATCGTCGGCAACATTGCCATCAAGATTTATTGGAGAGATTCCGGCTAAATTAATGGACTGGCAGATGATAGAAGACTTTGACGACAATGAAGAGAAGGTCTACTACTAATTTACGAATCTAATCAAATGTACAAATCTACAAATAAAGAGCTGGTCTATCCAGAATTAAGCTATAAGTTAGTGGGCCTATTATTTGATGTATATAATAGCCTTGGTTCTGGACATAAAGAGAAATATTATTGTAATGCCATAGATAAAGCCCTCGTTGATGCCAGTATTAAATTTGAGAAAGAACTTTTTATCCCTCTATACTATAAAGATAAGAAGGTTGGTCAATATTTTATTGATTTCTTAGTTGAGAACAAAATAGTGCTAGAGATTAAAATAGGAGATAGATTCCCAAAAAGAAATATAGACCAGATCTTTTCATATCTAAAAGTTTCTAACCTGAAATTGGGTATTTTAGCTAATTTTACTTCTGACGGAATTAAGTTCAAAAGAATTTTAAATCTTAATTCGTAGATTCGTATATTCGTAAAAATTAGTAAATTCGTAGTATGTTACAAGCAAAAAAATCTTTAGGCCAAAACTTTTTAATAAACCCGCATATCCTGGAGAAGATAGTCTCTGCTGCCGAGATATCAAAAGATGACATAGTTTTAGAAATTGGCCCCGGAACAGGCAATCTCACGAAGGAACTTGCTAGAAAAGCCGGTAAAGTTATTGCCATAGAAAAAGATAGACGGCTGATAGAGTATCTTAAAAACAAATTTTCAACAAAATATGCTATCGCACAAAATGTTGAAGTTATTGAAGGGGATATTTTGAAATTAAACATTAGGGAATTATTTGAAAATTGTAAATTGCCCGCCCTCGGCCAAGCCGAGGCGAGGCCGGGGAAAATTGAAAATTCTCACTACAAAGTAGTGAGTAATATTCCTTACTACATTACCTCGCACTTATTACGAGAGATTTTTGAAAAATGGCCCGCTCCGAAGTTAATCGTTCTGATGGTTCAGAAAGAAGTTGCTCAAAGAATAATAGCAAAACCTCCCCACATGAACCTGCTTGCCCTGTCCGTGCAATATTACTCTGAGCCTGAGATAATTGGCTATATTTCAAAAAATAATTTCCGACCAGTACCAAAAGTTGATTCGGCGATCATAAAACTGGTATTAAGTAGTAAGTATCAAGTATTAAGGGGTGGGGGAGAGGAGAAAAAAATGTTTGAATTAATGAAGGCCGGTTTCTCGGAAAAAAGAAAACAATTAGCCGGTACGTTGTCCAAAAAATTAAAAATCGATAAAGAAAAGATACAGAAACCTCTTGTGAAAATAGGAGCTAATGAAACTGCCCGGCCTGAAGTTCTTTCTCTTAATCAGTGGCAAAAGCTAAACAAATCGTTATCAGGTGAGTAGGTTTATGTAAAAATATGAGTAGGTATTGATTTCATGAAAATTCGCCTTAAAACGTGGGTTTTTACCTATTTCTATCACTTACTTTAAGATATATGCATAGTTATTGATTTTAAAATAATATTATGCTATTATGCCGTTAGTAGTAGTTGACCTTAAAGAAATGGCAAAAATTGCAGATAAAAACCTGGTATTACCCATTGGGAAAGCAGCAAAACTGCTAGGAATTAGCATATCCACATTAAGACGCATGGACGATCGGGGCATAATTGATACCGTTAGAGATGTGGAGCGAGGAAAAAGATATTTTTTTAAAGCAGATCTGCTTAACATTAAGTTCAACGAATATAAACTCGCCAGAGAGTGGGTCCAGCCAAATAATCACCCAGATCTTAAAAAATATAAAAATTTTTATTATCCCATTGAGGCTACCCTAACCGGCAAGGTGACAATAGAAGCTAGACAAATGTTGCAAGGTCTTGTATCAGACGACTATATTTCAGTAGTCATTTCTGCCGCTATGGAATTAGTTGGCAACGCATTTTACCATAACCAAGGTCAATGGCCCGATATTGAGGGGGCATTTTATGCCATTGATATAACCGGAAGACGAATAATAATAGCGGATAGAGGCGTAGGATTGCTTAAAAATCTTAAATTAGTACGAAAAAGCCTAAATAGCCACATTGATGCATTAAAAGTTGCGTTCACAGAACAAATATCTAGCAGAGGGGTGGGAGGTCACCGCGGATATGGTTTAAAACATGCAAGAATGTGCGTAGTGCGAGAATTGAAAAAACTTATTTATCAAACCGGGAACGCCCGTCTTGAAATCCGAGCAAAGGATAATAATCTATATACCGATGTAGTTAGTAATCCTATTCAAGGCTGTTTTGCTGTTATAGAATTTTAAAAACTACTAAAAATAAAATGATTATAGAACTAAAAAAATTTGGGGAAGATCTGCATGGAAGGCCTTCTGGAAAAGACGCTTACGACTCGATTATTGCTCGACTTAACGATCTACCGAAAACTGAGCATATAATAATTGACTTTGGGGGAGTAAACTCTTTTTCAACCTCTTGGCTAGACGAGGTTTTAACTCCGCTACAAAAGACATATGGGAATCGTCTTATTCTTAGAAATGTTACAAATCTATCCGCAAAAATGTCACTCGATACTCTTAAGGAAGTTGGCGGTAAAAATTTTAGAATTGAATACTGAGGTCTTGGGCTAGTTGATTCGGCGATCATCAAACTGACCACAAAACATGTAACATATAACCAGGAGCAGGTAGAAACTTTATTTAAACTTATACGAGCCGGTTTCTCAGAGAAAAGAAAGCAACTGGCAGGAAATCTTTCAAAACATTCTAAAATTTCTAAAGAAACAGTCGTTAACGCACTAACTCAACTTAATTTGAGCCCAACCGCAAGAGCAGAAGAGCTATCTCTCAACCAGTGGCAAGAGCTCGCAAAAATACTATAATTAGTGAATGCTTAGAAAAACAATACCAACATTCTTATTTGGAGGAGCCCTTCTCTCTCTCGTCATAATAATGCTCAATCATTCATTTAGTAGCGCCGAAGAGATAATTAATCAGGTAAGCTCAGTCCCTGCTTGTGAAAATCATGGGGGAGTCAACTGCTCAATTATAGATCCAAATTCTTCTGTTACTTGTAATGATGGGACAACAGATAATCAATTCAATATCTATATAGTTCCTCAGTGCAAAGAGTCCCTGGAGGCTAAGACTAAGCAAGATTCTGATTTTATAGTTCAAAGCGGATGTATACCACCCTCAGAAATGACCTGCATTAATGAACAGTCCTATAAAAATCTGTCTAAGTATTTTGCAAATTTAGGAGTAGCGAATTCAGAGCTTGGCAGGGGAGATCTTATTCAATGTCGCCAGCAGATTACCGATTATCAGCTAAAAAATAACGACTACAATCAATGTCTTGCTGAAAATAATAATAAAGACTTTGTACCTACTGCAAAAATAGTTCAGCCACTTTTAAAAGCTGTTTTCTGTCCTGTTTTTTTTGGCAACAACGCATCATATAATCCAGAGTATGATCTTTGTATCTGCGATAGCAGCTATTTTATGTATAACAATATTTGTACAGATGCATCGCTTATATGCCAAGCAAAATACGGTATAAATACTTACGCCCAAAACGGAGCCTGCTATTCTAAGAAGTCTACCCCTACTCCAGCCCCCATCTCACCACAAAAAACTCCCAGCACACAAGCTAAAATAACTCCTTCTCCTTCCATCCCCTTGAGCTTAGTAAACTCGCCAACAGCACAACCGACTCAAGCCCCGTATTCATCTAGCTTAACTGAAGTAGAGACAGGATATGACACTCCCAAGACTAGTCCGAGTTTAGTAGTTAGATTCTTTACTACACTTATCTCCGGTTTAAAAAATATATTAAAACTACTCTGATGAACAAACGTCTTACCTCTATACTCCTTATAGTAGTAATATCGGGAGTGCTTGTACCCGCCCCTACTCATGCTTTTAGTTTAAGCATTATTACTAAAGCTTTCTCTATCTTCAAATCTTTTAAAACATCGACTGAACAAGCTCAGCCCAATATACCCCACACCTTTCCATTTGGAGGACACATCACCTCAAGCGAAGATGGCTGCAAGCTTCATTATTGGGTCTTTACTGTTGTTTTGGGCGTACCGGTTACATTTCCGGGATTTCCAATACCTATTGGCGGACCAGCAATTGAAGTTGGTCCGCCCGTATCAACGCCGGGGGAAGTATTCATTTTCCCTTTCATCTCAGATGTATATAGGAATAATCGGGAAAATAGGGTTGGACCCTGGGCACTTGGCATTGGCTGGACACCTTTTCCTATCAACCAGATAAATGATGCTCTCGCTTTAATCCCACCAATTACCATAGGAAATGTTACTTTTTATAATTTTAGCCTTTCTTGCCCCTCCGATAACGTTGTTCTAAAGCTCGGAACCAGCTTTTAACTACAGCGCTGAGATATGCACAGCCAAAGCCACGTTTTGGCTGTTTTTTGTACTATAATTAGAGGGTTGACCTGATTTACAGGCCAATTTATAAATGACAACGAAAATTAAAGTATTTTTCATATTCCTGGCCGTTATGGCGGTTGTTTCGGTTTCTTCTTTTTTTGATATTTTCTCCGGAGTAAAAGCCATATTTGATGAGCCAGTCGAACCTCTGGCTGTTCTAGATTCTGATACTGACCACGATGGCCTGCCAGATTCAGAAGAATCTTACTGGGATACTGATTTTGAAAATCCCGATACTGACGGCGATGGATTTCTTGACGGAGAAGAGGTGGCCTCACGACACGATCCTACTATACCGGGACCGAACGATTCTCTGGTTGACGCTAACTTGACCGAAAAGGTAGCTAATCTTGCCTTAGGTGGACTTCTTGAAGGTTCCTTAAAGCTTGATAACGCCAGTTTTGAAACTTCAGTAGAAAGCCTAACCCTTTCCGTTATGGATGACGGACTTGTTTCTTTTATACCGGAGATTGATCTATCACAAATAAAAACCAACGCATTCACTAAAGAGAATCAGGATATATATTATAAACAGGCAAGCGCTATATTGGAGAAATTTATCAAAGCTTTGTACCAAGAAGCTGGCGAGATAGACTCTAAACTCGGCCTTATGGATAAAGGGGGTATGGCTAATCCTAAATTTATAGAATATTTCTTATCTCAAAGAAAAATATTTGATTCTATTGCTAAAGAGGGGATGCAGATAACCGTTCCCTCGGACTGGTCAAGCAGGCATGTTAGTTTTATAGACTATGTTCTGCAGTTTTCAGAAGTCAATGAATCTTTGGCTCAGGGCAAAGATGACCCTATCCGGGCAGCTATCGGTTTTAATTTATTTATTTCACTGATTGAAGATTTTCCTACAGTTATCGGAACTTTCGCAGAAAACTAATTTCCTAAAAAACTCCTCAATGATCCGCCAACTTAAAACTCCGATAACACTGTTAGTACTTATCTCTATTTTGTCGTTTAACTTTTTTCCTCCTTTCCTAGCTAATGCTCAACAAGTAGGAGCACAAAGCGTAAGCTCAACCTTAATCGGCGGCCTTAGCTGTACGACTGGCGGAGTTTTATCTCAATGGTTAGTCAGTAAAATAGTTACGGGCATTAAAAGTCTAGCTCATCAGCTTCTGAAACAAGCCGGCTCTTTTTTTAAACTTGGTAGTTTTCTCTATGACACAGTAGTCCCCATAGGTGACAATCTTAACGACAACCGAGAGGGCGTCCTAGATATTGCCGCCAGATGCTTTGCCAGACAAATCTTAAATGACATAACAGCCCGAATGATCGGCTCGGTCAGAACCAGTGGTAGAGACGCAGGAAACTGCACCTCGTCTAATCCTCTCGCCAGAAGAAACTGCCCATCGTTTGTGCGCGACTGGAGAAGATTTATGGCCAATGCCCAGCATCGGGGAGAAAATATATTTAGATCAGTAATTAATTCGTCGTCACTTTGTAATAACGTTTTGAATTTAAAAAATGTATTTAATGCTAATAATGAGCCTGAGATAAAGGAGAGGGACAGAACACGAGTCGGAAATCTTAATACATTTCAAGAACGGATCAGATGTACCATGCCTCAAGGCTGGACGCTTCAAAAATACACCAACGATTTTGCCGGCAACGGCAGTTGGGATGCATTAACCAGACTTGCTGAACCGCAAAATAATTATTACGGAGCGTTACTTTTGTCACTGGGGGAGTTAGCCGCTCAAAGGGCTCATGAGGAGTCTAGCGATGCTCAAGAGGCTAAGGCAGGGAACGGATTTACATCCAGAAGGGGTAAGCCGGGTAACAACTGCCTAGTTCTGTCAAATAATGGACGATGTGTTATTTACAAAGACATACTTACTCCAGGAAGTGTTTTGAGTAATGCTGTTTATGCAACCATAAATGAAGAGTTGGCTTGGATAACTAATGTGGATGAATGGCAAGAGTTAATTGCCTATGTGATGAAAACTATGATGACGCGAATTCTCAACCTTGCCGAACCAAGTGATTACGATCAGGAGGTTTTTCCCAGGGAAAAACCTCTAATTACACCTTATAATGATGACGATTTTTCAGGAGTAAGTCCTTTTACGGGACTGCCTCCGATACCACCCATGCCTCCGACTGGCTCAGTAACTGTCTGCACTGATATTAACTATGGCGGAGTTTGTGAAACACTTTCAGCTGATGATCCTGATTTTGCAAATAATCTAGTCCAGGGTGTAATAATGAATGACGCAATCTCGTCAATTCTAGTTCCACCAGGAACGACTGCAGTTCTATACATGCATAGCAACTATGGAGGATTATTCTCAAATGGGACGGCTGCTAGCTTCACCAATACCACAAGCTATAATCATGATTTTACCTTAATAGCAGCTTCAATTAATAACCAAGCTTCTTCAATAAAAATTATCGTACCGCCACCTCCACCACCTCCGTCACCTACGCCAATACCATTACCTGCATACGGAATTACTCTGCAAACTTCAGGAGGCCAGTTGGTTTCAACCGCAGATCCTTCAAGCTCTGCAAACTTAAGCCTCTACTACAGCCTCGGCTACCTTGCCGTTGTCGGCTATCCTTTGAATTTAACCGACTTCGTCTTATATGATGTGAACGGCGGAACACTGGACAGCGGAGACGCAGTGTTAATCCAGAATCAATTCGGATACTACTTCAACGCTTTTGCCGGAGGGGGATCCACGCTTGCCGCCGATGCCTGGCAACTGTCAAACAGCGAGGCATTTACTATTATTAAGGCCAGCGGCGCTTCAGGACCTATATCTAACGGAGAGTTAGTAAACTTTACAAGCTTTTCCGGTCATTACATGGTTGCCGAGAACGGTGGAAATGATCTGGTAAATATCAACCGCACGACTGCCGGATCCTGGGAAACATTTACGCTGAACATCATCACCACCTCGCCGACGATACCGGCTCCGGCACAACCGGAATGTAACGACGGCTGGGATAATGATAGCGACGGTCAGACAGATTATACTAACGATACCGATTGCGTTGATATATTTGATGACGACGAAAGTTTATAGCAAAACTGATGCCGAAAAATAAGATAAAAATTAATCGCTTACTTGAGTATTAATTAAATAAAAAATAAATGCCAGCAGCATTATTAGCCGCACTTGGTACAGGTTTAGCCGGAGCCCTTGGCAATGCACTAGCGGGTATTGCCACAACGATCGGTACGCTCCTTCTTGTTAAGACTCTTTTGGTTGGGCTGACTTCATTGTTGGCTAACGGCATAGATTCGTTACTAAGCATCCCTGTTCATGGTAATCCGCTAGTTGAAGAGGGCTGGGGAATCACAAGGAATTTTGCCAATATGTTTTTCATTATAGGTCTTATTATCATGGCCTTCGGCACTATATTTAATATCAGGGGATACGAATTAAGATCTTTGATAGTCCGATTTCTTATTGCCGCACTTCTTATAAACTTCAGTCTCGTTATTGGGGAACTTCTTATTGAATGGTCTCAGTCATTAAGTAACGTTTTTATAACCGCTATCGGCGATATCGGATCAAGAATAGCCCAAGGGCTAGAGCTGGCAAAAACAGTAGAGCCATTCCAGTCGGCAAATCTTTCAAGCGTTAATGCCGGGGCAGTCGATGTAACCTTGTGGCAAAAAACTATAGATTGGATCGCTAGCATAGGATTGCTGGCGATTGTAGCCTTTAGCATGGCCGTCTTCTTTATTACTTTAATTGCGCGAGTAATTGCACTGTGGGCTTTGCTTATTCTTGCGCCAATAGCTTGGATCGCCTATGTTCTGCCCCAAACAAATTACATCAGCAAAAAATGGTGGACTTATTTTATAAGTTGGAATATTTTCCTGCCAATTTATTTATTTTTTATCTATTTCGGTTTTCTGTTCCTCCAAAAAAAGAGTACGGTACTAAGCACTATAAGCGCTAACAACTCTTCTAACATGGGCATAACCTTTCAGAGTCTTTTCTTTTACATTTTAGTTGCCACTTTCTTTATTGGTGGAGCAAAAATAGCCATCAGCGCATCCAGGGCTGGAGGCGCCGGCGCAGTTGCTGGTGCAGTATGGGCCAGAGGAAGAACTATGGCAAGATTCGCTGGAGTCGGTGTAGCAAAACGACTTCCAGGATCTGTCTGGGCTCAAGGCAAGTATCAAGGAACTCAACAGTGGTTTGCGCAGATGAATGCCAACTATAAAAAGAAGGTTGAGGCAGAAGGCGATGCATGGGCCAAAAAGTTAGGCGTTGAAGGTGCTGACGTAAAGCGATTCATGAAGAATGTTGAGGAAGCATTAAAGAAAATGAGGGACAATGGAGATGTTAATAAAAAGATGGTGCTGGAAAATATACTGAAAGACCCCACTAGCTCGCCTTCTCAAATCGTAGCAGCGGGTAAACTACTAAAAGAATTCCATGTAGACGAGTTAGATAAAGATCAGGTGGCAAAAATGAGTGGAGCCTACAGTAAGGCAGGAATTGCAGAACAGAGTAAATATCTGGCTAGCGTAAATTATGACAAACAGTCTGCAGACGATTTAAATACCATGCTGGAACCGAAATATCTAGACGACAATGTTGACCCCGCCTTTAGAAATAAATTTAAATCAAGAGTTGCGGATGCCCTCATAAAAAAGCGCAGGTATGGAGATATGAACTCCTATATGGCTCTGCTCAGCAACTATGGAGAAAATGAAGATGATATTGTTGATGCAATTAATAGAACCGATAAGGACTTTTTGGAAGGAATGAGCAGAGATGAGGCATTTGACATGTTCAATGGACTTAACGAGGTGGGGCCCAACAAGAAGAAGATGGTCAATGCTCAAAAGATTATTGCTGAAAGAATGCTGAAGAAGGGTTACTTTGCCAAAGAAGGTAAAATGGGAGCAGATGGTAAGTTGGAAAAAGCTGGGCTTGAGAATATAATGAAACTCACTAAAAACGGCGGTATCTATGACTCGGACCTAGAGATAAAAAGGGCACTAAAACTAGCCGAAGAAACGCGATTGGTATCCGCCCTTGAACTACGTGAGCAATTGGGTCTGCTGGATACAGATGCAGATGGCAAGCCAAAAGCACCTGAGCAGGTTCTTAAAGATCGTGTTCAAAGACTCAATGCCGATGCTTTGCTTAAGGTAAGAGTTGATGAAATCAGCGATAAGAACGGCACCCTAACTGCTGGAGGCGAAAAATATATGGCTGAAGTAGAAGCTATGTTAAAAAAGAATCCTAAGAGGATAGCGACCATAGCTAATCACGTCAACTATACAGGCGAATACCAAGCTTTATATGAAAAGATGTTTGAGAGAATACAGAAAGAAAACCAAGCTAGGATTAAGGCTAAGAATAAAAAAGGTTCTAACGCTAGCGCTGGAGAATCTACACTACCACAACCACCTCAATACCTTGGCGGATCAACAATAATAGGTGGGCCAGAGGAGAAACCAGTACCAACAAAAAAAGAGAACAGGACTCAGGGCCAAATCATTATACCACCAGAAGCTCAATTTAAACTTGATCAAGAACGAAGACAGGCAAGTGGACCAGAGGAGGAAAGAACCGAAAGACTAGTGGCAGAGCAAGGCTACGTTGGTTTTATACTAAAAGAGTCCGCTGACTTATTTAGAGACAAGCATTCTGACTGGATTGAGTCAAAAATTGGCAATGAATGGCAATTTAAGCCACCGGTTAAAAAATAATTATACCCAATGGATCCACAAATAATACCACAACAAAATATTTCACTAAGCGGAATCTCCGGAGGCGGGGAGATTGATATTTATACATACTTCACGGCAAGTCCTTATTTTGCCGGCTTTGATAACTATGACGGCTCGGAAAGAAAAATATTTTTATCGTCTTTCCGAAGCTTTTCTCCTTCTCTACGTGAATTTTTATCTTCAGATACAACCGCATCAACCATATTTACTGTCGGGCAATCTTACGATTTAGGCGACGATCAGATTTTTATCCTTGCAAAGTCAGTAAGAGAACTTGTGACAGGAAGTTTGTTTATAAAAGACTTCCCGATAACCCTGTCATCTAAACTAGGTATAGACGACATTAAAGCGGGGGAGATAGCTAATAAAATTGTCTCG
>Ga0209541_10005482_pt1 | contig 22092 bp, 26 predicted proteins | sample RifCSPlowO2_01_FD_184027 | JGI IMG/M metagenome (GOLD analysis project Ga0209541, IMG submission 184027) | Groundwater microbial communities from Rifle, Colorado - Rifle CSP2_plank lowO2_0.1 (SPAdes) (version 2) | ecosystem: Environmental > Aquatic > Deep subsurface > Groundwater | place...
AATGGCATTTAAATGCTCTGTGATAGTGCTTCTGCCTTTATCAAATAATTTTGCAATCATTTTTTGAGAAAGCCAAACAGTCCCATCTGCATATTTTACTTCAATAGATTCTTCTCCTGATTGCGCAGTAAATATCAAAAATTCAGCAGTGCTGTTTCTGATGGTTAGGTCTTTAGTCATTTTAATCTGTCTCCAGTTTTAATTTTATTTTCTTTGTTGGCGAGTACAGTTAAACAGTCTATTAAAATGGTGTCATTCATGGTTGCAAAATAACGTTCCTTATTTTTTCCTGTAACTCTTTGGGTATCAGTGCAGTTTTGTACAGCTTAGTGCCTTGAGGCATTTTTCCGACAACAATCAAACCATACAACCTTAGTAAACCAATGGTTGATTTTTTGGGATGATTATTCCACCACCAAGAGATGTCGTCATCGTAATCTTTGAGAAGACTATATTTAACAAAACAACCATTGTTTAAGATGAATGTTAGAGCTTCTTTTGATTTCTCCGACAGTTTGCTTATAATCGTGGAGAGATTTGTTACCAACTTATCGACAATGTCTTTTACTTTTTCACTCTTTCTTCCACCAGTATTTAGAGAAAGAGCTTCACATATACCATCGACCCAAGGAGATGGATATTTGTTCAAAATCGGAGTGATTTTCGTTGATGGAGAAATAATAATGCTCTCTGCTCGCTCAATCTCTTTTCTTTCGTAATGGTGCATCACAATGTCAGGATCAAGTATCATTGGAGTATGCGCCAAAGCCATCACACCAGCAAAGCGATATCTCTGTCCCCATGGGAAAATCCTTCCTAAAATTAGAGCGTTGGCCTGAATTTGTGGATTGTTGGAAATCTGCACAATGTTGTAATAATTCCCATTTTTCCTGTCTTTCAGTTTTAGATTCAAGCCGTCTTTTGCAATCACCACAAATTCTGAGACAATGATATTTTTAGTATTCAGAATTTTTTGTTTTGTTTCTTCATCCAATTCAGGATGTTCTTCAACATATGATTCAGTAAGTTTTGTTCCTATTTCTGGCATTGTTTTCTCCAAAACGAACCAGTCCATGAAACTACGAATAAACTCATTCGTGTCCATTCCTTCAATGTGATAAGGAACTTCATTTTCTAATTGGTTGATAAATTGAGTCATTTCTGTTTTGCTGTATTTTTGAGCACAGTAATCATACAATTCCAACAAAATATCATCTTTCATTTTATTCGTTCCTCTAATTCAGCATAAAATTGAACGTAATATTCTTTGTTTTTTGGATATTTTGCTTCTAACGGTTTTATTATTTCTTTAATCAATTCTAAATCCTGTTTTGTTTTGCATATTATAACTAATGCTTTCTCAAAACTCTCGGAAAGCCCGTAATCATCCTCATCAATTAATGTGTATATTTTATTGATAAACTCTTTCTTTTCACTAATGTTCGGTTTTGTCCTAATAAAAACTTCCCCAATTATTTCAAACCAATCTTCGAGAAACATTGCAACTTCGTCTTCCCCATGAACATTATCTATATTTTTAATCATAATGGCAGCGCTCATTTCAAGTTCATTCAATAAGTCTTTATCCCATATCTCTTTATTTTTTTTAATCCCCTCTAAAATAATATCCAACTGTAAAATTAAATCTTTTACCTGATTCCATTCCCAAAAATTGGAGAATAATCTCTTAATTTTTACAACAATGTCTCTTTTTTCTATTTTGATTAAAGATTCCAGTTCGGGATACTTACCAACAAAACTCTCTATAATCAGTATCAATTCTTTCTTTTCTTTTTTGTTTAATATTTGATTTATTTTAGTCATTTCATCTCAATATTGGAATAATTGTTTAATCTCTTAGCCAACTTAATTGACGCTTTGCTTTGTGCCTTTAAGATCTCAAAGTTCTCTTTTGTAACAATCGCCATCCCTCTTAAATGTGGGGGAATTTTCAATGCCCCATCTTTCTCACCAATCATCCCAATAGTGAGCCCCAGTAAAGAAATAATAAACATTCCGCTTGGTGTAATACAACTTCCATTACTGATGTCTTTTTTACATTTTGGGCAGATAATCGTGTCCTTTACTATTATCTCTTTGCCACCATCCGCTGTAAATGCAGCGGGACCAATCTCAAAACGTCTTGTTCTCTTGCCACATTCTAAACATTTAATTTCTATTTCCATAGTTACCCCCATTTAACTCTCCTTTTATTCTATTTGCCATGCTCATCTCTTCTTCGTTATTCCAGAATTTTGCCATGTCATAAAATCTGGGAAGCATTACATCTAATGACTTTAAAATGCTTTTTCTGATATCCTGATTATGTTTATTATAAAAACGAAAATACAACCTAATGAATAGATACCTGAAAGATTCGTAAAATAAATTAACATCTGCGTTGCTTGCATTCTGTAATCTGTTGATTAATGGAAGTGTTATCATCAGCGTATTAAGATTCTTAATCAGAATAAATCCGGCTTGCCTGATATTTCCTTCTTTGTCATTTGAGCATTCAGCTGCTATCCTACACAGTTCATAAAAATTCTTTGCTTCCATGTGATATTTAACATTTGAAAGAATAATAATTACATGATCTTTTATCTTTCGGTTAGATTTTTTTGCAAGTTTGATAATCACAGAGAGGTATTCATCATTTAAAAGAATGGAATTCGTCTCTGGATTTGCCAACATTTTTTTTTGTTCTTGCAATAGTGCAATGACCTCATCTTCATTGCTTTTCTCTTTCAGATATTTTGATATAATCTCTTTATTACCCATCTTTGCACCAATATTTGTAGGCATTAATATAATTCATTGCTGTTGAATCTTTTAGGACAATATCCTGAATAAGAACCCTCATCTTTGATTTACCAAAATGTATGACCCCAACAATACAAGCAGTATTAACAACATTATCAATCTTTTCAAGCACAAGATTCTGTTTTCCGATTGTACAGTTGCATGGAGTAGCTATGTTATCATCAAGTAAACATATCCATCCTGAGATTTGTTCATACTCATCATTACAGTCTACCGTTGCCTCTTCGATGATTCGTTCATAAATCTTTTTCTCACGAGATGTGATTGTCTCAATCTGACCTTTCCTATTCATGCGACAAGCCCTCATTGTCAATGTCATAATAAAGTTCTCCAAGCTCAACGTGTCTTGTCATCTTTCCACAGTCCGCACATTTGATGTCAGCTCTCATTTCTCCCCATAAAACTTAGCCGCAACACACCGTATCTGTTCATACGTTATCTCCTGCGGAAGTTTTTCTTTTATTTTGGTTAAGGATGGTCGTTCATCAAACAGTGAGCATACCTCTTCTATTCTTTTCTTCACATCTTCTGAGATGACGTCAGAGCTTGACAGATGACCGTTTACAATCAGTCTGTAAAAATGTGTGTAAATCGTTGACTCTGCCAAACTTCTTATTTTTGCGATGTCACTGACAGCGTTTCCTTTTTTAAACAATTCAAGCGTTTGTTTTTCAGTTTCCCCAACAGTAATCGGCTTCTCTCTTTTTATGATTTGAAGAGGTATCTGTATCTTTTTCTCAATTACTTTTCTCCCAGCATCAGTCAAAACGTACACAGGAAAGAGATATGGTCGTGCTGGTATGTCTCTTTTTTCTATCAATCCAATCGCTTCAAGCTGTTCGATAAAACCTTCAATCGTAGAGATAGTGTGCCAAAGCAATCCACCAAAAACATTTTCCTGCCGTGTTGGGATAATGTCTTTTGAGCGCGAGCCTTTAAGGAAACAGGCAAGCTTATGCTTTCCGTACTGTACCGTATCAACGCCATGAAGAATAATGAGCGCTGTTTCTTGTTCGGGTTGACTTTTCATCTTACTCTTCCCAATGCTTCTTCTTATCAACAGCATACATAAAATCTGCCGGAGCTTTATCCTTCACCGAATAGCATAACCGCTTTACTTGCTCTTTAAGACCTGTCGTTTCGCCAACTTTCTCATCAATCTGGCAGAGCTTTTCATACACTGCAAAACACCAGTGATGCTTCGTTTGTGCTTTCATTTCACTCATAATGACAGAAAGGCTCATACGCTGCTTGAGGAGTTCTATGCAGTCGTCAACATCATGCTCGCGGTCAGTAATGGCTTTGAACAAGAAGATATCCTCATTTGATGCGAGATAGACATTAAGATTGTGCAATTTTTTGTACAATTCAACGCGCTGAACCATCGCATCGGTGAACTGAAGCTGTTTGCAGATGTCGCGCAAAAACAAGTCGATGCGACTCTCTTTTTTTTCAAAAACCATGACAGCGCTCAAATAGAAATCTTCCAATTCAGTCATTTGCTTATAACCAATTGCTGGCAATGCCTCACGAAGACGATTGAGGTCACTGCGCTTTAACATAACAATGTCAATATCCTTCGTTCTGTCTTTAATGCCTTTGAAAGACATCGCACAGCCGCCAATGAGATACATATCCAACGGCTTCGTAATAGCATTGCCAAGCGCAACTAACCAAGATTCAAGCTCTTCTTTTCTGAACATTGTTTTTCACCTTGTAGAGTGCGTACATCTCCTGCAATTCACGATTGGTAATCGCAGGAAGTCGCTCTGTAACGATGCGGCTTTCCTGTGATTGCGTCACCACAAACATATCTCGTAAGCGTGCCAAACAATCGTATTTTATTGCTAATGATTCGAGCTTTTTATAGCTGAGTTTATGAACTTTTAAATAAACAGCGCACAAGCCAAGCTGGCGTGCATCATTCACCTGCAATAAAGAATGAATAAAAACTTCGGCTGCCGACAATGTGCGTTCTGGAATATACCAGCAGTTCCTTACAGTTTGCATGGCAACCCCAAAATCCGTATATGCACTAAATCCGGTTAAGGTAGCATGTTGCATGTCTCTTGTTTCATACAAGCATTCAGTATCAAATTTCCACAACAGTTTGCCCGACAGTGCATTGTGATTTCGATACGCCTCAAAAAATTCCCAGAGTAATGGCCATGCTTTTGGGTTGCTCGCAACCACTTTTCCTTTACGCTGAACAATTAGCCTTTGCCTGAATTCGCGAATATAGCGTCGTACCATTTGGATAGGAATGCCAGTTATTGTTGCGATGTCTGAGACCTGCTTAGGTTCATACAGAAGCGAAAAAAGTACAATGATGCGGTCTCCATACAGAAATTTTTCAAAGTGAATTGAAGCGTCTTCAACAAAAAGGCTCATCAGGGTATGTGCGTGTGGCGCAATGGATGGAGACACTAAACGAGTTATTCCTTGTTTTGAGACATGCACGAAATCTTCATTCTGGAGCTGTTTAATAGCCATACTCGTCCAATTTGGGCTTTTGCCGATTGAAGCTGCAATAGCGCCTACTGACATTGGCACAGTAAGCAGTCGCATAATTGTTACACCTGTTTGAGTTATCATATTAGTATTTATAGCAGATATACTATATAAATATATCTGTTTTAAGTGATATACAACCAAATTCCTGCAAAACTGTGTATAAGCAAACATTCTAACACTGTAGGGTTTTCCACTTTGAGAAGTAAACGCCCGGGCGAGGATTTGAACCCCGGTCACAGCCTGTCTCCAGTGCGATACCCATAAAACTGAGTTTTCGCTGCCGCAGGGCCGTATACTGTCCAAGCTATACTACCCGAGCGTAGGTTTGCCTGAATGAGGTTTATTTTTAAAGCTATTGTTGAGAACGTCGCATTTTTGCAATCATGCGCTGTAAATCATCTATCTGCTTCAACAGTTTGACGCGTTCGTTATCTCCTTCCTTGAGGTTGCGTGCATGCTCGGACAGGTCGAAATCAGCCTGCTTTATCTGCGAACTTATTGCTGAGAATTTGTCCATGTCGCCCGTGAGCTTCTGCATGTGTGTGCTTACTCCAGCCATCTCTTTTTTTATGTTCGTGTAATGGTCTGCATCAAGTTTCAGTCTCTGGATGCTGTCTGCGATTGCTGTTGAGAGCTGCTCGTGAACCGTGCGCTCAATCTTCTTCTGGACTTCTGCGAATGAACGAGTCGATTTTTCAACATCTTCGCGTGCCTGCTTTACTGCTGATAATTCTATTTTGATGTTTTGCACTTCTGTTGCGAATCCAACAGAGAATTGTCCGACCATCTCCTGAAGCTGTGCGATGTCTGTGGATACTTGTTTCTGCAGCTGCTTCATCTGCTCACTGATACTTTGGCTTTGCTTCTCTACATTTGTTTGCAGTGCATCAACTTTAGTATGAATTTCGTTGTCCTTGAACATTGTTTGAACAGAATGGAGGAGATTTATATTGGTTGTGGCGAATGTTAAAGTACTTTACACTGTCCTATATTTTTTACGTAAAGTGTGACGTATGGACTCCCAGTGTCTGCCGTTACGAAAGGAAGAAAAAAAAAACGTTTTTACGTATTTTTTTCGCCTTCCTTCTTGCTTCAACGACCACTTCCAAGAACGTAACTACAAAACCGCAATCACTCTGCACGGCGCACCGTCTGCTTTGTGTATCTTCAATGGCAAAACGTAACACATAAATCTCTTTCCTGCCAGCTTTTTCAAATTGACAATGTTCTCGACAATCAGAATATCGTTTTTAAAAAATAACTTGTGCAAGGTGTAGGGTTCATTATCGGGTGTAGGCGCGTCCAATCCCACCATCTTTATTTTTTTATCAACTAACGCCTGCGCTGTCTTTGGCGATATGACAGGGTTCGTCGTAAAATAATCTTTGTCGTACGCCTTATCACTGTGAGCCGTGAAGAAAAAAACAATGTCTCCTTCGTTTACCGTATCAAGATTTGCGTTAATCTCTTTCTGTCCTCGCACATCCAGCACAATACATTCGCCAACGAATTTGTCCACCGCGTAATCGGTCAATGTCTTGCCATTCGTCAGCATATGAGCAGGCGCATCCATGTGGGTTGAAAAATGAGAATTGAACGATAACCTTTTCTCATTGCAATCGGTCTTTTCAATGGTCGCAAGCTGTTCTATGACCTGTTTTGGACCGCCGGGAAAGACGGGCGTGCGCTCGTCAATCGGCATCGAGAGGTCAATAACTTTCATTGTCGTGAATTGCTCACTCTTCTATAAAAATCTACCTGCTCAAAATTCAAAATTAACTTTTTTAACTGCTTTGTCTGCCTTTTTTGCATAATATATCGACTTTCCAGAGCTCGTTTCGAAAATAAAAAAGTTGTAAAATTTTAATGCGCTCCGAAACACGTCTTTTACTTTCTCGTCTCCTGAATATTTCATAATCTTTACTATTCGCGTGCATGTTCCATTTTCAGCTTGAAGTTTATAGCATTCTTCTGGTCTGTCTTCCTCTGGCGTCCAATCTTTCGGCGGCTCGAAACTTGTTCCGTAACTGTGCCACTTATCTGTGTCATCGGTGCTATCACCCCTTCGTTTCCAGGTGGATGGGTGCGTAATGGGCTGGAAACGGTTATCTGCTGCGCCAATATATACCTGATTTCCTTGTCGTTTTGTGTCGACTAACCATTCGTAAAGCTTTAGTGCTTTTGCTGTCGCTTCTTCCCTACTTTTTGCTCCTGAAAAATCAACAATTGTGTCTAATGTCCCGAGTGCTTTTTTACTTAGATAGACCGTTGCAGTGAGCCCATCGGGAAGCTCATCCCAAAAATAACTTTCGCCTGCCATATTCCTTTGCTTGGCAGATGCTTTGTTTTTAAACATTTATCTTCCTGTTCTTTACTACGAACTTTTATATACTTCCGTCTACAAAATGCGCCTATGTTCGAATCCGCAGTGTTCAATGATATCGTCGGACAAGACAATGTCAAAAGGCAGTTAAAAGGGGCATTAATTGCCGAACATCACACCCTTATCATCGGCGCTCCTGGCGTTGGAAAAACAACCCTTGCCAAGAACGTCGCAAAGCTGTTGCCCAGCATTGATGTCAATGATTGTCCCTGGAATTGTTTGCCTGAAAAACCGCAATGTCCTCACTGTCTCAATAAAAACCCCAAAACAAAGAAAATTTCGGGCAGCCAACGATTTATTCGAGTCCAAGGCAGTCCCGACTTAACCGCAGAAGATTTGCTTGGAGATATTGACCCTTTGAAAGCGTTAGAATTTGGACCGTTAAGTATCGAAGCATTTACTCCCGGCAAACTGTTTCGCGCAAACAATGGCGTGTTGTTTTTTGATGAAATCAATCGTGCGCCTGAAAAATTACAAAATGCACTGCTTCAGGTGCTTGAAGAAGGCAAAATCACGCTGGGAAGTTACGATGTTGATTTTGTCGCAAACTTTATTCTCATCGCGACGATGAACCCCACGGACAGCAATACCGAAAAACTCAGCGATGTGCTTCTTGATAGATTTGATGTCATCCACATGGGCTATCCTGAAACTGCTGCGATTGAAATGCAGATTGTCAAAGATAAAGGAAATACTATTGTAGACCACTTACTGAGTTTTGTTGTTGGTTTTGTTCGTTCGCTTCGCGCAGACAAAGACCTGGAGAAAGTTCCGGGTGTTCGTGCGACGCTTGCGTGGGTTGAACGTGCACACAGCAATGCAACGATTGAACAACGGACTGTAACGCTTGAAGATTTTAAATCGACTGCTGTTTCTGTTCTTGCTCATCGCATTGCATTAAAACCGAGTCTCAAATACGTCCGTGAGACCGAAGATTACATTCACGAGAAGTTTGCATCTTTTGCAAAAGAAGTCAAATCACCAGGTGGTCGTCTTTAGCGACCAGAGCACAGCGACTGACGACATTCTTGAATTATCTGGCAAGCTCGGATTGACGGAAATTGGTCAGGGGTTAATGAGAACTGTTGTCGATAGCTCTGAAAAAACAAATCAAGGCAAACTTATCAAAGAAGCAATCAATCAAGGTTTTGGCTCATTCGTTCCTGACTCTATTTATCAACAGTTTGTCCAACACTATTCTTATGCTGAACAATTGTACGGCAAAACTTTTGTGAATCTTGTTTCTGGTTATGATGCTGACTATGTTGGAAAAAATGTCAAAGTTCCTGAGTTCCAGCGCGAATTGAAGAAAAAGATTGCTGAAAATATAGAGAAGCTGAAAGAAGACGGGTTAATAGACCAGTCACATACCATCACTGAGAAAGGAATGCAGCTTGCTGCGCTTGTCTTGTATGTCGAAGAACTTCAGGAAATAGCTTCTAAAAATATCGGCGAACGCATCGGCAAGCACAAGGCACGCTATGGCAGCAAAGGCGAAACGCATGTCTTTCGAAAAGGTGACCGCTATCGCGATATTGCACTGAAATCAAGCATAAGACGAGCAGTGCGGCGCGGACATGGAAAACTATCGACTGCAGACCTTGAAACGTTTGAACGCATTGAGCATGGTGGAATCTCTGTTATTTATGGATTAGATGCCAGTGGTAGCATGAAAGGCAAAAAACTTGATGTTGCGAAAAAAGCAGGCATTGCGCTTGCGTTTGCAGCAATCGAACGAAAAGACAAAGTTGGATTAATTGTATTTTCTAAAGACATCAAAGAAACGGTTGCGCCGACATCGGATTTTGGGGTATTGTTGCAGGCGATTGCGCGCGTCAGAGCAGCGCGGGAAACGGACATTGTTCTCGCGGTTGAAAAATCGGTTGAGTTGTTTTCTTCAGAAAAAATGACGAAGCATCTGTTGTTGTTGAGCGATGCGCTTCCGACTGTTGGAAAAGTTCCGGAAGAAGAGACGCTGGCATCAATCGCAGCTGTTCGAAGCAGAGGAATTACGGTGAGCGTTGTCGGCATTAATCTCGATGAGAAAGGAGAGAAGCTTGCGCAGCGCATTGCCGAAGTTGGTGAAGGGCGGTTTTATCTTGTACGGAATATCGAAGAACTGGATAAGATTGTGCTGGAGGATTATTATCAGGTTGTGGATAGTTAAATCCCTAAATGTCTTTTAATTTTACTCTCTAAAACTGTTTTTACATCTTCTATATTATTTCTTCCGTAGGCGAAGTCAAAACATTCTATCGGCTCTTGCCCTTTCCTTACTCCTATGTACGCTTTTCCATCACCATTTCTATCTTCAGGATAGTTGTACACATAGCCATTTGCTGTTAGACCGTTTTCTCCTTTTTTCTCGAAATGATACATCTTGTTTGGATTGTGTGTGGTTTCTCTCCATCCCGCTTCAATCAATATCTCTCTTACTATATCAGGTGTCAAAATGTTAGTAGGTTTGTTGTTTTTATCTGGTGCTGGTTTCATGTTAGACCTTCTAAAATCTTTATTTTCTCTTCTGTCTGTTCTCTTTCCCAAATCTCGAAATGGTCTATCGTTCTCATCAATGTGCAAGCAGGTCTCATCAAATTGCTTCGTCTGCGAGTATCTTCGTCAATTTTTAGAAAGCCACGTTGGAATGATAAGGTTATAACTGCACTTCTCTGCTCAGCAGGCACAATGGTAGGGCTGCAGTACACACTTAGATAACGTCCGTATTTATCATTCTCTACTACCCCTACCAGCGAAGTCTGACTGGCTCCCTGAATCCACGAAGGAATGTAGATTCTGCTCTCTTCGGTAATATACGTATGAATGAAATTTTTAAATAATTGTTCTATGTCCATAAGCTCAGTCCAATCGTATTACTTATAAATCTTTCGTTTTTAACTACTTAGAAGTAACTAATTTAGAATGCGCCGTCTTTGTTCGGTGAATCTTTCGGGATTTCGTGTCCGCAGTCCCACATCTCGATGATTTTTCCGTTTTTGAACCTGAACAGATGCACGACGGCAACGTCTCTCTCAGGCACAACGACATGCGAATGAACTGCGACAACATCACCGTCTTCAAGCACATGCTTTACCGTTAGTTGTTTTGCAGGGTTTTGCTTCATAGCTTCTTTTAAAGCTTGAAACCCTTTTGGAAAAAATGGATTATGATGCTTGCCAGTCATGTCGACATATTTTTGATAAGCTTCGTCGACCTTTCCTGCGACGCAGAGCTTCAGGAAGTCGACTGCTGAGTCCTTGTTTTTCATTTGTGCTTCGTATCTGTTTTACTATTTAACTTTTTGGTGAGCGGGATATCCAATCTCGTGTATTATATCTTCGCGCAAAGTTCGGCTTTGGACTCCCAGTCTGCCGCTACGAAAGGAAGAAAAAAACTAAACGTTTTACGTACTTTTTTTTCGCCTTCCTTCTGCTCTTACGACTGCTAAAACGTTTCAATCATTATCTTACAATCCTCAGACCGTTACCTTAATTAGTCCTTTCTTTTTTCTCCCCTCAATGAAATTCATGGCTTTTTCGGATGTGCACGCTGATATGGGTGTCGCTGAACGGCTGGTCAAGCGCGCGCAGAAAGACGATATTGAGCTTGTAGTGTGCGCAGGTGACTTTACAGTCTTTGAACGACAATTAAAGCCAATGCTCAGGCTTTTTGATACTATCGGAAAACCTGTTATTCTCATCCCCGGCAATCACGAAGCTCCGAAAGAGCTCGAAAAGAATTTATCTTCTCGAAAACATATTGTCTATGCACACAAGAAGCTTATTCGCATGCAGGGCATTACCTTTCTCGGCTGGGGAACTGATGGATTCCTGCGGTATTCTGACGATTTTAGAATAATAGCACGGCAATGGCGACAAGAGCTGACGAAAGATGACCAAAAGATTGTTCTTATCACTCACGCGCCTCCATTTGGAACTGTGCTTGACAAGCTCGAGAATGATTATGTCGGTAACAAGGATATACGACAAGCGATTGAACGCATAAAACCAAATATTTCTATTTCGGGACACATCCATGAAAATGAAGGAAAGAAAGATACTATTGGTGATACTTTATGTGTCAATCCGGGATGGAAAGGAATGGTGCTGACGTTGTGAATCCAAAATAAGATAACCTCGAACGATGTTTAGAGCTTTTGCGTATTGGAAAAAATATGGGCAAACTCCTATACAAGCATCGTGAGGAACTCTATGAACGTCCAGTCACTGACGTTACGAAAGGAAGTAAAAAATTACGTTAAAAAATTATTTTTTTCGCCTTCCTTCTGCTCCAACGATGATACCTGTCAATTCTCACACATTCTTTCTTTTGAATAATCTTCTGTTGCTGCGGTTCCGCCGTTATTGACAATGTTAAAAAAAGTCTGGAAATCAATGTACCGTTTTTTATTCAATGATTTTTTCATCAGCAGCACTGCGCGTGATGGCTCGTGTGTATCGACAATTTCGTATCCGTCAAGAGCAGCTTCCAATTGCTTTGAAAATGTCATGACGTCGTCTATCGTTGGCATCTGTTCTCTTGTATGATACTTCTGGGAAGCGCCCACATGCATGTAGCTTTTTGCTTCGATGAAGTCAGGATTGCCTCGTTCAATCAGCGTCTTGTATCCTTCGACATTGACGTCGTTTAAGCCCTTAATAACGGTTAATCTGATACATCTGCGAAACTTCTTTTTTGCCATGATGTCTAAGCATGCCAATAATCGTTCGTAATAGTCTTTGAACAACGGCCTGTCAATGTTCTTCAATGAAACTTTGTCTGGTGCATCTACCGAAATATACAGCTGTGTCACATTTTCTATCTTTTCCATCGCTTCAGGAAACTGTGCGTTTGTTACTAGAAAAGTTGACACGCGTTTTTCGTGGAATTGGCGCAAAATTTCATTCAATAATGGATAAGTAATCGGTTCACCTGTTAAAGAAAGTGCGACGTGTTTTACATCCTTCATTTTTTCAATCATGAACTTGTTTGCGTTCGGTGAGCCTTTGAAGCCCATGAGCAATTTCAAATGCTTTCGTACTGCTTCCTTGATGATGAAATCGGGTTGGTCTATTGGCCCATACCATGATTTTGACACCGGCGCTTTTTCTCCTCGCCAGCAAAATGAGCAACGGTTTGCGCAAAACATACTTGTTGTCATCTGCATGCACTGGTGCGAACGAATGCCGTAAAATTTGTATTTGTAACAGCCGCCCCTGCCTTTAATCATGTTTTTTGTCCACTGGCAGACTTTGACTGCGCTGTGATGACCTACTAACCGATATTGCTGCTTTTCCAGAAGCTCTGCTTGTTTGGGTGATAGTTGTAGTTCCTGATCGGAGAGCGGTAACATAATCTATTCCCTGTCGCAAAGCTTTTAAATCTTTTTGCATCGCACGCTGAAATGAATTTTAAAAAAGCGTTTGAACTGCTGGGGAAAGATTCAATTTTTACAGAATGGAGCGCGAGCCATCCATCTGCATTCACCGCATATTTTTTTTCTGATATCGATGAACAGTTACAACTTGGACCATGGCAGATCGGACTTTACGACAAAAAAGAGGATAAGATAGCGAAATTCATTGTCGATACGCAGATAACCTACGAGCCGCTTGCAGAAGCGTTTAAAAAACCCGGCGGGATAAAAAAGCTCGACATAAAAAAAGCAAAAATATCGGCAGAAGAAGCTCGTGATACTGTTCTTGGGCTTCAAAAAAAGAAATATGTGCAACACCTCGTTCTCAAAGGCTTTCTCATCCTTCAGAATATTGAACAGGGAACGGTCTGGAATGTGACCCTCTTAACGAGAACGTTCGCAGCGCTTAATGTCAAAGTGAATGCGACAAATGGAGAAATTGTTGAAGACCAGCTGATGACGTTCTTTGACATGTCAGAAATATCTCCATCAACCAATAAAATCTCTCGTAGTACTACTTGAGCGATATTTCTGAGCATGCTCAAGAACCACCCGCAGATGTCTTTTTCGTAACTTCATATCATCTTTTCGGTTGGTGGTTCTTGACATGAAAGCAAAAGATAATAAATAGATGCGGTGATGGCTCTTTATGGATAACGTTTCTGTTCTTATCAAAAGAATTGCAAAGGATGTTCCGCTGCCGACATATCAAACTGCGATGGCTGCGGCGGTTGATTTACATGCGGCGGTTGATGGTGAGGTTGTTCTACAACCCGGAGAGCGTTTTGCTGTTCCAACTGGTATTGCTATTGTGGTCCCTCAGGGTTATGAAGCGCAGATACGTCCGCGAAGCGGATTGGCCCGAAAATTTGGCATATCAATGGTGAACACGCCCGGGACGATTGATTGCGATTATCGGGGAGAAATTACTGTATTATTGATTAATCACGGACAGGAACGGTTTGTTATCAAACGCGGAGACAGGATTGCGCAAATGGTTGTGCATAAGATTCCGCGCATTGAATTCAAAGAAATGGATGAGTTGCCAGACACTGTTCGGGGAGCGGGTGGGTTTGGGAGTACGGGGTAAGACTGTTCTATGAACCGTTCAATGTGTCAGAAATATACCATGGTGTCTTACCAGTGGATTTATAGTATATTTCTGAGAATGCTGAAGAACCACCCGTTGTCATCTTCGTCGTTTCATGTCGCCAGTGTGCTCAGAAATCTGCTGATTTGGAAGATATTTCACGAGTGGTTCTTGACATCTTTGCACATCTCTTCATTCCATTCGATTCCTTTAAGTGCTTGATGCTCTTCTTTAAAAGATCAATCTCCAGTGCCTGCCGACCGATCAGGCGCTCATATCGTTCCAAAACTGCTTCTTCTTTCCATGCTTTGCCATTGCTCCTCAATGCTTCTTTAGGATTCTTCTCATGTTCTCGCTTCCAGCGATAGAGCACATTCCGATTGTTATTATGCTCCTCGTGGTTCTTAGCAATAAAACTGGTGCCCAACTGTGTTAGCACGGACGGCTTAAATTCACGTGCAAACCTTGTTCGTGCGCCCGTTTTTACACTTCCTATCTCGGTAAGCCGGTAAATCTTAACTATTTGTCTACTCTTAGGGACGCGCTCCACTACCAGTATATCTGTTATTTCACCTTCATTGTAACCCTGCTCTCTTGCTTGCTTCGTGTAATAATTCAGTGTTTTGTTGGATTCTAATCTCAGTTTCACCATCTTGTGTGCATGCCACAGCAAAACTGTAACTATTATCAACATCATCGCCGCCAAGAGCACTTTAAATGGTATTCTCTTCAGAGGTAGTTGCTCTACTATAGAGATTAACTGTTGCACGGTCACTGTCATATTATCGTATTGTGCTGTAACCAAAAGCTTGTATTCGCCTGATGGCATCCCTTTCAATTCAATGCTTTTGATGAGTTCGAGCGATGTTTCGATAGCCCGCTGCTCCTGTTCGTAATAGGCTCGCTGTTTCGTTTGTTCATGTATGAGTTCGTACGTTAGTAATACGTCATATCTTGGGAGTTGTCCGAGATTAAATAGTTCAATCCGAAAAGATGCGATATCATTTATCTTTACTTCTTTGTTTAATGCTGATACACGCAAATCAAGAAGCTTTGCTACTTTTTTCTTTACTTGTATGGTGAGCAATACTCTATAAACAGCATCTGCGGTTCTTAGCGTAATGTAGCCTGTGTAACTGCCATAGTCAGTTCCATTTATTCTTATGTCTATGGGAGTGAGCTCTTCTGATATACTCAGTTTTTGCTCAATCTCAATGATTGACTGTAAGCTATTATCTATCTCTATTGTTACTGGGATAGTCCCTTGCACGCTACGAACCACGAGCTCACGAACCACCAGCGATTCGCCAACATTCAGCGATGCTGTTATTTTTTCGACTGCCACATTGAGTTCTTTACGACTTTCTGCTCCAATGCTCGCAGTGCTCCTTGGTTTCCCACCGCCGCCTCCACCACTACTTCCTCCTGGCGCCGACTGAGTTGCTCTCAGTGCTGAATAACTCATATTCTGAATGCGGATGATGGCTCCGTCATCGTAACAGGTTAATCCATTGCTTGTTGTTCCTGTTGAAACACCAATGCAGCCGGTGAAGCTCGTTTCGTTTGCTTCTGTGCAGCTTGTACTTATCTGCTCTGCGGATGATATGTTATGAGCGTCTTTTACGCACAATGTTGCAAAATTGTTGTCATCGATGTACATGGTTTTTGTTTCATTTGCAAGCAACTGTCCACTGAGGTTGACGAGCAGATACAACGTGCTTACATTTATCGTCCAGTTTCTTAGGTCGAGCGGTGTTGACACTGAAAAATTATGTGTTATGTTTACAATAGGTCTTGTATTGTCGTATAATACTAATTCTTGGTATCCCGCAAATGTCTTATTGAGGTCTGTACTACCATTAACCGTTATGTTTGGGGAGGTAATTCCACTTGTTGCAATGAAGCGATAATCTCCTAAAAGTGTATCATTAGCATCACGTACTTTATCACCATCAATATCTGTATAATTTGCTGTAAATGTCGTTGTTTGTGTTGCATTAATATTGTTGGCAGAATCGTTTGCATAAATGGCAATGGTAAATGTTCCTTCTGATTCAGGAATAGCATAGGAAATGTTAAACTTTGTCGCGTATGCGCTTCCGTTGCTTAATGTTAACTGTGTCACTGAATTATTTGGATATGTGATGTTTGCAATCGCCATGCTCACAATTCTGTTGTCTGTCACATTTGCAGCGATTTCTATCACTGAGAAATTAAAGAGTGTACCCGCTATAGGAATGATGGCTGTGACATTTGGTGGTGTCTTGTCTACAGTAAATATCATTGATTGTGTTCTATTGTAATTGCCTGCGGTGTCGTTAGCAATTGCCGTTGTGGTATGTGCGCCTTCTGCAAGTGCTGACATGTTATAACTCCTGTTCCAGTCCCCAGAATTGTTTATAAGTGTCAGGTTGAATTCTGCTCCTGTGCTGTTGTCGAAGCTCAACACGATAGCAGCAATAGTCAGATTACTGTCATTTGCTCTCACACTGAATGTTATGTTGTATGAGAACTGTGTGTAACTGCTATCGTTTGCTGGCGTTGTGAATCTTACAAGTGGTGGCGTCCTGTCTACTCTAAATTGTATGAACTCTGTATTATTTATCTGATTGAAACTATCATTAGCGAAGATAGTCATATTATTTAATCCCTCACTTATTCTTGCCAAATCTATATTTACACTGAAATTCTCAGAAATATTTGTACTTGTCACATTGAACGGGTTTGTTCGATTGCTGAACTGGAATACAACAACACTCACACCAGCTCCATATAGGGTTGTATTAAAAGCTTGGTTGCCAGAACTGAAGTTACTGTAATTTGATGGATTGGTTATCGTTACGTTTGGAATTGTGGCTATATATTCTATGCTTGTGTTATATACGTGCGGACTGAAAGCACTGTCATCTGCTGTTAGCATTTGTCTGTACTGGAAATAACGGTTAGCGACAATAGGAAGCAATATCTGTTTTGAGGTATCATTCACAACATCAGTGTAGCTTTCTCCTGCACAAAAAGCATCATCACAGGAACGGACAGAAAGGTTTAATCTTGATATACCACGTTTATATAATTCTTGTATATAAGTTTCGTTTAATGTTTTGTTCCACATTGATGTTTCGTCGATGGTAGCATTAAGGTACAAACTACCTGCTGCTTCTCTACCTCCGATAATTGAATTAAAATTATTGAGTATTACTGTCTCTGTTCCTGCTCCAGTTGTCCAACTTCCAGATAGTAATTGACCGTCCCAATATATTTTAGCAGAAGATGGAAGTCCAAACTGATACGCAAAAGCTACATGATGCCAAGCTTTTGATGTGTTTGAGATTAATGGAATGTTTGCATCATAACTGGGATTAGATGCGCTTGCGTCATACGTCAATCTCAAAGTTCCCACGCCGAGCATTAGCAACATAGGATTACCATTATTCACACCGTCGTCTTTTGCGTAAATAGCATAGTTTTTTCCTGATATTATTTGGTTTGGAAAAATCCACGTTGCAAAAGTAAAAGCTGTTCCATTTGGAAAATCGAGGATACCATTGTCTGTTATGTTTATCACGTCATTAATACCGTCAAACGTATAACCACTTTCAAACTTTCCACTTACGTTATACGCTGGGCAGTTTATACATGTTCCGTTGTTTTCTTTTCCACTGTAATCTTTGAAGTAAGTTAAATTCTCTGCACCCGACTGATTGTAATGAAAAAGAAGTAAATTATCAGTCATATTCGCAGGTTTTCTAAAATGTAAAGAGTTTTCGTTTGTTCCGTCATTCGGCAATTCACATTGATAACAAACTTCAGTCACCCAAGAAAGATTAGTCCAATTTGCAGATGAGCCAGCATCGAATATTTCACTTTGGTATTCTCCCTGTTGTATGAATGTGTCCTTTTGACGATTGTATATGTTGAGGACTTCAGTTGCTGATAAACTTCTGTTCCAGATTGACACCTCATCGACAGCTCCTGCAAAAGGGAAATCCCCAGAACCTCTTAATCCTATATTAACGTTTCCCGTAGAAGGAGCATAAGCATAGTTTGCACCAGCACAAGTGTTTTCAAGAATACCGTTTGTATATACTTTAAGAGAGGTGGCGTCATTAGTCATTACGACATGGTGCCATGTGTTTATAACAGCAACTGTATCAAAATCGCAAAAATCATTGACATAAGTGCTGATTACTGGTGGCACAGCGCCTTTTACGAAAATGTTGTATTCAATAGGGACAGAATCATCATATTTTTCTATGATAACTTGATGGTTTCCAGTGATTATACTTGGATTAAACCAGAGAGATACGCTTACAGCGTTACTTGAATTTAAAGAAGAAGAATTAATCACTTGTAGATAACCATTAAGACTACTTATCATTGCGGATTGTGCTCCTAATTTTCCAGTGCCATTAGACTGACCACCATTAATCCATGTCCCGTTATTTCGATTTCCACTCCAGTCTCGAACAGTGGTAGAATTTTCAGTATTGTTGTCAAGATGAAATAATAAAACATTCCCACTCATATCAATCCCGTAATCTCTCCATTCGTTGCTTTCGTTGTACTGGTTGTTTGGCAGCTCCTGCAAAGAGTCGGATGAATTGATTTGGATGAGTCCTGTAGTATTATACTCCGTGCGATTAAATATCACACCTGACGCATTCAGCGTGCTATTCGATACAGTGATTAATGCAAATGGAATAATAAGCTCTTCTGCTGCAATCGATGCTGCTTGCTCTTCAGTTGCTTTGTTCGTGTAATTAAATGATATTATAGCAAGCAATGCATCGCCTTCAATGATGATCTTCAATGTATCTGTTTGTTCAGCTTCCTCACAACTGTTCACACACACATTCTCAAATGAACTCCTAAACTGTCTACTGTCATAGACAAGGCGCTGACCTAACCACATTGTTACGTTTCCTGTTCCGATTACTGAACCAGAAACGCGTAGGAATGTTACATTCTGTTCTAATTGTACCTTACTATTTTGTGACCAGATGCCACCAGTGTCAAGTACAGTGAAGCCGGTGATGCCTGAGTCAAAGTTTATGGATAAGAATATCGCTGCTGCTATCGCGATGAACAATACAAGTTCCATCGTTCTATTTACTTTCAACTTTCCACCAAATCCAGACGCCTTTGCCAGGTCCAACAAATTTTCCTTTCAGTGAATTGTCACCACGCATTATCATCAAACGGTAGAACAACTTTGTACGCGTCACTTGCCCAATCTTTTTCTCAACAAGCTCGTGAACTTCCTTTGTTTCCAGTGGCTCAGAAACTTCGTTAAGAACGTCAACTATTGCGCGCTTTATGTGATCTCGTTTCACACTCTCATTAAACTGGGTATCTTATTTAAATTTATCTATAGATACATGTACCTATAAATAAAAATAAGCTAAAACTCTTTGAGCTCTTGTTGACGATAAAAATTAATGCCACAAAAGAGTTTACATCATCTCTTTTATCTCTTCCCACACCATCTCATGGATAACTTCTTTTGATTGTAGACTGTTGTTCTGCACGCAATCAACAGTTATCCAGTTACTTTTTTTTGCGAGCTGCTCATACACTTTCCATGCATTTTGCATCAAAGATTCGCTTTTCTCATGCAGGTCTTTGTTTCCATCTTTGATATAATCGCGTTGTCTGCGATGTTCTATAAGATTTGTCGATACCTGCAACGGCATCCGAAGATAGATTGTTATCGTTGGACGCGGCAATTGCAGAATCTCATGCTCCAGCGTGTCGAGCCATTCCAAGAATTCAGCGCGTTTTTCTTCTGCAACCTTACTTCCCTGATATGCCTGGTTTGCTGCGACGTATCTGTTTGCAATGATTATTTTTCCCTGTTCCATCCACTGTAACAGTTTTTTTCGTGCAGCGAACCTGTCTAACGCATAAAACAACGAAGCCTGATGTGGTGTTATTTCATCTAGTGTTCCTAATTCTCCATTTAAATATTTTTCAACAAAGGCAGCTCCCCACGTGCCATACTGCGGAAAATCTATCGTCGTTACTTGTTTTGACGAACTTTTCATTTTTTGGACGAGTAGTTTCGTCTGCGTTGCTTTGCCGCTGCCATCCAATCCTTCGAACACGATGAGTTTGCCTGTCATTTGAGGTAGATTATACGATTGGAGAAGGAGCCCCGCTTTTCTGCTTTTTGTTTTCGTAACTCTTCCAATCTGTTTGGAGTAATTCCTTTTTCATGTGCAATTGTGTACAGAACTTCCATAATGTCAACAATCTCTTCAGCATCGTGGCTCTCGAGGAACTCAGCAGTTTCTTCCTGCAATTTCTTTAGGAGTAAATCATAATATTCTTTTGGATTTGCTTTTCTGAATGTTGCAGCCTTTCCCTGCTGTTCAAGAATTGAGGGGATTAAATCACGGACGAGTTTCATTCTTCCTCTTTATACACAGGAAACTGTTCGCACAGTTCTTTAATCTCTGTTTTTATCTGCTGCTTTAATTCAGTGTTATTCATATCTTTCAGCACTCGTGTAATGCAGTCGCCGACAAACTGCATCTCTGGCTCTTTCATGCCGCGCGTTGTCAGTATTGGTGTTCCCATTCTCACGCCGCTCGGCTTGAATGGAGGACTTGGATCGTATGGTACTGTGTTGAAGTTCGCAACTATTCCTGCTTCTTCCAGTGCAATCGCCGCAGGTTTTCCTAAACTTTGGCCAAACGAACGCAAATCTATCACAATGAGATGGTTGTCTGTGCCATTGGTCGTAAGCTTTATTCCGTTGTTCATCAACGTTTCAGCAAGTGCTTTTGAGTTTTTTACAATCTGAGCTGCATAGCTTTTGAATTCATCCGTCATCGCTTCCTTGAATGCAATTGCTTTTCCTGCGATGACATGCTCATGTGGACCACCTTGCAACCCGGGAAAAACAGCAGAATCAATTTTTGCTGCCATGTCTTTTGCTTTTGCAGCCTGCTTCTCGTCCAAGCCATCGGTTTTTGCGAGTCTGTCTATTTTTTTGCACATAATCATCGCTCCTCTTGGACCGCGCAAGGTCTTGTGCGTTGTTGTCATGACGACATCGGTGAATGGGAATGGTGATGGATGTGCGCCACCAATGACTAAGCCGGCAATATGAGATATGTCTGCCATCGAATAGGCGCCAACATCTTCTGCAATCTCGTGAAAATGCTTGAAATCGAATGTTCTCGGATACGCGGTTGCGCCTGAAATGATTATCTTCGGCTTTTCTTTTTTTGCAAGCGCATGGACAACATTCATGTCAATCAATTCTGTCTTTTCATCAACAGGATAATGGACTGCGGTAAAATAACGCGATGAAAAATTGACTGTATGTCCATGAGTGAGATGGCCACCCAAATCAAGACGTAATCCCATGAGCTTTTCTCCTGGCTTCAGCAGCGCATGATAAATTGCCATATTTGCAGGACTGCCGGAGTATGGCTGCACATTGACATGCTCTGCATTGAACAATTTTTTTGCACGGTCGATTGCGATGGCTTCTATGTGGTCAACATTTTCCTGTCCCTGATAATAGCGCTTGAACGGATACCCTTCAGAATATTTGTTGTTCAACACAGAGCCGCATGCTTTAAGGACATCTCTTGAGCAGTAATTCTCTGATGGAATCATGTTCAGGACGTCCTGCTGACGTTGCTGCTCTTTTTGGATGTATTGCTCTATCTCTTTATCGTGCATGAAGTCGGCAGATATAGATTGTTTATATTGATTGCGGAAAGGGAGTGATGAACAACGTATGTGCATAGCTCAAATTAGCGCTCTCAAAGAATAAAATGGATTTTGCCCATTTAATCTCCATGTTGAGATTAAAGTCATCATTTTTGCTAAAATATCTGCACCATCTTGATTTCT
>Ga0209541_10005484_pt1 | contig 22089 bp, 20 predicted proteins | sample RifCSPlowO2_01_FD_184027 | JGI IMG/M metagenome (GOLD analysis project Ga0209541, IMG submission 184027) | Groundwater microbial communities from Rifle, Colorado - Rifle CSP2_plank lowO2_0.1 (SPAdes) (version 2) | ecosystem: Environmental > Aquatic > Deep subsurface > Groundwater | place...
AAAAGAACCTCGGCTTAAAAGCCGAGGCTTTCTTTTCTGCGTGTAACAAAGCAATAATCTTCGAGGCGCATCTGAGACATATAAATCGCAGATTAATAAACTATTTAAACTAAAATGGGCGGTTTGTTTTGTCTTAAATTTGATTAGCGTTCCTGAAGTGCTTAACATGGAATTCAAAAAAGAAATAGAAATCGACGGCCGCAGAATCGGGGACGGCCATCCCTGCTACTTTATCGCCGAGATGGGAGCTAATTTTGACGGTTCGTTGGAAAGGGCAAAAAAATTAATCGACCTGGCCAAGGAAAGCGGAGCTGATGCAGTTAAATTCCAAAGTTTTCGAGCGGATAAGATTGCTTCGGCCGAAGGATTCGCTGATTCCAAGTTTGAATGGCAGAAAGGGTGGGAGAAATCTGTTTTTCAGGTTTTCCGGGATGCAGAATGCCCTCTTGACTGGAATAAAGAATTGGCGGATTACTGTAAAAAGAGAGGGGTCACTTTTTTCTCCAGTCCTTATGATAAAGAAGCGGTAAACAGCTTAGATGATGCGGGAGTAACTGTTCATAAACTTGGTTCGGGAGATATCACTTGGATAGAGATGGTGAAGTATATCGCCAGCCGAGGGAAACCTGTAATCATGGGAACTGGCGCTAGCACCATGGAAGAGATATCTGAAGCAGTGGAAGCAATAAAAAGCACAGGCAATGATAAGTTGATTCTTCTGCAATGTGTTACTAACTACCCCTCTCATCTTGAAAATGCCAATGCGAAAGCCATGGTTACATTAAAGGAAAAGTTTGGCACTCCGGTGGGCTATTCTGATCATACTCCCGGATTTATCGTGCCTATGGCCAGCGTGGCTCTCGGAGGCTGCGTGATCGAAAAACATTTTACCGATGATAAATCAAGAAAGGGGCCGGACCACCCCTTCGCTATGGATGCGAAAGATTTCCGCACCATGGTGGATAATATCCGCCTGCTGGAGAAAACGCTGGGCAAAGCGGAAAAAACTCTTTACGAAGAGGAAAAAATCCCAGTGATTCTACAACGAAGATGTATCAGAGCAGCTCGGGATATTTCTGCAGGAGCGAAGATTACTACTGAGATGCTGGAGGTACTGCGGCCTGCTCCCATAGATTCCGTTTATCCAAAACATCTGCCTCAGCTCATCGGTAAAACAGCCAAACGAGAAATCAAAAAAGGAGAAGCGTTCTTTTGGGATATGTTCGGCAGCAAGGAAATGGTAGACTGCCCAAAAAGCAGGCAGCTGTGGCGGGAAGCAAAAAAGTTAATTCCTGGCGGAACACAATTACTAAGCAAACGAGCAGAGATGTTTCTGCCGGAGAACTGGCCGGCTTACTTCAGCAAAGCCAAAGGAGTGGAAATCTGGGATTTAGATGGTAATAAATATGTCGACATGAATATGATGGCTATCGGGGCCTGTACGCTGGGGTATGCTGATTCTGATGTTAATCTAGCAGTTAAAAAAGTAGTGGATGATGGCTCGATGGCTACACTTAATTCTCCAGAAGAGGTGGAATTAGCAAGATTACTGTTAAAAATACATCCTTGGGCAGAGATGGTACGCTATGCTCGTACTGGTGGAGAGTCAATGGCTATTGCCATACGCATTGCCCGAGCAGCTACTGGCCGAGATAAAATCGCGTTTAGCGGTTATCACGGATGGCACGATTGGTATCTATCCTGCAATCTTTCCGGAAAAGATAAACTAACTGGACATTTATTGCCGGGGTTGGATCCAAATGGAGTACCAAAAAATTTGCAAGATACAGTTTTACCATTTGAATTTAATAATTTAGATAAACTAGAAGAAATCGCTAAAGAAAATAAAAATCAATTGGCGGCCATAGTGTTGGAACCTATCAGACATACAGAACCTAAAGACAACTTTTTACAGAAGGTACGAGAGATTGCTGATAGAACCGGGGCGGTGCTGATTTTTGACGAGATTTCTGCGGCTTGGAGGCAGAATATTGGCGGGACTCATCTTATTTATGGTGTTAATCCAGATATTGCTGTCTTTGGCAAAGCGATGAGCAACGGATATCCCATGGCCGCGGTCATTGGCAAAGCAAAAATCATGGATGCGGCTCAAATCAGCTTCATCAGCAGCACCTACTGGACAGAAAGAGTGGGGCCGGCAGCGGCTATCGCTACGATTAATAAAATGCTAAAAGAGAATGTACCCGCTCATCTGGAAAGAATTGGCAAAATGATTTGGGAAGGATGGGAACGGCTGGGGAAAAAACATGGATTGAACATTTCAGTGATTGGCCCTGCTCCTTTAGTAAGTATGTCATTTAATTATCCCAATGATTTGGAACTGAAAACGCTCTTCGTTCAAGAAATGCTGAAAAGGGGATATCTTGCTTCTCTTTCCGTTTACGTCAGCTATGCCCATCAGGAAGAGCATGTACGGGATTATCTGGCTAAGATTGATGAAGTCTTCGGCCTGATCAAAGCAGCATCAGACAGCAATAAAGTGGTGGAAATGCTGGAAGGGCCAGTGGCGCATAAGGGATTTAAACGGCTGACTTGGTAGCTTTTTGTATGAAACGGATCATTATCTTAGACTGGGAAAAAAGAAATCTTCCCTCATCGAATAAACTTTTGCGGAGCGGATATTCCTTCATTGAAAGCGTATATCTTTTCCTGACAAGAAATTTTTTCATTCTGCCACAGATTAGACGGCTCCTCAAAGCCGGAGACACCAAGATATTTGCCGTAGACAAAGAGACAGAAGTCTGGCTGGCGGAGAATGATATTTCCTTTCTTCCGTTAGATCACTATATGACTGAAGAGGAATATCTCCGGTGGGGAAATGACTCGGTCTTGTTTATCCGCGGAGTGCCTCAACTTGTGCCGGAGATAGATTTTATGGTGGACGGCGTTTCCTTCTGGCTTGCAGAGGAATTAAGTATTAGTGAAGCATTTCTCTTTCCAGCGATTCACTGCGTAGAGAACATCAGAAGGATTATCACTGAAGAGAAAGCGGAGGAAATCATCCTTTTGGATCATAGCTCCCGCAGCGGGATGCTTCAGAAACAATTAGGCAAGGAAGTGACGGTAACTGACAAAACGAATCCTGTTTCCCGCATAAAAAAGATAATTTTTGAAGTGTATATGCCTTTTGCGATGAAGCTAGTCGGGGGAAATGTTCCCCAAGAAAACCGGGCTTCTCCCAAAAAGACGAAGGAAGTTTTATTTCTTGAAGGAAAACGAGGAGTCCTTTACTCTCAAGGATTTTTAGAAAGAATCAGAGAGCAGGTAACTATCTTTCATGAAGAGCCTATAGCGGACAGAAGATTTGAGCAGATACTACCAGAAGAATATTTTGAATCTGCTTCCCGCAACCGCGTTCTGCAGGTTAAAAAATACCTAGAAGAAAGACTAAAACGCTTTAAACAGAATATGGCGTGGCAGAAAAAATTTTCCTACAGGGGGGTCTCTTTATTTCCGGCATTTGGCGACTTGATAGAGTATCTTTTTCGGGTGGCTTACGTCAAAATCGCAGTTTATCAAGAATGTGTCGGCAATCTCTTAGAAAAAAACCGCCCTCGACTGATTGTTATCTTGGGAGAATGCCACCGCCACCACCACATCGCTTTATCCGCCGGCAAGAAGGGGGGGATCCCGTCCCTATTTGTAATGCACGGCTCATTTGGGAATTATTCATTATATCGGGATCTACTTTCTGATAAGATTGCCTTATACGGTCGAAGCTATGCAAAAATCTTGTGCGGTTTAGGAAACAAGGGCCGGGGAAGGATGATCATCACGGGTAATCCTGCATGGGATTACCTAAAGGGAAAAAAATGGGATAGAGAAAAGTTGTATAATCAACTCGGCCTGCCCCAGGATAAAAAGATTATCCTCTTGGCCGCTACCAATATGCCAGATGAGCGAGACCGCTTGGCTCATGCCACGATTAAAGCGATGGCCCAATTGCCCCAGTACCGCCTGATTTTAAAACTGCACCCCGAAGAAGAACTAGGCTATTATAAACAATTGCTAAAAGAGTACAATGTAAAGGCAACAATCGTTATGGAGCTTTCCCTGCTTCATCCTCTCATCAGCATTTCGGAAGTAGTTATCACGGCTTATTCTACTGTCGGCTTGGAAAGCTTGCTTCTGGGCAAACCTGTAATTGATGTTAACCTGACTAACCGACCGTACTATCAAGATTATGTGGCCGAAGGAGTGGCTTTAGGAATACGAAAAGAGGAAGAGTTGGTAAAAGCTATACAAAGTCTTGCGGAGGATACACAAGTGCGGAAACTGTTGGGAAAAAACCGCAAAAAGTATCTTTATGAACACGCATACAAACAAGATGGCAGAGCAGGAGAACGAGTAGTTAAACTGATAGAAAAAATGATAAAACGATGAATATCAGCAAAAAAGAGAGATAGCTCTCCATAAAATATATAAATGCCTTGAAAGGGACGTTATTGAGAAAAAATGAGGCTTTTAGTTACTGGCGGGATGGGCTTTATCGGCTCTAATTTTATACGACAGATTTTAGAAAAGTATCCTTCGTATTCCGTGGTTAATTTAGATAAGATTACATACGGCAACCCGGAAACATTGAGAGACTTTAGCAGTCATCCAAAGTATCGATTCGTCAAAGGAGATATCTGCGATAAAGATGCTGTGGACTCTGCAATAAAAGACGTGGATGCAGTGGTACATTTTGCCGCAGAGAGCCATGTAGAAAATTCAATCTATGATCCATATGTATTCACGCAGACCAATGTTCTGGGTACCCACACGCTTTTAGAATCCGCCCGTCAGAACGGGGTAAAAAAGTTTGTCCATATCAGTACTGACGAAGTGTATGGCAACGTGCATAAAGGCTCAGTAACTGAAACTGACCGCTTACATCCCACTAATCCTTACTCCTGCTCGAAAGCAGCAGCCGAGTTTATCGCCAGAGCTTATTTTTTAACATATAAACTACCGCTGGTTATTACCCGCAGCTCAAATAACTTCGGCCCGTTCCAGCATCCAGAAAAGATGATGCCTCGATTCTTAACTCGCCTGATTGATAGAGAAAAAGTGACGGTTCATGGCACGGGAATGAATATACGGGATTGGCTGTATGTAAAAGACAATTGTGAAGCGGTTGATGTAATTCTGCACCAGGGAGAAATCGGAGAAGTATATAACATCGCCGGAGAGAATGAAATGACCAATTTAGATATTACTAAACGTTTATTGCGAGAGATGGAGAAAGATGAATCGCACATCATGTTTGTAGAAGATCGTCTTAATAACGATTGGAGATATTCTTTAGACTGCACTAAATTAAAAAAGATTGGCTGGCAAAGAAAAGGCCGATTTGAAGATAATCTTCGAGAGACAGTTAAATGGTATAAAGAGAATGCCTGGTGGTGGAGAGAACTAAAATCTCCGGTGGCTAACCGATACGGCCATTGCGGCTATGAGATGGTAAAAAGAACAGGTGCAGGTCAAATCAGTTAAACACTACTTAAACGAGTTATCAACTGCGTATTAACTAAACCTTTTGGTCTCTAATAAACCTGCTTTATTTAGTTTATAAATCATCATCTCGCCGAAAAGCCTAGCTCCATATTTAACTGCTTTCTTAAAATTGATAGAAGTAGATTTATCTTCATAGTTTGAGGGGATAGGAATTTCTGCAATTCGAAATCCTTTTTTGGCTATTTGAATAATCACCTGCTCATCAAAGCAGTACCGATCATCGTTGTATGACCAAGGAATCGACTCCAATACTTTTCGACTATACGCAATGTACCCGGTTGCCGCATCAGTAATATGGATAGATAACATAGTGTTAAAGAATCCCGTTAAGGCTTTGTTGCCCATGCGCTTCCATAACGGCATCCCTCCTTGTTTGGCTGTACCTTCCACAAGCATACGAGAAGCGTAAACTACATCCGCTTTATCTTCCGCCAAAGGCTTAACAATGGCAGGCACTGCTCCGGGATCGTATTGATAATCTGGGTGCAAAAGAACAACAATATCTGCTCCAAACTTTAAGGCATGCTCAAAAAGAGTTTTTTGGGTGGCTCCGTACCCTTTATTTTTTTCATGCGAAACTACTCTCAAACCAAGATTCCAGGCAACTTCTGCAGTATTATCTGAAGAACCATCATCCACCACAATGATCTCATCATAACTGCCGGAAGGTATGGCTCGATAAGTGCGTTCTATGGTCTTAGCCACGTTATATGCAGTCATAACAATAAATACCTTTGGCTTTTTTTTGTCCACCCCGTTCATCTAACCCTCGAGAGAGTTTCGGTTTAAATAACTTTTGGAATTGTAACCCTCAGTTGTAGATGTTAAGGGAGTCTGATAAAAATCGCAGAAAGCAATGCTTACACAGGAACTGAAAACTAACCCGAGTTTTACTGTTTAGTATGCTGCTGCAGAAAATTCGTTAACATTTCCTGAATATACTTCATTTTTTCGTCAGTTATTCCTGGATAAACCCCTAAGAAAAAAGTTCTTTCTGTGACAACATCTGAATTGGTTAACTGGCCGGCTACCCGATGAGGAATACTTTCGTATGCAGGCTGGCGGAGAACATTGCCAGAGAATAACAAGCGCGTTTGGATAAGATGATCCTCTAAGTATCTGATCAGGTCTAAGCGTTTAAACTGAGCGTTTTCTTTGATAGTCAGAGGATATGCGAACCAGCATGGTTGGGCTTGCGGAATAGCGTAAGGAAGAATAAATAAGTCTTCATACTGTTTGAAAAAAGACTGCAGCGCTTCAAAATTTTTCTGGCGGGCGGCCATAAACGAAGGAAATCTTTTTAGCTGTTCGCTGCCAAATGCTGATTGAAATTCTAAAGGTTTAAGGTTATAACCGATGTGAGTGTATACATATTTGTGATCATAGCCTTCTGGCAGATTCTTAAATTTGAACCCAAAACGATTTTTACAAGCTCCCTTTGGATCTTTTTCATCATGCTTACAGTAGCAGGCTCTACCCCAGTCTCTTAAGCTGCGGAGAACTTTGTCCAATTCAAAAGAACTGCTGAGAACTGCTCCCCCTTCTCCTAAAGTGATGTGATGAGCGGGATAAAAACTGCAAGTGGATAGATGACCGAAGCTGCCGCAAGTGCGACCGGCAAATTTAGAGCCTAAAGCATCGCAGTTATCTTCTATCAAAAAAAGACCGGCTTCATCAGCAATTTCTCGTAGAAGTTTAGCATTATAAGGGTTACCTAGCGTATGAGCCATAAAGATTGCTTTGGTCTTTGGAGAAATCGCTTCCAGGACACTCTTGATATTTGCATTGTAAGTGCCTAAATCGCAGTCCACAAATACCGGAACCAAGTTATTCTGCAGTATAGGATTCACAGTCGTAGGAAATGAAGTTGCCGGTATGATTACTTCATCTCCTTCGTTGAGATGGTTTGGCAGATATCTTGAGCGCAGAGCGGAGATGGCTAAAAGATTAGCTGAAGAACCAGAGTTAGCAACCATGCCGAATGGCATGCCAATAAACTCGGCCAGCTGCTTTTCAAATAAATCGCTTTTTTTTCCTGCAGCAAACCAGCCGTCAAGAAAAGAATCGACAAATGCCCATGCTTCCTGCTCGTCAAAAATAGAGCCGGAGTATTGCACTCGAGACTGGCCTGGAACAAATTTCTCTTGGGATTTTTTAAGAGCGAAAAAACGATTAATCTGTTCATGGATAGACTGGCGTATCTGGGCTTCTTCTGCTTCCATATTAAAATCACAAGAAAAATAGCTTATAAGGTTTATGATACTGCAATCTAACGGCTGCAGAGATTAATTCTTTTTAGCAAATCTTCCAGATAACCGTCATTTTTTTCATAATTCGTCGTATCCTCTGATGCGACCCATGGAGCAAATTGCTTATAAGTATTTTGATTGAATACATCAAGATAAAACTCTATTAAGACTGAGTCAGGCATCAGCGGAATGATGGTGTGATAAGTTCCACCGGTGAATTCTATCAAAGGTATTTTTCCTCGGCCGCTGCCGATTTCTTCATTAAGAGTAACCTCTCCAACTTCATCGAAGAGGACAGCTTGAAATAGACCTTGATAAACCACCCACATCTCTCTACTGGGATGTTTGTGGGGAGTAACATAAGTTCCTAACTGAAAACAGTTTATCATGATGGAAGGAATCTCTTCTGGACAAGAAGCAGAACGAAGCATGGCGAAGGATCTTTTTCTGGGAGAATCCCGTGACTGCTCAAGAATTCGGTCTACTAAATCTTGATTTGGGAGAATTAAACCAACGGGAGAGTTCATATGAATATTTATTTTCTCCGACTTATTTAAATATGTTTCTATGGTAAGTTAAATAACCTTAACTGCCCCAACAGAAAAGTTTATATAAATCCGTCAGTGTTAAGTATATATGAAGGTTATCCAAACTGAATTTGCCGGCTTATTAGAAATCATTCCCGAGGTCTTTTCTGATTTGAGAGGACATTTTTTTGAGCAGTATAACCAGGAAAAATTAACGGGGTGGGGTATTTCATCCATCTTTCCATTAGAGTTTCAATCTCTTTCTCAAAAAGGAGTGCTCCGGGGGATGCATTTTCAGAAGCCGCCCCATGCCCAAGGAAAACTGGTCCGTGTGGTGCGGGGAGCGGCTCAGGATGTAGTCATTGATTTAAGGAAAGATTCTCCCACCTTTGGAAAATGGTATTCAACATTATTGTCCGATCAAAACAAAAAGATGCTGTGGATTCCGATTGGTTTTGCCCATGGGTTTCTCGCGTTGGATGACGATACCATCGTATTATACAAAGCTACTGATTTTTACTATCTCGAAACCGAATCAGGAGTTATCTGGAATGACAAAACCTTAAATATCAGTTGGCAACTAGAGAATATCACTTCGAAACCGATTTTATCTAAAAGAGATGAAGAACATCCCTCCTTTAAAGATGCGTTTTATTTTTGATGAAACATATATCAAATAATCAAAATATTTATATACTCGTGGATGGCCGAATTTCCCATGATTCCTATCTTCAAAACAAGTTTAGGGGAAGAAGAGTTAAAAGAAATAAAAGATAGTTTTGATTCTCATTGGGTTGCCTTGGGGCCGAAGACAAAAAAGTTAGAAGATAATTTTAAGATGTATACCGGTGCAAGGAGCGCTATCTCTTTGAATTCCTGCACTGCTGCGCTACACCTAGCTCTCATTGCATTGAATATCACTGACGGAGACGAGGTACTCATCCCCGCCATCACATTTGCGTCTACCAGCCAAGCAGTTCTTTATTGCCGAGCAAAACCGATTTTAGTTGATGTGGAACCGGAAACCTTGACTATGGATGTAGAAGATTTACGCCGAAAGATTACCTCAAAGACTAAAGCCATCATCCCCGTTCATTATGGAGGTCACGTTTGTGATATGGATAAAATTCTAGAAATTGCCCGCGAGCATAAGCTGGGAGTAGTCGAAGATGCAGCTAATTGTGCCGGAGCAGAGTATAAGGGAAAGAAGATTGGCCGATTGGATTCGGATTTTACCTGTTTCAGTTTTGAAGCAAAGAAGAATATGACTACCGGAGATGGAGGGATGCTGACCACCAATAAGGAGGGAGAGATTGTTGATCGTCTTCGCTGTCTGCGGTGGGTAGGGATGGACAAGGATACATTAAAACGGTTTTCTGGTGATGCTAAACCATGGGATTATGATATTCTCGGGTTAGGATACAAATATAATATGAATGACATCGCTGCGGGCATTGGCTTAGTGCAGTTAAAAAAACTAGATGCCATGAACGATAAACGCCGGCGGATTGTAGAGAGATACAATGAAGCGTTCAAGAATTTGCCTTGGCTGAGAACTCCGATTGAGAAGAATTATGCTAAAAATGCATATTGGATGTATGTCGTACGAGTTGAAAACGGAGATAGAGATAAGTTTATGGAACACCTTCTTCGAGAAGGAGTGAGTGCGAATACTAGTTTTAAGCCATTGCACTTGTTCACTTTTTATCGAGAGTATTACCAAAGAGAAGAAATCAAGGTAGAATGTCCTGTGGCCGAGCAGGAGTGGAAGAAATTGGCTGTGCTTCCCCTTTATCCGGATATGACTATTGAGGAATTATCTTCAGTGATTGAAGCGGTAAGAAAATTTAAGCCAGAGTGATGTTCTAAAACTATAGACAAAGAAACTGCATAAACGGCGAATAGAAAATATCCCTACGCCATTCTTTTGAAATTGAAATACATCTCTTTCAAGATGCGGTAAGTTGTGGCATTAGACGCTTTCTTCCAGTAATACGCTTGAGTCATTAAATATACTGAATTAAAAACGAAATTAGACGGCAATTTTATCAGATCTTTTACCACGGGAGTAAGAAACGGCATTTTAATGAGAACTATGGAAAATTTATGCAGATTGCAAACTTTTTTTATGTCTTTCTGGTCGAGGATGCTCATATAAAATCTATATGGGTTAACACTTAACTTCCAATAATCGTTTTCAGTCATGGCCCCTAAATGAATTGCATAATCAGTTAATTCCAAATTTGGATACGCCATGTACACGCCGATGTCTACTCCGTATGAGTCTAATTTACGAAGCATTTCGATGGTTTGGAAAGCATTAGCCAAGGTTTCACTGGGCAGGCCCATCATAGCATAGCAAAAGAATTTTACATTGTATTTTTTGAAGAGTCGGGCAGCTTCGTAAATCTGTTTATCCGTAAGAGATTTTTTTAAAACATTATTTCTTAGTTTTTCGTTGCCAGACTCTACTCCAAATCGGATGAGGGAGCATTTGCCGGTGTCAGCCACGGCTTTAACAATCTCCTCATCCACCAAATCCGCTCGAAAATTTACTGTAAACGGCACATCAATTTCTTCTTTGTACTTTTGAAGGAATTCTAAGAGCCATCTTTTGTGTATGTTGAATGTACTATCGGCAAAAACAACCGAGCGAGAATGGAATTTTCTGGTTACTTCTTTCACTTCCTGGATAACGCTGTCTACAGAACGGAAGCGGACAAAACGGCCTTTTCCTTTGTAAAGTTTGGCAAAGGCATGATTAAAACAGAAGGTGCACTGAAACGGGCAGCCGCGGGTGACAATGAACGTTTCAAACGTTTTGTCTTCAAAGTACTTCGGGTATTTGTTGTATAGTTCTCTATCTGGAAACGGCAAAGAATCTAAATCTTCAACTAGCTGCCGCATCTCGTTTTTTATTATTTTTCCTTTTTTCTTTACCCAAAGATTTTGGATGCGGGAGTAGTCCTTACCTGTATCTAAGGCTTCGGCTAGTTCAAGCATAGGATATTCTCCTTCTCCTCGGCAGATTATATCTATTCCCTCCTCCTCAAGCATAGTTGGAGCAAACGTGGGGTGAGCTCCTCCGACGACTACTACGCTTTTAAGACCGGCCCATTTGATAGCTTTAGCTATTTCGTAAATCTGTTCATGCTGAGAGGTCATAGAAGATATGGCAATGATATCCGGCTGAATCTGTTTTAATTCTTTGATAGTCTCTTCTTTGGTGCCGATGACCACTTCACATGAGTGGCCATGCTTTTTTAAAAATGCAGATATGCTCATTATTCCAATCCACTCGAACCAGATGTACTGTAAAAAAACAATCTTTGCCATTTTAATTATTTTTAATGTTTTTATTTATATTTGTTTTGGTCTGCCCCATCTGCTTCAGTTCAAATAGATAAACAGCTACCCGACGGTCTGAAGAATGATATTCCATCTCCAGAGGATAGTGTTGGGAGAAATAAGAAAAAACAAACGCGGAAGGATCGATTACTGGATATACTCGATTAGTTTCTACCACTAACCATAAACGGGAATAATCTTGAGAGATTTTATCTTGGTAAGAGATAAACAACGGAATCGTCTTTTCATCTACTAACTCTTGGTTGTAATCATATCGACTGAATTTTACGGGAATATTCAAAGGAAAGTTCGTAGGAAAACTAGTGGCCGGAATGTTTTTTGGCAGATAATACCAAATTACCGGAAGATACTGTTGAGGCATGACAGTGATTATGTCTCCCGGCTGGTATTGGTTGGCGATAAGGGAAGTAATGGGAGAAACTATCGGTTTATGCTGCTGATAATGGGAATAAACTCCTATTCCCCCTAATACAAACAACAGAATAAGTAAAACTGTGAACAGCCATTGGCGTTTGATTGATGAAAGTCCTTTAGCAACTAAAATGAAGAACGGAAAAGAGATAAACAAAAAGCGATGGGGATCGATGAACATAAACATAAAAAGACTTATTGCATAAAGAGCGATTATGGGGATAACAAACCAAGAGAGAAGGAGAATCTTCTTCTCTTTTTCCTGACGGAACGGCCATACTCCTCTAATGAACAACAGTCCGTAAAAAAACGCAAAGACAAAGAGTATGGGCATAAAGCCTTTAACTGGAAAATAACTTGCCTGAAAAAAAATGGAACGTTCTCCTACAGCGAAAGTAATAAAATTATAGGGGATGATAAGGATATACCACAAGGGATGACGTAAAGCTAAACTACCCTCCGATTGAGAAAGGAATACAAACTGAAAAAAGACAATAAACAGATTAGGGATGAAAAGGATGAACAATGCTCCGGCGGCTAGAAGCAAACTTTTTAGGCGGTATTTATATGTGGAATATGTAAACACGATAGACAAAACAATTGCACTTAGAAGGAGAGCAATAAAATGATCTGAATACCCTGCAATGAGCAAAGGCACAACAAACCCGAACCAATGCCGGAATCTATCTGTTTCTAGAGCTTTAACAAAATAGTACATTGAGAGAAAAGAGAAGAATATGGTAAATATGTATGGTTCAACATTTTGGGAATAATTCAGATGCAAGGGATTAACTGCTAATAGTAAGGCTGCAAGCAGACCGGTACGCTGATCGAAGAAATGACGACCTAGAAGATAAATCAAAAAGATTGATCCCAGCCCGAATAAAACCGAAGAGAACCGCAGCCAGAACACACTGCTTCCGCCGTACATCCAAAAATGCAGAAATATATTGTATAACGGCGGATGCTCTTCGTAATTAAGAGTGGTGTAAAAGGCACTATTCAACGTGTCTGATTCGGTTACTCTGAAAGCTTCTGCTAAATCCAAATCTTCAGTCGTAACATTATAAAGTCTAACTGAAGCAGCGAGAAGAAGAACAAGAACTAACAAAACTGCCGGATTAGACAAAAAAGCAAAGCGAGATTTCACAAGAAATTTCTTTAAGGGGGGTATAAAAGATTTTCTATACTGGCGGATAGTCATAAATCAAAAGATAAATCTTTTTAAAATGGAGGGGGTATAAGAATAAAGATGGTAGAACTCTCAGTGATTATTCCAGTATACAACGAAGAAAGGAACCTTTCTCCGCTTTATAATGAACTGACTGCAGTTTTAGCGGGAATGCAATCAAGTGGACTGAACAAGAGTTACGAGCTGATTTTTGTCGATGATGGGAGCAGAGACCAAAGCTTGAGGGTGCTTCGAGAACTCGGTCGGAAAGACAAAAAGGTTCGAATCCTCAGCTTTCGAGGAAACTTTCAGAAAGCAGCCGCTCTGATGGCGGGGTTCGAAACAGCCAAAGGAAAACTGATACTTACTTTAGACGGTGATTTGCAAGATAATCCTGGGGAGATCCCTCGGTTTATTGCAAGATTAAATGAAGGATATGATTTAATCGTGGGATGGAAGTTCAAGAGGCAGGACAACTGGGCAAAGGTTATTCCCTCCCGTATCTTTAATACCTTAATCCGCTGGCTCTTCGGCCTGCGCATCCATGACAATGACTGTAACTTTAGATTGATGAAGCGAGAAGTGATAGAACATTTGAATTTATACGGCGGGATGTATAGGTACATTCCGGTCTTAGCCTATACTCGCGGATTTAGAGTAGGAGAGATAAAAGTACAGCATCTTCCTCGCCTGCATGGCAAAAGCAAATACGGCACAGGAAGAATTTTCAAAGGGGCACTCGATCTCTTGGCTTTGAAATTCCTTACTAAATATGGCAACAGCCCCCTGCATTTCTTTGGTTATATCGGCGGAGGATTCTTTTCTGTAGGAACTCTTTTTGGAGCGTACCTTACATTCATCAAATTTTTCTTTGGTGAACATATCGGCAGCCGGCCTTTACTTTTGCTGGCGATTTTATTAATTTTACTGGGAGTGCAATTTTTCTCCCTCGGCCTGCTGGGCGAGATGATTGTCAGCCAAAGCAAAAGAAAAGGATATATTATAAAAGAGAGAATAAATTAATGTTTCATGGCATTCAGCAGTTTTCTTTATAGCGCAGGAGAAATAGAGTTAAGCGCTGCGGATCATAAGACTGTAAAGATTAATAAAAACTTTTTGGAGCGGTTTGGCTTACGGCTGATGGGCATACCTCACCTCGGACTGCGAGGAAGAGCCTGGGCGATTCTGAGAGAATTGAAAGACGAGAAGAGGAAAAAAATTCTTGATGCAGGAAGCGGGCCGGGGCTGTACGCTCTGCATCTGGCTAAGAAAGGCCATTCCGTGATAGGAGTAGACATCGACACAGAGAAAGTGAAACTATCCACGGGAATTGCTCAGAGAACAGGCAATACTGCAGAGTTTATAGTAGGAGATTTATGCGCCCTGCCTTTTTCAGACCACTCATTTGAGATAATTGTTTGTTCAGATGTGATTGAGCATATTCCGTCTGATAAAAAAGCTTTGCAAGAGATGGCTCGGGTGCTGAAGCCTGAAGGAAAACTGATTCTCACCAGCACCGGGAATAATCTGTTTACTAAAAAACTTCAGAGAACCTTTGAACATTGCCGGCCGGGCTATGAGCGGGAAGACTTTGAGAAACTGATTGAAGGCACGGGGTTAGCGCTGATGAAGGTGCGGCCGCTTTTCTCTCTCTTGGGCAAGGCTGCCTGGCTGGCCAACCGCAGATTGTCTAAGCACAAGAAGTTTAGTGCTTTACTGTTTTATCCGCTCTTCTGGATGTATCTGGCCGAGTATATCCTCGGAATTGATTATCGGCCGTTCAACAGGCTGTTTGTGGCGATTAAAAAGAATAATTAGTTTTAATCTTACTCTTATTTAGGTTTATTTCAGTGATTATTTCTCTCATGGATACAGGGATGAAAGCGGCAGGAATCTTATTTTCTAATTCAGTAATCTGAAAAAATTTTGAAGAGGGAATTAGTTTTACTGATTGGCTGGTTACCCGCAATAACATATCATCTTTTTTTCGGCCGTTGACTCTGTCCGTAATTCTCAACTCCGTTGCAGAAAGTTCTATTCTCCGGATTAGAAGATAAGGAGACTTTTTTTCTTTTTTTAACACAGCTTCTTTCACTAACGAGCGGAAATGCCAGCCGAAGATGGCGGAAAAAAAGTAGAGGGCAAACCGTTTGGCCGGGCTCATTAACAGGTATTCTTTTGGGGAAAACATCTTAGTGATTTCTATCTCTACCTTGTCTCTTTTCTCATTTATTTTTATGGCTGGTTTTTCATGGCCGAACTCGGAGAAGTAAAGTTTTCCGGATTTATCTCTGATGCGGTAGCCCAAATCATTGGCCAGCAGTTTATTGCGAGAATACAATTTAAAGACTCCGCCTTTCTTTAGATTGATGAGTAGATATAGATTCTGCCGGCCGGCAATGAACAGCCCCGCCTCTGGAAAGTGTTTAATGAATGTTTCCTGAAAAGGCAGGCTGGGCAAAGAAACTTTTTTCTTATCCTCTACATGGTTCAGCGCAGCCAAGGCAAAGGAATGGCCGAAATAATGCAATAGATAACGATCATCCACAGAAAAATTCCTTGGCTCAGCAAAAAGATATTTCCCGTGCTGATGCAGGATGACTTTAGCTAAGGAAAACTCTGAGGAAAGCAGCATTAAACCTCCGGGTAAAAGATATTCGGTATTGCGGCTGCCGTATTCTCCTCCCAAACTGCCGTCGGGATGAATGATATAAGAAAGAAAATTCAAAGCTTTTTCGGACATTGCTTTGACTTCTTTTTTTGCCGGATTAGTTTCTGGCAATTCATTAAACAGCCAGCCAAGATAATTTAATGAAACTGTAAGATAGCCTGCATCAGCTCCGCTCTGCTCATAGAAAAAGCCTTCTTCGCTCTGCAATCTTTTCAATCCGGCTAATTTCTGGTAAAAAAACTGTTCTAAATGCGAATCCTCAGTTAAAAGATAAACTGAATAGATGGCACAAGCGGCTGCCACCTCCTGATTGGAAGCAAAGGCTTCGGGAGTTCTTTCCATAAATGAGCAGGCTGTTTTCAGTTTTTCTAAGTATTTTTTTGCAATTGGTTCTTTTTCTAGATGCAATAACCTGATCGTTTCTGCCACGGCAATTACGGAAAAAACAGTGGGTGGCAGTCCTCGTTCTCCCTGCCAGTATTCGTTGAAAGAACCATCTTTGTTCTGAATCTTTGCCCAGAAAGAAACTACGGCTTTGGCCCAAACGTTTATCTGAGAATTTTGATAGTAGACATTCCCTTTGAAATCATGAGTGTACAATAAAGCTAAAGTCCAACAATTCTGCTGAAGAACCGCGCTGGGAAAATCTGTAAGATGATAAAGCCAGAAATTACGGTCAAAACAGCCGTAAGTAGGGGAAGTGGAATCACGATCTAAATGAGAAAGAATTCTCGGAACAGCTTCCAGCAATAAACGATGGTAGGGGTTGTTCATAGTTCAATCATTAAAGTTTTTTTAGTTTAAGCTCATCTTAATAGCCCATCTTAATTCTCAAACTTCTTGACGAAGTGCTCATCCAAAAATTTGTTTAATAACCTTTTAACAGATTTTGGGGCGAGGTAATAAAGCCTACGAAAAAAACGTTTGATTATTTGATGTTTTGTATTTCCTTCAGCCGATAACTTTAGATTTGGAAATTCTTGATTTACGGAGATTATTTCTTCTACAAGAAATTTTCTTTTCATCTCTACAATTCTTTCCTGAGAGGGATAACCTAAGATGACTGCTGCAATCGGCTCGTAACGCTTAGGCAGATGGAAAATCCGCTGAAGGACTTTTTTTCTTGGCAGATGATTGACCCAACAGGTACCGATACCCGTGGAGTGCGCGATAAGAAGAAAGTTTTGAATAGCAGCGGATGCTGATTGGATGTAATCGTTATATTCTGTATTGTCTGTGCGCTTGTCGTAAAAAAATAGGACTGTTTGGGGAGCATCACGAATAACCATGCTTCCTCCATGGTCAAAAATCTCATTTTTTAATTTTTCATCTGTAACAATAATAAATCTCCAGCCCTGAATATTGCAAGCCGAAGGGGCATGGCGGCAGAGATCCAGCATTTCTTTGATTAATGGAAGGGGAATTTTTTCCGGCTGAAAACGGCGGATACTCCTTCGCTGGCGGATAGCTTCTTCTAGTTCCATCTTGAGCCTGTTTTTAGCTTTATTTTGGCTTTACCGCCGATTGACCCTATTTAAATCTTATGATGTAATGAATACCAAAGGCAACTATCGGAGCATAACTGGCTGCAGTGTATAACAAGGAGAAAAGAACAGCTTTTTCTGCTGCGATGCCAAAAGAAAGTAAAAGGAAAGCGGCCAACGCTTCTCTTAATCCCAAGCCGCCGATGGTGAGGGGAATGAAAGAGGAAAAAGACATCAGGGAAACTATCCCTAAAACTGCCCAAAAAGAGAGAAATTCTGCGCTCATCATTCGAAGTATTATAAATCCCTGCAAAGCCAGACTCAGCCAAATGAAGTAGGAGAGTAGAGAAAGTTTGAGAGAAGAAGAAAGGGATAATTTATACTCGCGAAGAGAAGAAGAATATCTCTTCAGCAGAGGGAGATAAAACGATAGTTTCAGAAGAAGGTTGTATGGCAAATAGAAGAACAGCGAAAATAGGAAAAGAATAGCAAAAATAAGCAGCAGCCAGCTTTTTTGGCCGAAGAGAAAATAAGCTCCTAAAACGGAAAAGACCAACACTGTTGAAATATCCATCAGCTTATCGAGAAGAACCGTGTAAAGAGATTTTTTTGCTTCTATGCCGGATTTTTTAGAAAGATGATGGACTTTGATGAATTCTCCTATGCGGCCGGGGGTGACTAAACCAAGAGTTAAAGAGATATATGTAAACTTGAGCAGTTCCTTTATGGGAAAATCTGTTTGAGCGGATTTAATCGTTTCTTTCCAACGCCAGGCACGCAGATACATGGCAGGAAAAGTGATAAGTATGGCTAAAAGCAAAGGAAGAACCTTCAGAGTAGAGATTTCGATGTAGAATGAAGGAAGATTCATCTTCCAGAATATTAACGCGAGAATGGCCAAGGTGACTATAATTTTTAGTATAAGAACTAGCCAGCGAGGCAAAGAATTTTTTTCCGCGGGTGGATTTATTTCTTCTAGCATTTATAAAGAAAAGGCCACAAAAGTATATAAATACTTTGAAACAATAAAGCGGGATGGAAAAAGAGCGGCTGGCCGAAGGAGCCTTGCTTTTCGCAGTTTTTGGGATTCTTCTGTGGATAGGATTAGGGGCATATTATGGGCACCAGCTGGATTCTTCTTTTCCCAAAGGATTCATGGCCACAGATTCGTTCTACAAGTATGACCGAGCGGTTTCTCTGGATGAAGCGGGGAATAACAGATATGTTCCCTCCTATCTCACTGGGGGAATCAAAGGGCTGGAGGAGGTTTATCCTTTTGCCTCATTTCATAACATTGTCTTATTTAAAGATGCCAGCGGATTAGAGCTTTACAACAGCCAATATCTGTTGAATGTACTTTATGTCATCCTCGCAGGTTTGCTGATGTACACTTTGATAAAGAGATATAATCAAAAAATTGCTCTTCTATCGCTGGGAATTTATGGTTTCCTTTTCATCGGCAATTTTAACATCGGCTTCCTTTACGGCTGGTGGCCGCAGATCATGGGAAGCCTTCTGCTGGTAGGGATGCTCTGGATAGCGGTGTTCTGGGAGCAGCCTGGTTTTCCTTTTCTGTTTGCCATCTTAGCAGCATCTGCTTTTCTTGCTCATCCGCCTGAAGGGATGATGGGCGGAGCCTTTGCAGCAGTAATCATCTTAGTTGATTTAGTGAAAAATAAATTCAGTTTCCGGATCATCAAACGTTCTTTGTGGGCATTCCTGCTGTTTATTCTTCTAGTTGCATATTACCTGCCGATTGTCATTTCTGATGATTTGGTTAATTCTACCGGATCATTTTCTTTCTCTCCAAAAGAATCTACTTTTCCTGCGCCGATGTTTTCTCATCTCGGCTGGTATGGCTGGCTGGTTTTGGCAGGGATAATAATTACTTTGATAATTCTAATCAACAAAAAAGGAGAGAATTGGAAATTTTTTGCTCCAGCATTTTTTATGGGTGTGGTTACTTACAGCGCTCTTATCGGGATAAATGAGCGCGTCTATCAAAACCGCTTTTTCTGGCCGATTTATTTCGCTATTTTCTTTGGTTTAGGTTTGTATATGGCGATTAAGTATTTGCCTGCAAAGATTACGCGGTTTCTTTGGTATGGCATTCCGGTTATTCTGTTACTTATCTCGTTGGTTTATTACTTCCAACCGCCTGCAGGCAGCGGCTTGATTGCTAACGAAGAGATGTGGGAAGGGATAGGCTGGGTGAGGGAGAATGTTCCGACAGAAGAAAAGGTGTTGATATTTTATGGAGACAGTTATAACCAAAACGGGATTTACTCTGCCTTTGGGCATATTGTGTATTATAATAACTGGAACTATTATTTGAATAATATCGGCTATGACCTTTCAGAGAGTCTTGCTAAAATACAGAAAGGAGAAGTGGCTGAGAATTATACTAGCCGGCCGTTCATCCACCATCAGACTCTGCCTAAACGGATTTCCTTATTCAAACTGGAGTATGTAGATTTATGGAAAGAACTGGGCTTGAACTATGAAAAGGTTGATGGAAAAGGCCGAGGATTTGAACCGCGGAGCATCTGCGGCTTTGATTATGTTGTTTTTGATAAGAAAAGCCAGATTCCTCAATTTGCCGAATACAATATGAAAGTGTGGGGAGAACTTTTAAAAAATAACTTTGTGACAGAAGCGTTTAGCAATGACTGGTACAGCATCTTAAAGAATGAAAAACCCGGAGAGGGCTGCATTAAAAATGGAAAATGAGACAATAACTGGGCATAAAACAGAAAATAAGAAGAATGAATTGATTCTCTTACTAAAAAAAGAAGGAAAGATAATGCTGATGGTGCTAGCGGCATTATTAATTGTCTTTAAGATTGTCTTTTATAACGAGTCTTTGCTGGTGGTCGGCCGAACAGTGCTGGGATTCTTCTGGCTGTTTATCCTGCCCGGCTATACACTGATGCTGTTCTGGCGGGAAAGACTTGATTTCTTGGAACGATTAGTTTTAGGAACTGCTGTAGCCGTGGCACTGATTAGTTTGACCAGTTATTATTTGACATTGGGCGGTCTGATTAATGTACATTGGCAGTGGATTGTACTGCCGTTGGTGATAGAACTAACTTGCGGAATAATTTTATGGTACAAAAATAGACAAGCTTAATCAAGAATCTTAGGCCCCGTAAATTATTTAAAGCAGGCGAGTTTTTATTTTTCCGATGAAGCTTACTATTTTGAAAGGAATATGCAATGACCTGGCCAGCCATCTTGATTTTCAAATCTGGTTTGGCCATTTTAAAGATATCCCTTCGAAGATAGATACGGACGTTTTAAAACAAAAAGACTCATTAAGCAAAATGTGCGTAGCATTCTTCAAAGAAAGGCTTCCGGCTTCTTTTGATTTTAAGAGAATCAAATCACTCAATCTTAAAATAGATAAGTCTCAAAAGAACTTGAAAATTGCCATAAAAATAAAAGTTGATGCTAAAGAATTTACTACGTATAAAATATCGATGATGAATTAAACCCACACCCCTTCCCTGACTGCGATACGGGTTATTCCGATCTCTTTTTTCTTTCTTTCAAACTCTTCCGGGGTAAAACAAATAAAATCCGCCTGCCGCGGCTCATCCCAAAGAAGCTCCATCTCCTCCATCCGCTTGAGAGGATGCATTCTTTTAAATTTATCTGAGACTATTAAAAAATCATAATCACTATATTTGAGGTCTTCTCCTCTTGCTCGGCTACCAAATAGAATAAGTGCTTTTGGATTAAATCCCCGGCTTGTCAATATTTTTTTAAAGCGCGATGGCGCTCGTAATACTAATTTTTTATTCTTCATCAGTCTCTCCAGAAAAATAATCAAATATTTCTTTTGTATTAGCCAAGATATCTTCTGCTATTTCTTTAGTATATAATCTGAAAGGCACTTCATCTACTGCATCAGGATATCTCGCTTGGAAGTAATGCGGGCTAAGCCTGAGACATTTCTTAGTTATCTTTTCATCTTTTATACTCAGAGAAAACAGGAGCTCTCTTAGACTATGGGTTTTTGGCGCTTCTTCTTTCTTCTTTATGATAAAAACTGCTTTTAATAGTTTTTCTACCGCCTGCTGGCAATTGAAAGCTACCGTAGCATAATTGCCGATGGGGAGGTTGTCCCGGGCTACTTTTAGTTCATATTGTGCTTGTTCGATTAATTGCTTTGCTTCTTTTCTCATTATACTTGGAAATTCACTTTTCTATTTAAAATTAACTTCAAAATTCAGATGACTCTCAGCACTGCTCCCCCTTTATTCTGAAAGACCAAAGAGAATTTATCTCCTGCTTGGCCGTATTCCTGAAACTTATTCAAGACCACGTCTTGGCTTCTGTTCTCTACGGCCTGATACCAAGGAATGCTCATGGTGTCCAATAGAAGATATTGATATCCTTGGGCTTTAAGGAAGGAGTAAGTTTGAGTCGGAGTCTTGTCCAAAAAACCTTTGCGAAATTCCCTGTTCTCTGAACACCAATCGCAGTTGACCATGTCCAGACCCAACAGATAATTGTCCTGCTGTCCGGAGAAAGGAAAAACTTTAGTTTCTTTAGGCAGATTATGATATGTCCACAAATACAGATTCACTTCGTCAGGAGAAGTCCAGCCACCGCCAGGCGGCCAAGCAGCAGTATTAATCGTAAACTTCTGACTGCCTGCAGTAAACCACAAACCAAGAACAAC
>Ga0209541_10005488_pt1 | contig 22084 bp, 23 predicted proteins | sample RifCSPlowO2_01_FD_184027 | JGI IMG/M metagenome (GOLD analysis project Ga0209541, IMG submission 184027) | Groundwater microbial communities from Rifle, Colorado - Rifle CSP2_plank lowO2_0.1 (SPAdes) (version 2) | ecosystem: Environmental > Aquatic > Deep subsurface > Groundwater | place...
ATTGGTCTGAAAAATTTGATACGGATGCCATTATTCCACTTGTTAATAAACTTGGGCAGTTTCTTTCAGACCCGTTACTGCGAAACATTTTCGGTCAGAAGCAAAACAAGATTGATATAAGCGAACTTATGAATCAAGGAAAAATAATTTTTATCAACCTCTCAAAAGGACGCATTGGAGAAGAAAATTCGTCTTTCTTCGGTTCAATGTTTTTGACTAAAATAAAACAAGCAGGAATGGAACGAGCAAGTATTCCGGAGGAAGAAAGAATAGATTTTTATTTATACATAGACGAGTTTCATAACATTGTTACCCAAACTTTTGAAAATATTCTATCAGAAGCCAGAAAATATGCCCTCAATCTTACAATAGCTCATCAATATATTGGTCAGCTTATTCCTCAAGTTCAGCATGCAGTGCTTGGAAATACAGGAAGTTTAATTTGTTTCAGGGTTGGCGGGGAAGACGCAGTAAAATTAAAACCGGAATTCGCGCCAATATTCGATGTTAAAGATATGATTAACCTTGCTGTCGCCGAATTTTATATTAAAATGACAATTGACGGAGAATCTTACGACCCATTTTCAGCAGAAACTCTCAGAGTTCTTCCTCCTACCCATCCCTCATACCGCAAAGAAATTATTGATGCATCTCGCAGAAAATATTCAATATCAAAAAATGATGCCCAAAAACTTATAGAAGAGGAAGAAGCAACTATCATTAGAAGTGCGGAAGAAAAAGCTATAATTGAAAGTAAAGCAAAAGGAAAAGAAGGTGAACAAACAAGGGAAGAAGATACGACAGAAAATTCTGAAAAAGACGAAAATAAGAAAATTTCCAAAGAAGCCGAACCTATGATATAATACTCCAATAAACGTTATGCAAAAGGACTATTACAAAGTATTAGGCGTTAATAAAGGCGCTTCAAAGGACGAAATCAAGAAGGCTTTTTATAAGTTGGCGCACAAATATCATCCTGATAAAAAAGAAGGAAATGAGTCTAGATTTAAAGAAGTAAACGAAGCTTATCAGGTTCTTTCCGATGATTCTAAGCGTTCAAAATATGACCAATTTGGGTCTGGTTTTGAAAATATGCAACAGGGAGGGTATGGAAGACAGGGACAAGGTTTTGAAGGCTTTGATTTCAGCAACTTTGCAGGAGGTTTTCAAAATGGCAACGCGGAATTTGATTTCGGGAATTTAAATGATATTTTTAGCGATTTTTTTACAGGAGGAATGGGAGGAGGAAGAACTCAAGCGAGACGAGGGAGGGATATTTCTACAGAAATACAAATTTCTTTCTCCGAGTCCATTTTTGGAACCAGTAGAAAAATTTTGATTACTAAAACATCAAATTGCTCTACCTGTAGCGGGTCTGGCGCAAAACCCGATACCAAGATGGAAACCTGTAAATATTGTAATGGTCAAGGAAAAATTAGGGAAGCAAAAAGAACGATACTTGGAACTATTTCAAGCACAAAAATTTGCGAAGAATGTTTAGGTTCCGGTGAAGTGCCGAAAGAAAAATGTGAAATGTGTAAAGGTAAAGGAGTGTTGCGACGCGAGGAAGAAATTTCCGTGAATATCCCGGCTGGAATACGAGACGGAGAGATGATTAGAATGACAGGAGGAGGTGAGGCAATTACAAAGGGAACACCAGGCGATTTATATATAAAAATAAATATTATAGCGCATCCAGTTTTTAAAAGAGATGGTAGTGATTTAATTATGAATTTGGATTTAAAACTTTCCGATGCTCTTCTAGGCACGGAATATCCGATACAAACTCTAGACGGTGAAATAAAAGTTAAGATTCCCGAAGGTATATCTATTAATGAAATTCTTCGCGTGAAAGGAAAAGGCGTGCCTATGTCAAAAAACAAACGCGGGGATTTATTGATTAAACTTAAAATAAAACTTCCAAACAAACTTTCTCATAAATCTCGTGAGATAATAGAACAGCTTAAAAAAGAAGGAATATAAAATGCTTCCTGAAAATATAATTTTTGTTGCCGTATTTTTAAATCTAATTGGGCAACTTTTATATATTAAAAGCATAACAAAGGGACATGCAAAACCCAATTTGGTTTCGTGGTCTATATGGATGCTTGCTCCGTTTATTGCGGTATTTTTTCAACTTAAAGCGGGAGCCGGACTTTCTGTTTTACCTGTATTTATGGCAGGTTTTGGTCCGCTTATTATTATCACCGCTGCATTGATAACTAAAAATGCATTATGGAAAATAAATTCTTTTGATTTAATTTGTGGCGTATTTTCTCTAACCGCATTATTGCTTTACATACTTACTCATAATTTAGGAATATCTATTTTTTTTGCCATATTAAGCGATGCGTTGGCTTTTATACCCACTTTTGTAAAATCTTGGAAATATCCAGAATCAGAGTCAGTCGCCGGATATTCTTGGTGCGTTATTAGTAACACTATCGGTCTTTTGATAATAAAAGATTGGTCTTTTACTATTTATTCATTTGGAGTTTATCTCGTAGTCTTTAATATAGCCGAGGTGATTATTTTGTATCGCAATAAAATTTTTAAGAAACCAATTTCTTCTTAAATTTGTGAGTCATTATTTTATAGCAAATCAATGCAGCGCCAAACTCTGTAAGGACTGAATCTCTCTGAGGAGAAACTTCTACAATGTCCGCGCCGACTAATTCTTTTTCATTTATCGCTTTTTGAATTAAATTAAGGCCATAGTACCATTCCAGACCGCCTTGTACCGGTGTGCCGGTTCCAGGCATATATGCGGGGTCGAATCCATCTACATCAACAGTGATGTAGATTTTTTTAGTTTTGATTGACTTTAATATTTCACTTATAGATGTTTGTTTTTTATTCCATTCGAAAACAGCAATTGTTTTCTTGTTTTTTTGCCAATATGCATACTCATATTTTGAATATGTCCTAATGCCTACTTGAACAATAGGGAAGCCGAGTTCGTGTATTCTGCGCATCGTGCATGAATGCGCGAATTTTTCATGACTTTCACTATAATCACTATTGTCATTACGCAGGTCTTGATGAGCATCTATCTGCAGAATAGTTATATCTTTTGGATTTTCTTTTTTTGAAATTGCTTCCAGTGCTCCAAATGATACGGTGTGTTCTCCACCCAGCATAATCACGAATTTTCCGGCACTAAACAATTTTTGATATTCAGAACTTATTTTTCTTACTGCTCTTTCTGGAGTAAGTTTTTTTAGGCCGGATATTTCTCTATGAGCAGTTTTTAATATTTTTGCCGGCTCACAGTGCAACTCAACATCAAAAAGTTCTAAATTATTATCTAAACAGTTTATAATTTTCTTAGGACCCTTAACAGTTCCTCCCATAAAAGAAACACTATTTTCATAAGGAGCGCTTAAAATCACCGTATCGGATTTTTTTATATTTTTTATATTTATAATTCTATCTATCATAATATTTTATTTTAAATTTATTTTATATCCATTTTCTTCGTCTTTTATATCATACCCTAAATTATTTATTTTATCTCGTAATTCGTCGGACTTTTTAAAATCTTTATTCTTGCGAACTTCTTCTCTTTCTTCAGCCAGTTTTATAATTTCTTTTGGTATTTTTTCTTTTTTTAGATTTTCAAAACCAAGTCCGAAAACTTTATCAAAATCAAGGACGGTTGCTTTTTTATCACCAGGTGAGATGTTTTCATCTTTTATTATGTCCCAAAGAAGAGATAATGCTCTTGGGGTATCCAAGTCATCTTCCAGGTATTCTTTAAATTTTTTTTGATAATTGACATCTACTTTTCCTACCTTCTCTCCAAGCTCAATATAGAGCTTATAAAGCCGTTTTAAGGCTATTTCTGAGCCTTCCAGGGCTTCCCAGACGAAATTTACTCTTGTTCTATAGTTAGCCATTAAAAGCCAAAATCTATAAGAAATCGGGTCAATACCCTTTTCCATAATGTCTTTCAATGTATAAAAATTATGATATGATTTTGCCATTTTTTTCTGGTCAACCAAAACCCATTCATTATGCATCCAATATTTTACAAATTGTTTTCCTGTCGCGCCTTCAGATTGGGCAATCTCGTTTTCATGATGAGGAAACATGTTATCAACTCCGCCGGTGTGAATATCTATTTGTTCTCCCAAATTTGCCATAGACATTGCCGAGCATTCTATATGCCAACCAGGTCGCCCCTTACCCAATTTTGGTTTCCAAAAAACATCTCCGTCTTTTTCATCCCATGCTTTCCAAAGAGCAAAATCTTGAGCATTTTCCTTTTCATATTCATCGGTTTTTATTCTGCCATAATATTGTGGCGTTAAGCTCGTAGTTTCTTTTTGTTGTTCTAAAATAAGATGAGAAAGTTTCCCATAGTTTTTAAATTTTTTAATATCAAAATAAATGCTGTTATCCGTACTTTTGTAAGCCAAACCGTTTTTCATTAATTTCTTGATAATATCAACCATTTCATCAATATAATCTGTAGCTTTTGTAAATTTTTTAGGATTTAGAATATTTAAAACTTTTATGTCTTTTAAAAATTCCTTGGTATAAAATTCAGTGAATTTTTTGAGCGTTTTTCCTTCTTTTTGCGAGTTAAGAATAGTTTTATCGTCAATATCGGTTAAATTCATTATATGTTTTACTTTGAAACCCTCATATAACAAAACACGCTTTAACGTATCGGCAAAAATATAAGCGCGATAATTTCCAATATGAGGATAATCATAAACTGTCGGACCGCAAGAATACATTCGAACTTCTTTTGAATTTATCGGGAGGAAATTTTCTTTTTCTCTTGTTAGGGTGTTGTAAAATTTTAATGCCATTTTATTTTATTTAAGAAACCATGCCTTGTTTAAATTCATGCCTGTATATCGAAATGAGGGTATAAAGCATGCTTATGGTTAAAGGTCCAACTAAAATTCCAATCGGACCTAATAGTGAAATTCCACCCAAAACGGAGAATAAAATTAAGAAAGGAGGTAAGTTTATCTTATTACCCACAATAAACGGACTCAACAAATTATCAATCATTCCCACAACAGCCACTGCCCAAACCAAAAGCCCTATGGCTTCAAAGGTGTTTCCTGTAATTAAAAGGAATATTATGGCCGGCACGGAAATAATTGCAGTACCGATAGAAGGCACTAACGCGGTAATCATAGTAACCAATCCCCAAAGCGCCGAATTTGGCACACCAAAAATAGCAAGACCTACACCCATTAATATTCCCTGGATAAGAGCAATAAAAAGATATCCTTTAATAATGCCGTTAACCGCGCGTGAAAGTTTGTTTATGATTTTTTCATCGTCAGTATCCGAAAGTGGGCTCAATATTACTAACGCTTTTCTCCAATGCGCGCCATCTTTTAAGAAATAAAACATAGACAAAAGAGTAAGAACTAGGGAAAAAATAGTAGACAATGTGGAGGTGAAAATACTTGCTATATTACTTGATACAAAAGAAATAAAATTTGAGATTTTTTCATATAAATCAAAAGAGATTCCTTCTGGCAATATTCTATTTATTGAATTATTTATTGAATCTATGAAAGATAAAGAATGAACATTATTAACAATTATTTGATAAGCATTCTGGCTTTGATTGAAAACTATAACACCCATGCCAAAAAGTGGAACTCCTATTATTATAATGAAGAAAAATACAGTAAGAAGCGCTGATAACCAATTGGGTAATTTTCTTTTATTGAGCCATTCATAAACCGGGTAAAGTACTATGGAAAAAGAAATACCAAGCAGAAGCACCATCCAAAAAGGGCTGAAAATCAAAAAAGAAAAAACAAAAGTAATGAATAATAAAATAAAGAAAAAATATCTTTCAATAATCTTTGTTTGCATAATGCCATTATAGCAAGATTTGCGTTTTTTTCAAATTTAATATAATATGAGTCTTATGGAATTCGCAGTTATACAAACAGGTGGAAAACAATACAAAATCTCTAAAGACAGCTTGCTTTCTATTGAAAAAATGAAAGGGGAGTATAAAAAAGGCGACAAAGTTTCTTTTGATAAAGTTCTCTTAGTTGATGACGGGAAAGATACAACCATAGGCACTCCTTACATAACTGGCGCGAAAGTGAACGCTGAAATTGTAGAAATTGGCCGAGCTCGAAAGATTCTCATTATGAAATATAAGCAGAAATCTCGTTATCTTCGCCGAAACGGTCATCGTCAACCATTCTTTAAAGTAAAAATTCTTAATATAAAATAAAAAAACTTCTGATACATTCAGAAGTTTTTTTATTGATTTAAATATCAAAAGTGTTAGTATTTTATATAAGCTACTGTTCTTTGAGATCAACTCATAGTGGCAGTAGTGAAACTAGCATGGAGGATTTATGAAATGTACCTCCAAGTTGGTGACCCAGTAGCAACACTTTTTATGGGCTGCCGGGAAGTAATGATACTGGCACACTATAGTTAAGGAGGGAGCCCGAGCTAAAACTTACAATACAGGGGAACCCAAAGGAATGACGTCAAACTGAATTTACAACGTCAGCTTTATCCATAGTGCTAACCCTAAGTACCTCCTTAAAGGAGGTGGAGGTTAATTCAATAGATCGTTTTTTATCTTGCGAATCTCCATCCCACGGGATCACCAGCAATTGGCCACCAGAATATCGGTGGCCTTTTTTTATTGTCTATTTTTTAACATTTTAAATATGTTATACTCAAACTATGCTATCGCGGAACTTAAGTATTGAGGACAAAATTTTAAAATTCTTACTTGAGCCCAAATATAAATACAAAGGTATGCCGGTTAGTATTTTTGGTTTACCAGCTATTTTTTCATACAAAAAACAATCCATAAATAACACACTTTGCCGACTAAATAAAAATGGCTATATCTCAAAAGAAAATAGTTGTATTTTTCTATTACCAAGCGGAAGAAAATACGTTGAAAATAAAAAAGTTAGATTTTTAACATTTGATTCACCATTTAAAAAAGATTTACCTAAAAATTTAATTGTGATGTTTGATATTCCGGAAGTTAAAAAAGCGGAAAGGGAATGGTTTCGTTTCCATTTGCGGAAATTTAGTTATGATATGATTCAAAAAAGTGTCTGGGTTGGGCCGTCTCCACTACCGAAAGATTTTTTAGATTATGTTAAAAGTATTAAGCTCAAAAATTGCATAAAGACATTCAAATTAGCAAAATCTTATAGTACTCAAACTTAGCGATAGCAGAATTTGAGTATAAATGCATTTGATGCATATTTTTAATCAACGCATTCTATTTCTTTACCCGTCCGTGCATCCTCAATAGTCTGATCGCATCCCCAAGGACCATCATCCACCTTACATGTACCGGTATTTAAATTATTTTCTATAGCTACACAATAAGATGATTGACATTGGTTTGATGATGTACAGCTTTTTTTAGCATCAGAATATGTATGTATACAAATTACATAGTCGTTAAGTCCACCTCTAGTCAATTTACCATTTGAATTTTTACATTGTTCTTCTATTGATTGAGAAATTATTTTAGGAGAAGTCTGTGTAGTTATTACTTCTGGCACTTTCTTATTAAACGAAAGGGCTAATATTCCTAAGATTACAACAACAATTCCCCAAACTATATTTTTTATCATAATTATATTATACCACTTACTGTCTATTTTTTAGAGCGTTTTTTAGAGTGTCGTTGTCCGAGTACTCAAGTTCGGTGCCGGTGGAAAGGCCTTTACCTAAGGAAGATATTTTAATATCAAGAGGTTCTATTGTGCTTTTTAACTGGTTGCGTACATAAAAATCAGTGTGATTACCTTGTGGATTGGAAGAAAAAGCTAAAACTATTTCTTTGAGGTTTTTTTCACTTTTCACTTTTTTTATTAATTCATTAATTCTTACCACTCTGTTTGTATTTTTTTCAACAATTGGCACAAGTCCGCCCAATATAAAATATTTTCCATTATAAACTCTGCTTTTATTTATGCTTTCCAAATCGGAATCTTTTTCAATAACCATCAAAGTAGAAGAGTCAATGCTTTGGTCTGCACAAATTTCACATTTCTTTTCTTTTTTTGAATTGGATATAAAAAATTTAAAACATTCGGAACATTGTGTCGTGTCTTTTTTTAATTCTTTGACTAGTGTAGAAAAATTTTCCGCATAGTCTGAATTCCTTGACATCAAAAAATAAACGAAGCGTCTTGCTTGTCTTTCTCCAATACCCGGAAACTCTTTAAAAATTTCACTTAATTTTTCTATAATGTCCATATATTTGTATTATATCAAAAAACTTCTTATAAAGAATTTCTGAGCCTTCGCCCTCGGAGACATAGGACAGGGGACCCATGACTCTTAAAATTCTTTATGGGGAGTTTTTAATTAAAATCCTTCCAAATCTTCACTTATTTTTGACGCAGAAAACTCGCTAAGATTGCTTTTCTCAAGATTTATGAAAGTAGTGGTTTTTTCATCGAAATAAAGTTCAATTTTTCCAGTCGGACCATTGCGGTGTTTTTCAATTAAGATTTCCGCAATATTTGTTTTTTCGGATTCTTCTTTGCCTTTGTCTTCTCTGTGAATAAACATTACCACATCTGCGTCTTGTTCTATGGACCCCGAATCACGAAGGTCTGATAATCTTGGTTTGCCTCCGCGGGATTCTACAGCGCGAGAAAGCTGGGAAAGGGCCAACACCGGCACATCAAGTTCTTTAGCCAAACTTTTTAATGACCTTGAAATTTCTGTCACCTGATTAACCATTGAATCATAATTTTTAGAAGTGGTCATAAGTTGCAAGTAATCAACAACTATTAAGTCAAGCCCTTTTTCTATTTTTAGTCTACGAGAGAGAGCTTTCATTCGAACGATAGAATTGCCTGGCTGGTCGTCAATATAAATTTTAGCTTTTGCAAGTTTGTCCAAAGAATCCCGAAGTTGAGAAAAATCTCGGTCAGATGATAAATGTCCGGTGCGCAAATTCCACGCATTCACACGTGATTGAGCCGATAACATTCTATCCACCAATTGCTGAGAAGACATTTCAAGAGAAAATATTAAAACAGATTTATCATGAGTAATTGAAGTCATACGTGCAATATCAAGCGCAAGCGTGGTTTTACCCATGGAAGGTCTTGCGGCGAGAATAACAAGGTCGGATTTTTGCAAGCCTGAGAGCGTAGTATCCAAATCTCGAAAGCCAGTCGGCAATCCTCGGAGCATACCTTTATGTTCATGTAATTTTTCAAGACGTTCCCACGCTTCAGGTAAAGCATCTTTTAAATTTATAAATTTTTGATTTTTAGGAGATGATATTACGCTGAAAATTTTCTTTTCTGCCATATCCAATATGTCATCCATATGGTCATCGCCTTCTTCAAAACCAAGTTCAGAAACATAATCTGCCGCTTCTATTAAACTTCTCAAAACATATTTCTTTTGAACAATTTCAGCATAATGTTTGACATTTGTGGAAGAAGGAACGACGCTTACTATTTCCGCCAAATATTGGTTTCCTCCGACTCTTTCGAGAACTTTTTGTTCGCTTAATTTTGTAGAAAGCGAGAGCATGTCTATCGGTTCATTCTTTAAAGACAGGTCAAGCATTGCCCTGAAGATTATTTTATTTTTTTCAACATAAAAAGAATCCGGAGTTAAGACGTCTTCTACTTCATGTATAGCGTCTTTGCGCAACATTATAGACCCAAGCACTGCTTGTTCCGATGGAATACTCTGAGGAGGAACACGCACATTGATTGTTTTTGCTTTTATCATTAAGGACATTTTAGCATAGTAAAAAAATAGTCAAAGCCATAAAATGCGCAATATGTTATTAAAATGGGGACAAATACCTGTGCTGAATTATTGAAATATGATAATATATAAACATGTCAAAAAAGATCCTATTATCAGGCGTAAAACCAACAGGAGCCCCGCATATCGGCAATTATTTTGGCGCCATGAAGCAGTTTGTGGATTTACAAAAAGACTATGAAGGCTATGTTTTTATAGCTGATTATCATGCGTTGAATTTTATCCAAAATAAAGACGAAATGGAAAAAAATATTGTTGGGGTTTTACTTGATTATTTGGCTATCGGTCTGGACCCGAAAAAATTAACAATATTCAAACAGTCAGACATCAGTGAACATACTGAGCTTGCTTGGATTTTTGACACTTTGACTACAATGCCATACCTTATGCACGCGCATGCTTTTAAAGATGCCGAAGCTAAAAATAAAGAAATATGTGTTGGGACTTTCAATTACCCAATGCTTATGGCTGCCGACATATTGCTTTATGGTCCGGACATAGTGCCCATAGGAGCCGACCAAAAACAACATGTGGAAATAGCGCGCGATACGGCAGAAAAATTCAATCGCATTTTTGGCGAGACTTTCAAGTTGCCGGAACCAATGATAATGAAAGATATGGCGGTTGTGCCAGGAATTGACGGAAAGAAAATGTCCAAGAGTTACAATAATCATATTCCGCTTTTTGCCGAATATGAAGAAATAAAAAGATGTGTAATGAATATAGTCACTGATTCGGGCGAGGGAATACCGAAAAATGTATATGCTATTCATAATTTATTTCGTCCCGCTTCAGAACTCTTACCCATTTACGAAAGTAAGGCAGGAAAATATAAAGAGTTAAAAGAAATGCTGATTGAAGACATAGAAAAATTTATTGCGCCAATGCGAGAAAAACGAAAAGAATTTGCAAAAGATATTCCGAAAGCTCTGAAAATTTTAAAAGAAGGAGGTGAAAAAGCAAAAATTATAGCGTCAAAAAAAATGGAGGTAGTAAGAGAGAAGGTGGGAGTAAAAGTTTATGAAAAATAATTCTGAACAATATAAAAAAGAAGTTATTGAAGTAATTCATAAAATTGCAAAAGACAGAGAACTTTTAGGAGATTTTATTAAAGATATATTAACGCCGAGGGAATTTGAAAATATTGGTGTAAGATGGCAGATAGTCAAACGTCTAGCAAAAGGGGAGTATCATCAGTCTATTGCTGAAGATTTACATCTCGGAGTAGCTACTGTTACTCGTGGGTCTCGTGAAATGAGGAAAAAAGAAGGAGGATTTAGACGAACCCTAAAATCTTTAAGGTAAAAATTACTCAATAAAAATTGCTCAATAAAGTTATCCACAGATAAGCAAATTTTACTCTTGCTTTTATTTTTATATGATACTATCATACTAGTATGCTGATATTGAATAAAAACGAAAAGATGAATAGGGGACAAAGAATCAATAAATTAAACAAATTCTGGTGGAGCGCAAAAACCCTAGCTTTTGCGCTTTTCTGTTGATTTCTTTTAATATATCTATTTTAAACAAAGAACCTACTAAACAGCGCAAACAGCGCTGGTTTTTTGTTCTTTTAAAACCAGTTTAAAGATCCCTGCTAAAGGACAGGAAAATCGGCATTCAGCCGATCTGGAATAACTCTATGAGCACTGGCGGTCATATACCGAAAGTTGATCTGTACATACAGATTGGTGAGACCCACTCCAATGAATGGGGTCAATGTGACCCTGTTTTTTTGAAGATACCAAAAGGTCAACTCGTTTCTATTGTTCACCAGACGGGGAAAGAAAAAGAAGAAGATTGTATCGTTTTGCTTTGTGGAAAACATTTATCCCCTGAAGAAAGTTATTTATTAGTAAAGTACAATCCGAAAGGAGATGATACCATGAGTTGTAGTAACTGGTGATAAGGCGTTCCGAATGGCTTCTAGTCTGTAAGAAATTATCGGAAAGGAGGTGATGTCCGATGGGCTGGGACGTAGACTGGTGGTAGTAAGGGCCGACAAAAAACGATTTGGCCCATCGTAAAAGGCAGTGTTTATTCACTGCCTTTTTTTTGATATATCTCTTCTTTTATTTTTATGCTATAATTAAATTCATCAATTATGAAAGGTTTAAAAAATACAAAAATTAATAGTCTCTGGAATTTCTTCTTTTTTAAAAAGGAGCTATTTGTTTTTGTGTAAAATTAATTTATTTTAATATAAAAACAAATGCACCAGCCTCAAATAAATAATTATTGAGGTGTGGATAGTTCCTCACAAAAAAAGAAAGGAAGGGAAGTATACAACAGCAAAAAATTAATTTCGAAGAATGGTTTGAAAAAACCATTCAAAAATCTCCAGCGAGAGAACATCTGACAGTTCCTCCGCATATTATTCAACTTCCTTGCGGATGCCGAAACTCACCGGGTTCAAAACCATTTGAACTTCACAAATTCGCAAAGGGGTGGGCTCATTATGGCCCCCAGTGTTCAATCAAAAGTAAATCAAAGAAGAACAAAGGCAAAAAAGAAAGAAGTAGCTTTTTTGCAAATCTGTAGTTGACGAAATGATTTACAATGAAAGGAGGTGATTTCATCATAGGCAGTGACTTTTGTTCACTGCCTTTTTTATTTTTTTATGCTAAAATACTTTTAGTTATGAAAAACAGAGTTTATATAAAAGATTTGAAAGATAATGTCGGGAAAGAAATAATTATTGCCGGATGGGTGAATATCAGGCGCGACCAGGGGAAAATGGTGTTTTTTGATATGCGCGATATGACCGGTCTCGTGCAGTGCGTGGCTTTACCGAGTCGTGCAGATGTGATTGAAAAAGCCAAAGAAATCCGCCCAGAGTGGGTTTTAAAAATTACAGGCATAGTCAACAAGCGTCCGGATAAAAATGTAAAACAAGATACACTGAACGGTGATGTGGAACTTGAAGTTACAAATATTGAAATTTTAAATACAGCAGAAACTGCACCTTTTCAGATAAATGAGAGTTCTATAGAAGTCAACGAGGATCTTAGAATGAAATATAAATATCTTGATCTACGTACAGAAAGAATGCAAAAAAATATTCGTATGCGGGATAAAATAGTTACTTTCTTTCGAAAGTATATGCACAATAACGATTTTATTGAAATTGAAACGCCAATACTTATGAAAGGCACGCCAGAGGGCTCACGGGAATATGTTGTTCCATCAAGACTTTTCAACGGACAATTTTACGTACTTCCGCAATCTCCTCAGCAATTTAAACAGCTTTGTATGGTTGCTGGTTTTGAGAAATATTTTCAAATTGCCCGCTGTATGCGCGATGAAGACACAAGAGGGGACAGACAGCCGGAATTTACACAGTTAGATTATGAAATGTCTTTTGTGACGCAGGAAGAAGTTTTGGAATACACCGAAACTATGTTTATAGAGCTTGTAAAAAATGTTTATCCGGAGAAAAAAATTACCCAAATTCCTTTCCCAAGAATGTCTTATGCGCAATCAATGGAAAAATATGGTTCAGATAAACCAGATTTGCGTGTAGATAAAAATAATCCAAATGAGCTTGCATTTGTATGGATACTTGATTTCCCTATGTTTGAAAAGACAGATGAAAGAGAATTACAAGCGGTACATCATCCATTTTGTTCGATAAAAGAAGAAGACAAAAAGAAATTTATGAAAGGGGAAGATTTATTCTCCATACGGGCAAATGCTTATGATTTGGTATTAAACAGCTATGAACTTTCTTCTGGAAGCATACGTATTCATGAACGAGACATACAAAAACAAGTTTTTAAATTATTGAATATTTCTGAAGAAGAACAACAGAAAAAATTCGGCCATATGCTTGAGGCATTTACTTTTGGCGCGCCTCCGCATGGCGGTTTTGCTCCCGGTATTGATCGCATAGTAATGATTCTCCAAAATGAACCTAATATACGCGAAGTTATAGCATTTCCAAAAACAGGCGAGGGAAGAGATTTAATGATGGGCTCTCCGGCTCCAATCACAGAAAAACAATTGAAAGAATTGGGAATCAAATTAAGTAAATAAATCAGAGAATTTTTACTCGTTGAATGATTGAGATAAATCTTTTTTTATCTGTTCGCTTAATTTTTCTACACTTTTGAATTTTTTTGGAAAGCGCAGATATCTTTCTGTGATAGCTGTAATTTCTTTACCATAAATATCTCCATTAAATTCCAGGATATGAATTTCCAAACAATCTTTTTCGGTCAGTGAATTGATTCCATAATACAAGAGTCCCCGATAAAATACTCCATCCAAATCAACTTTGCACGAATAAAGTCCCTTTGGGAGGTTTTTTGCCAAACTAATATCCAAATTTGCCGTTCTGGCTCCCGTTCTTTCGCCGTTGTTATTTCCGGCCAAAACTATTCCATTGATAATTTTTGTTTTATTCAAACGAGTGGCTAAAGTAACCGCTATAACCAAAACAACAGCACCGATAATTTGAGTTGCGGATAGGATATTATGATTGAAGAAATAATCAAAAATAACAGCGGAAAATGGCCAAGCCAGTTCACATAGGGTCGCAAGAGAGGCAGGAATCTTTTTCAAACCATAGTAATAAAGATACATGGCCACGGCTCCGGAAGTGAAAACGATAATAATTAAAGTTCTCCAAACATCGGATTCAATTGAAGGTAATGTTGAAAAATATTTTATGGCCGGAATCAGCATAATAATTATGGTAAAACCGAACCGCAAAGCGGAAAGTAATCCGTAATTTATATTTTTCAACGAATATTTTCCAAAAGTGGTGGATGAGCCCCAAGAAAAGGCAGCCAACAAAGAAAAAATAGCCATCATAGTTGTGGCATTGCCAAGGTTTATTGAACTCGGGTCTTTAAATGTCACAAAATATCCGCCAATCAGTGCGCAGATAGCGTAGATATAAAATTTAGCGGGAAAGCGTTCTTTTAAAATAATTGCTGACAACAAAATGGCAAAAATCGGCTGGAATTTTTGTAGAAGAATAACCACCGAGACATCAACAAAACCTGTTAAAAATAATGCTTTGGTAAAAAAAGTGGTACCCAACGCTCCTCCGAATAATGCCACCCAAAAAATTGTTCCCCATTGCTTTTTGGTGATATTTTTGATTTCCGATTTATAAATAAACAAAAATGGCAAAAGGATTATAAATCCAAAACTATGTTCCAGAAATACCACCAGGGTAGGTGATATGGATGCCAATTGCGGACGTAAAAAAATTCCATCCAAACTCCAAAGCAGAGCTGCTACAACAACCGCCAATGCTCCGATAATAATTTTCATTTCCTGATTATACACTAAAAAATAAAAAACAATATAATAAAAGCAAAAACTTAAAAATCAATTTCTATAATGCAATCTATCTAGCGAAGCTTCGCTAGCGAACTGCTCGTCGCTCAAGAAAATAATAGTCGGAATACCTCCTTTATTTTCTAAACTCCTGCGCAAGGCATTCTAGAAATTATTTTTACACTTTTGCTTTAGAAAAAATTAGAAAACAATGTTTTTAAAACTCATCGAAGGCATATCTTTTTTAGGGGGTTTTGAGGCTGACGAGCCGAAAACTTCAGAATTTTTCAAGCTTCGAAAAATTCGTACCCTAGAAAAAGATACGCCGAGTAAAGAGTTTTCAAAAAAACTTTATTTTCTGATTTTTTACTGCTTTATGTTAAAATATATTTATGAGTGATTTATTAAACAAAAAATGTGTGCCGTGCAAAGGAGGAGTCAAACCGCTTAGTAGGGCAGATGCGCAAGATTACACGGATGAGGTTTCAGGCTGGATACTTGATGAAAAGGCATTGAAAATCTCAAAAGAATTTAAATTCAAGGATTTTGTCGAGGCGGTAGATTTTGTGGGCAGAGTAGCTGATGTGGCGGAAGAGGAAGGGCATCATCCTGATATTCATATTTTCTATAATAAAGTTCTGTTGGAACTTTCCACTCATTCCATCGGTGGACTTTCCGAAAATGATTTCATCCTCGCCGCTAAAATAAACGAGCATAAATAATTTTTATTTAATTTAGCGAAAGTATAAAAATCAATTTCTATAATGCAATCTATCTGGCGGAGCTCCGCCAGCGAACTGCTCGTCCTTCAAGAAAATAATAATCGGAATACCTCTTTTATTTTCTAAACTCCTGCGCAAGGCATTCTAGAAACTATTTTTATACTTTCGCTTTTGTTACATTATTTTTGAATTTTTTGTAAAAAGGTATATAGTGTAAGGATGATAATAACTTTCGGGAATAATGCAAAACCTGCCCGCAATGCTTACAGCATAGCTGTTGCAGGCGGGAACACAGAAAAAGAGATTCTTTTTGTGTCTGTTAGCCATAAAAATAAGGCCTCGCCCGTAGGTCTATGGCCGAGGGATGAAATTGTGAAGGAAAATGGCGTGAAAACGCTTTACTTGAAATGTGACGAAAAAATGAATTTAAGAAAGCTTTTTTTGCTGATACGAAAAATGATAATTATGGCAAAAGGAGTGAAAGCAGAAAAAGTTGCTTTTAATTTTAGCGATTTCTCCGCCTTAGGCGGATCCGCCTCTGGCGGAAAGTTTTCCAAATTTGGAATATCAGACATAGAACTCGGAGAAACTATCGGCTCACAGCTTGATTTTGCTAATTATGAATTTTTAGATTATAAAACGCCGACAGAAGAAGGGTTTGCCGATATTAAAGAAATAATTATCTTAGGCGCAAACAAAAAAGTTGAAAAAGAAATTCTGAAAGGCCACACCATTGCGGGAGAAGTAAATAAAACTCGAACGTTATCAAATATGCCGGGCGGAGATATGACTCCTCAAATTTTAGCGAAAAAAGCGCAAGAATCAGTAAAGGGTTTGCCCGTAAAAGTCACAATACTTGGTGAAAAAGAAATGGAAAAACAAAATATGCGGGCAATACTTTCTGTCGGGCGCGGTTCGGATGAAGAATCCAAATTTATTATTATGGAATATTATGGTTTACCCCGAGCGAAGTCGAGGGGAGCAAAAAAAGAGAAACCGATTGTGCTTGTCGGTAAGGGTGTAACTTTTGACACAGGCGGAATAAATTTAAAACCTTCAAATGGTCTTCTGGGTATGAATATGGATATGTCCGGAGGCGCAGCCGTGATACACACGATGGCTCTCGTTGCGAAAATGAAATTAAAAAAGAATGTTATCGGCTTGATTCCTTCCGTTGAAAATATGGCGTCCGGGAAAAGTTATCGGCCGGGAGATATCGTTCGTTCAATGTCGGGCAAAACAATTGAAATTTTAAATACTGATGCGGAAGGCAGAGTAATTTTAGCGGACGCTTTAACTTATTCCCAAAAATATAATCCGGAAGTAGTGATAGATATCGCGACTTTGACGGGCGCTGCTTGCGTGGCGTTAGGCGAAAGAGCTTCGGCGATTTTTACCGAAGATAATAAATTATCAAAGACGCTTGAAGAACTGGGAGAAAAAACAGGGGATTATGTTTGGCGTTTACCGATGTGGGAGGAATACGAAAATGAAATAAAAGGAACTCTAGGCGACTGGACTAATGTTCATAATAAAGATTCCCGTTACGGCGGAGCGATTTATGGCGCGATTTTCCTTTACCAATTCATAAAGGGCTACAAGTGGGCACATATAGACATAGCTCCTCGTATGACTGCAATGGCAGGCGAAAACCTCACCCAAGGCGCTCTAGGCACTCCTGTACGGCTTTTGTATAAGTTTATTGAAGAATGGAAATAAAATTTTATGGCAGATACAAAAAAGTTATTAAAACAAATTATTACTTTCCGAGATGCCAGAGACTGGAAACAATTTCATCTTCCAAAAGATATGGCTATTTCTTTATCTCTTGAAACTTCTGAGGTTTTGGAACATTTCCAATGGAAGTCTAAAGAAGAAATTGAAGAATATGTAAAAACCCACAAAGAACATATTGGCGAGGAACTCATGGATGTTCTTTACTGGGTGCTTCTTTTATCTAATGATTTACATATTGATATAGAAAAATCATTTACGGCAAAAATGAAAAAGAACGCACAAAAATATTCAGTAAAAAAGGCAAAAGGGAAGCATACAAAATATAATAAACTTTAATATGAGACTTTACTCAGGATCATCCATTCAATTCTTGGACGATACAATACATAATGAAATAGGAGATAAGCTAAAGGAATCTTTTTTTCAATACTTTCGTTATTATCCATCTCCAAATGAGGTCCAGTCATGGAGAAATTCTCTTCGTGCTGTTTCTCAAGTTTTTGATTATTCAGGGTTAAATGACAATGGAGTAATTCTTGAATATCAATTACCTCAAACATCAAAACGTCTTGATTGTATGATAACTGGCCGAGATCAGTCGGGAAGTGATCGAGCTGTTATTATTGAACTTAAACAATGGGAAAAGTGCGACGTATCAGATGGAGAAAATGAAGTATCTACATGGGTTGGAAAAGCACACAGAGAGGTACTTCACCCTTCTGTTCAAGTCGGACAATATAAAATGTATTTACAAGATCTTCATCCCGCATTTGATGGAAAAAATTCTATAAAACTTGATGCAGTCTCTTATCTTCACAACTATACTCCAGTAAAAAATGACGAGCTTTTGGCCACAAAATTTACAGAAAAAATAAAAAATAATCCAATTTTTTGTGCGGATGGGGTAGATCCTTTTAGTGATTACCTTAAAGATAAACTTTCAGCAGGAGGCGGTTTACCAATATTAGAACGAGTAGAAAAGACAGAATACAAAGTGAGCAAGAAGCTCATGGATCATGTTAGTAAAACAATAAAAGAAAAAAGTGAATACGTACTTCTTGACGAACAACTTATTGTATACGACAAAGTTTTTTCTCTCGTTAAGCAGGGACTTAAAAAAGACAAAAAATCTGTTGTAATTATTAGTGGTGGTCCTGGTACTGGAAAATCAGTTATTGCCATTAATCTTATGGCAGATCTATTGCGAGCAGGATATGACACTAATTATGCTACTGGGTCAAAAGCCTTTACTGAAACATTAAGAAAAAAAATTGGTGCGCGTGGAGCAGTTCAGTTCAAATATTTTAATAGCTACATGAATTCAAAAAAAGATATTTTAGATGTTCTTATTGCTGACGAGGCTCATCGTATTAGGGAAACAAGTAATAACCGTTTTACAAAAAAAGAAATGCGGTCAGATACTCCACAAATTGAAGAGTTAATAAAGGCATCAATAATTGGAGTTTTCTTTATTGATGATAATCAAAATGTTCGTCCCAATGAAACTGGATCGGCGGAGTTTATTAAAGATACCGCTATTAAGATGGGTTGCGAGGTTCATGAATACGAACTAGAAGCACAATTTAGGTGTAGTGGATCAGATGCATTCGTAAATTGGATAAATAATACATTTGGAATTAAACGTACCGCGAATGTTATTTGGGACCAGAAAGAGGAATTTGATTTTCAAATTGTGAATTCCCCTCAAGAGTTATATGCGAAAATAAAACAAAAAAGTGATGAGAAAAAAAGTTCTGCGCGTCTTGTTGCAGGTTTTTGTTGGCCATGGAGTAATCCTAAAGCAGATGGGACGCTGGTAAATGACGTTAAAATTGGCGATTTTGAAATGCCATGGGAGGGCAAAGATGGCTTTAAACTTGCACCAGGAATACCACCGGCATCACTTTGGCCCAACGATCCAAATGGAGTCAATCAAATCGGCAGTATTTATACAATTCAAGGATTTGAATTTGATTATGTAGGAGTAATTATTGGTCCAGATTTAGTTTATAATTTTGAAAATCAAACATGGATCGCACTTAGGGAAAAGTCTGCTGATGCTGTTGTTAAGCGTTCTGGAGAAAAACTTGTTGATCTTTTAAAAAATACTTACCGCGTTCTTCTTACTCGTGGCATGAAAGGGTGTTATGTATATTTCGCAGATAAAGAAACAGAGAAATTTTTCAAAAGTAGAATTGAAGGTACACCTTCTGTTAGTAAGTCAATTATACAGAAAATTGTTTCTCCTTATGCAAAAGAAATGGTGGGTGTTCCATTAGTAGGTTCTGCGCCGTGTGGTGAACCATTATTGGGTGAGAATAATATTGAAGAAATAATAATGGTGGAAAAAAGTAAAATTAAACCCGGAACAGAATATTTTATATTACGTGCCAGCGGTGACTCTATGGATAAAGCTGGAATAAATGATGGTGATCTCGTATTGTGTCGGCATCAGGAAAAAGGAGAAACAGGGGATAGAGTTGTTGCGTTGTTGGGTGATAATGTGACAATAAAAATATATGATAAAAAAAATGGACGTAGGATTTTATTGCCTAAAAGTACAAACAAAATTCATCAGCCAATAATTCCAGAGGAAGGTGATAGTGTTCAAGGCATTGTGCAAGAGATAATTAAAAAAGAAGAATAATTATTTATGAAAAAAATTCAAGATGATATATTAAGTTATCGAGAAATGTGTAATGCTGAAAATGTTCAAACCATGCAACGAGGAATGAATTTCCATATGAACTCTAAATATTCTGTAATTTTAATGTCTCAAAGATCAAATGCTCCTTATTCTGATAAAGTTTATGAAGATGGAATGACTATCGAGTACGAAGGACACGATTTAGCAAAAAATTATTCAGAAAACTCTAAAGAGCAAGATCAACCGGAAAAATTGCCAAGTGGTAAATTTACTCAGAATGGATATTTTATTAGAGCTGTTAAAGAATATAAAGAAAATAAAAATAAACTAGAATTAGTAAAGGTTTATGAAAAAATTTTTCCCGGAGTTTGGTCTTTAAAAGGATATTTTAATTTAATTGATTATAAAATTGTTCACGACGGTAAACGAAATGTTTTTAGATATATTTTAAAATTATCAAATCGAATAGAAAATTCTAGTCCAAAAACTAAAAAGTTAGAACATAATAGACTAATACCATCAGAAGTAAAAAGGGAAGTTTGGAAAAGAGATCAAGGTAAGTGTGTTTTATGTGGAGATTCAAAAAATCTTCATTTTGACCACGATTTACCTTTTTCAAGAGGTGGAACAAGTTTGTCTGTAAATAATGTTAGATTACTTTGCATGACACATAATCTTCAAAAGTCAGATAAAATTGAGTAGTAAAAAGTTCATATAATAGTAAATATTTGACTTTAATAAGTAAAAATGTTATAAATTATGATATATTATACATATTTGTATTAGTTTTGGTATAATTATGACAACAAGAAAATGTTAAAAAACCTTATTAAAAAAGACATGCATATGTCAAAACTGGTTGACTTACAGCTAAAAGCAAATGAGTTACCAGACCTTTCTCATGTTGAAAGAACTAAATTTGATCATCTTTTAGCTATTGATCAGCTTTACTATTCAAGTAAGCTAGAAGGATCTCATTTGACAAAAAGTGGGCTTGAACAAGCTATACATGGGAAAAACATTTAGTAGACCCAGAAATGAGAAAGAGTTACAGGAGCGTGAGGCTGCTGGTCTTTGGAGAGCGCAAGCACTTACAAAAAGTATTGGGGAAAGTAAGGAAAAAATAACCCTTTCGATTATTTTGCGTATACATAAAATTTTTTTGGAAGATGCTAATCCTGAAATTGCTGGTAAGTTTAGAATAATGGGTCAAGATATTAAAAAACTTAAATGCATGATACCCCCGCCTGGTTCTATAGTTCAAGAAGAAATGTATAAATTTTGGAGAGAACTCGATGCTCGTCTTTCTAAAGTTTCTCCTATGCCAAAAGGGAAGAAAATATCTAAAACATCTTTAAGAAAAAGAAATGAAGAAGTCATAAATCTTGCTGCATGGACACAATATCAAATTACTCGTATCCATCCATTCTGTGAAGGTAATGGTGGTCGTATGGCAAGACTCATGACAAATCTTATTTTATGGCGTTATAAATTTTTGTCTACAGATATTAAATATGAAGGCGAAAATAAACAGAAATATTTACAATCTCTTTGTGAAATAGATTATAGCGGTGATTACAGAATGTTAATTCAGCTTATTATAAAAGGCATGACAGCGTCATATAAAAGACTTATTAGAGCAAAAAAGCAAAAATAAATTTATTTTTTTCACTTTAAAACTTATATTATGCTATACTTAGTAAATATTATTAATTAACAAATATAAAATCATATGGAACTAAAAGCTTTGTGTATGAAGTGTAGAGATGCAAATAGGAAGCCAATGATGCAGGTTATGAAGAATGCAAAGGTGGCAGAAAAGAATGGCAGATACTCTGCAAAAGGGCAGTGTAGTGTCTGTGGAGGCAACCAGTTCAAATTCATGTCCAAAGACGACGCAATGAAG
>Ga0209541_10005489_pt1 | contig 22083 bp, 21 predicted proteins | sample RifCSPlowO2_01_FD_184027 | JGI IMG/M metagenome (GOLD analysis project Ga0209541, IMG submission 184027) | Groundwater microbial communities from Rifle, Colorado - Rifle CSP2_plank lowO2_0.1 (SPAdes) (version 2) | ecosystem: Environmental > Aquatic > Deep subsurface > Groundwater | place...
ATTCCTTCAGTTAATTTATTCAAATCTCCCGCCCTTACAAAGATCTCTGTTCCATTAAAATATTTCTCTCCTTGTGGTGCTCCTTGCCCGGAATCAACTAGCGAAACTTCTCCGAGCTCAACTTCTTGCCAGTTTTTATTGATTTTATTTAATTGAGTCATTTTAACCTTTCCACAATTTTTCCAATCAAAGAAAAAAGTAAAGGGGTCTTTTTTTCTATGTTTGAAGGATCATAATCTTCTGAAATTTTAATTTTTAACTTTTCTAAAACCTCATGGATCGTTTCCTTTTTTTCTGAATCAAGATTTTTTAATAAGAACCTTTTTAATTCTTCAATTATCGGTGTGTCTTTATTTTCTATAAAATCATTGTTAATTAATTTGCCATGTATATCTTTAAACTTTGAAATAACAAAATCTCTAGGTAAAAGATCCTCAATAGTTCCTTTATCTTGAATATTCCCCTCTAAGTCTCTAATAGTAAATACATTTGACTCTGAAAATACTCCTTTTATTTTTTTAATATTTTCCTTATTTTTTTGACCCCTTTTATCATCATCCAAAATAACTATTGGAGAAATTTCCTGAAAATTTAATAGGCTGGCTACTGCTGGTAGGTTGTCTCCTTTTCCATTAGAAATAGTGAAATTAATATTAGGGTATACTTTCTTAATTGCTTTTTGTAAAATTAACTTATCTGAAAAACCTTCAACCAATATTTTGTTTGGGCTTAAAAAATCTTTGAACACATTTATTCCAAATGCGTCTTTTAGCACTTCATCATCAAAAATATCGTCGTGATTAGTTATTATTTTTTTGAATGTATTATTATTTTTATCTTTTTTTATGATAATATTCCTTTCCATTAATTTATTATCAATCATAAAATTTGAGTGGGTTGATAAGAATACATAGTTCTCCCTACCAATCTTTATTAATTCATCACGTAAATCTCTTATTCCAGAAGGATGTAAATGGTTTTCGGGTTCATCTATAAGAATTAGCTTATCTTTCATATTTAGCTTTTCATTCTCAACAGAAAGTGTAAGAATTAAAGACATAAATTGTTTAAATCCCTGACTCCTATCGTTCATGGAATAATATTTGTCCTCGTTCTTTCTACCACCATCTTTGATGTGAACCCTACAATTCATTTGCTCAGTTATTCTAATATCAATCTTGATCTTATGACCTTTCCAGATACTGTTGATATATTTTGTTGAATTCTCTGATAACTGTTTTTCTAATCTTCTAAGAATCCTATCATTTTTTTCTGCCTCTTCGATTTTTAATTTAATACTTTCTACAGATGTATAGCCAGACAGTGAGAATATATTTTTTAATGGAATGTTTATACTTGAATTATTTTTGAAGTCATTAAGATTTATTTCTTTGGTAATAAGATATTTATAACTAGGCTCCCAAAAAGAAACCTTAGTTCCATATTTAGTGAAATAGGTATCAAGAATTTTATTTAATATGTTTTTTAACTCATCTAAGTTCAACTCTTTGAATTTTTCTTTTTCTTCATCAGATAACTCAATTAATTTTTTAAACTCATATTTTTTAATAGTTTCATTCGTTCTTTTTAATGTAATCTCCTCTGTAGTTTCATTATAAAATAAATCATTTAGAGTTAATTCTCCAAGAGATAGGTCATATTGATAGTTAAATTTAGTTTCATCTCTTTTGAGGTATACATTTTTAGTTATTTTCTCAATTTGTATATCTCCTATACAATTTTTTGGAGCAATTAGTACTTCTTTTAGGATTTCTTTGTAAGTATCGGGATTTTTGAATTCCATCTCAAAGTAGATATCAACATACGGACTTTGGTCGTTATTCATATTACAAAGATTTAAAAAATCGAAATCTTCTTCGGGAGGGGTCAAAAAAGACATTGCTTCCAAAATATTACTTTTTCCAACTTCATTTATTCCTACAAATGCGATAGTGTGACTACCATTAAATTTTTTTATATCAAAGTCTATACTACCTATTGATTTATAATTATTGATTGATATCTTTTTTAGTTTCATCTCCTTCTACCCCCAAATCCGAGTAATCCAAAGACTAGAATTAAAACAATCAAAATTCCAATAATTAAACCATAAACTCCCATAGCAGAACTAAATCCTTTAATTATTTCAGTAAATACTCCTGTTGAAGCAACAAGCAGAACTACAAATACCCCAAGAATTAATCCGATAATTTGTTTAGGATTCATCTAAAACCTCCGAATGAAAAACTTAAATACTTCTTTTCTTTGATAATATTATATGGGGAGACGTGACCTGACGAAAGCCATATCTTGTTATGGGGAGTAGGACAAACGGACACCATAACCTTATATTTTGATTTTTCTAATTTGCTCATTTTCTCTTCTCCTTTTTATAATCGCGAAAGCATTTAATCAGCGTCTCTTTCCTGATAATAAAATACTCTGTACTGTTTCTTAATTCAGTTGAATATCCAAAAGGCACAAATGCGCTTAAAACATCTTTTCCTGCTTTTTTTATCAGTTTAACTGCAGGAACAAAATCAGTGTCTCCTGAAACTAAAATGCAAATATCACATTCTGTTTCTACTATTGACTTTCTAACCATATCAATAGCAATCCAAACATCTACACCTTTTTCTTTCCTATTTATATCTGCTAAATCTAAAAAGCTGGCTTCAATAAGGGGTCTGCAGTTGTTACATAGATCCAAGGAGTCAACTGTATCTTTTTTCTTTTTTAATATCTCTTTGCTTGACAATCGTTGAAGTTTTCTTGTAATTACTTTTATTCCTTCATTTTCTAGCTGAGAAAGAAAACGCATATGATCATGGTAAGTTTTTTTTCCATCACTTATATCTGGAATTGATGCGTACCATCTAATTTCTATTAAATTTAGGTTTAAGTTGTTGCAAATTAAATCCGATATTTTTTTAATTGAGATCTCGCTTGGTCTAAAAATTTTTCTTACATTGTGATACCAATTATTTGCATCAACAAAAACTATTGCTTTTTTAGAATTATTAGGAAGCCCAGCATTACTCCGAAGAGTCATACTGGGGACTTGAATAGTATTTCTATCATTTTTGAGTATAAAAGTGTTTTGTTTAGCCATTTCTTTCTCCAACTAACTCTTTAGGTATACCAACAGAACCAGGCTTTAACTGATGAACCCATTCATTTCTTTCCTGAATTGCCTTTTCTATTTCTTTTTTTAAGTTTACAAAAAAATCATCTGATAAATTCTTCAATATATCATTTTTCTCTCCAGAATCTAGCTCAATTCCCCAGGAAAATGAATTTGTTGTTTTATCATAGTTTATTACATTTTTTCCAGCTAAAAACTTCTTTAATGGGGAATCAATATTCTTTTTAATTAAATCCCTTATATATTCAGAAGGAGCAGTATTATTTTTATTACAGATTAACCTTAGAGTGACTGCATCTTTAAATGGCAACCTTGTTGAGACTGAAACGTATTCTTTGGGTTCTTTTATCACTTCTTTTTTTATATAATCCATAGATATAGGAAGGAAAGAAAAACATATAAATCCTTTCTTTTTGTAGTCTACGTATGTGGACTATTTTTTCCTAAAAACTCTTTAAATACTTCTTGGACTTTCATTAACTCTTTTGCCTTGTTTTCATAATAAACATATTCATCATTATCTTGCTTTTTTAATATCATGGATTTCATCAAATAAAAGTTTGGATGAGGCAATTTTTTTCCTGCTATTTCTAAGCATCTATCAATTTCTTTTAATGCTTCATTTAGCTTAGAATTATCATAAAACCATTTGGCTTTATATAAATAAGCATGGGGATCATTTTTATCAATTTTCATTAATTCTTCTATTTTTACAGAAGCTTCTTCAAAATCTTTCTTAATTAAGAGGCATTCAATCTGCAAACCATGAATTATCTTGATAGCCTCTTTATAGAGATATTTTTCATTTTTTATAAGAAACTGGAGATTTTTTTCTGCTTCTTCAGTTTTATTTTCACTCATTAGTTTATCAATATTCTCTAAAGCAGATAGGGCAAATGGACCTTTCATTAATTCTTTTGTTTCAATCCAAAACTTTTTAAGAAATCTTTCTGTTCTTTTTTTATCAATTTTCTTTGCTTTTTCTAAATACTGATTATAACTTTTATCATCATTTAGATAGGAATAATTTGCCAAGCCAATAACAAAATCAAAATTATCTGGCTCTTGCTTATAAGCATCTTTCACGTATTCTAAGGCCTTAACAAAATTTGCTTCGAAAATATATCTTTGCGCCCTATAAAAAGAGGCATATGCCTTTAAGTCTCCTCTTTTATCAATCTTTTTAAGGATCTTTTCAGCTTCTTCAAATTTTCTTAAATTATTCAAAATTTCTGCTTTTATTAATAAAGTTTCATCATCAGAAATCATTTCTAGTACTTCATTAGCATTTTTTAAAGCTTCTTCATATTTGCCTTTATTTAATAGTTCATCTGCTTCTTGGAGTAATTCGTTGGGTTCTTTATAACTTTTATCCCATTCAAAATTTATTATTCTGCTGGGTTTAGCTGAATTTTTGGCTGGCTCTTTTCCATAAATCTCCTTATACATTTCCACGGGGGTTTTCCCGGTGTCGCTCTGTTTTCTTATATAATTATACCAATCTTGAAAATCTTCTTGGTATTTTCTATCTTCTTCGTCTGTTTTTGGTTTAGGCTTATCTTTAAAATATTCTTTCCAAGCTAATTCAAACTCATTAAATGATGGGCTAAAAGGATTTTTTTTATTTTTCATCTTATTTTTATTCTTTCAACTTCCTTTACAATTTCTCTAAGCTGTTCAGAGCTAAACTTATCCAATGGATTCTCGTCTGATAAAGGATGATCTGTAAAGTCTTTGGGTGTTAAGTGCTTATTAAAAGCAAAAAACTTCTCTAATAATCTTAAAAATCTAATCTGTTCTACATTATAATTCTTATTATTTTCGACTATTAATTTTTCAAATTCCCATTTAATCATTTCTTGCGGATCTGGCAGGTCTTTTAAGTTTAGAATATTTCTTAAAAATAAAACAAAATCCTGTCTTTTCTGAATAATTTCAACCGCCCACGAAGGGTTCAAGCTTTTAAGCTCTTTTTCAATTTCAAATAATTCTCTCCAAGTAACTCCTTCTTTTATCATTTTCTTCATTAGCTTAGAGTTTTTGATATATCCTAAATCTGGATCTTCTTTTACCTGCATCGGAAAATTTTCAACAGATGAAGTGTAATCTTGAGCATCTACTCTAATTATCTTTCTTCTTTCGGGTTCATAATACTTCATTAATGGAGCAATAACTCTAATCAAAAAATCAATATCTGCAAATGTTAACTCTCTCCAAAATTTATCCTGTATGACTTTCATTATTTGTTCTTGTTTTTCTTTTACAGCTTGTAAATTTGAACTCCAAACATTTTCAATTTTTTCCAAAAGAAAGTCTTTTTCTTCCATTATATTTTCAACATCTTCTTCTTTAACATAACCAAATAGATTAATACAATGAGAAATAAATGTCTGGGTTATTCCATGACCAAAATCTGTAAACCTTATTAAAGGAGCAATTTCATTTTTTAGTTCTTCTACGTATTGTTTAAGATCAAATTTTTTAGAAACAACTTTTTTAATAATTTCAATTTTTGGTTTTACAATAAAAGATTTTTGATCAATTTTGTTTACTGATTCGATAATTCTGGTTTCTATAATTTTTTTTTCTTCATTTGAAAGTCTTTTATTTAATAGTTCTACTTCCTTATTGAAAATTTTTATTTTGATGTCTTCGCTAATTCTTGATTTATCAGAAGCTTTTAATTGATGCTGTTTAATATTCGAAAAATCCCCAAACTTGAAGTCAAGTATTCGAAAATCATCCTTCATACGAATACCTTCTTCTAATGGGAGCCAGTTTCTATTTTCACATGCAGAGAAACTTCTTGTTCCTCTTCCTAGCATTTGCCAAAACCTTGTATGTGAAAAAACAGGAGTAACAAAAACTAAATTCATGATTTCTGGGATATCAACCCCTGTATCTAATACTCCTACAGATAAGGCAATCCTCGGACTCGAATCTTTCATAAATCTTTTTACTTCATCCATATATCTTGCCCTATCAGAGGTAATAACTTTAACGTCATCTGATAGATTAGGGTATAATAAACCAAATATTTTTTCCAATTCTTCTGTGTGCTTAACACTCGCGCAAAAAAAGATTGACTTGCAAGGCTTATCATCTTCTGTTTTATAACACCTATCCATAAATTCCATAACAATAAGTTCATTTGTTTTTCTGTCTGTAAAATATTTTTCAAATCTTGTTCCTGGAGCTTGAAAATATTCGGGATTTTCCTCTTGTTTCATTAATTCAGTTTTTAATTCACTGTCTAATTCAATTCCTTTAATCCCTAGTTCTAAGACTTTTGTTGATATGACCTGGGCATCATAAGGAACGAGAACTCCATCGTGAACAGCTTCATCATAGCCATATTTTACTGTTGGCTTACCTCTCTGACAGTCGAATAAGTCATATGTATCTCTTGCTTCGCTACCTGAAGGTGTTGCTGTTAATCCTAATTTTATAGCATCGAAGTATTTGAAAACTAACCCTTGATTGTCATAATATGATCTATGCGCTTCATCGAATATTATCAAATCGAAAAATCCTGGACCGAATTTTTGGAAGTTATAGGCAGTTTCTTTATCTTTTGCCATTAACGTTTGAACTGTGGAAATGTAAATTCTTTTGTCCATGTCAAAATCTTTTTCTTCATTAAGTAATGTTTTAGGTTCACCTCTTAGATAACTATCAAAAGCTGCATCTGCTTGTCTTCCTAGTGATATTCTATCAACGATAAATAAAATGTTTTGAATGTATCTTGCTCTTATTAATATATCAGCTAAAGCCATAGCTACTCTTGTTTTACCTGTTCCTGTTGCCATGTTAATTAAGGCTTTTCTGTTTCCTCTTTCTAGATGGTCTAAGACATTTTTTACAATTTCAATATTTTTTGACCTGTCAGTAATTTTTGGATTTATTTCTATATTTGATAATTTTTGTCTTTCTTTTGAAAGTCTCATCCTTCTATGCAGGTCAATTTGAGAAAAAGGCCCAGAAATTTCTCTTGTGGGGTATCCTTTTTCTTTGAGATACCATTTTTTACCATTTGTTAGAAATATTGGAACAACATAGTTTGTTTGAAGTTCTATATCTTTTTGATAAGTTGTTGCTTGAATACTTCCCACTTCAGGATCTGCTGAGAATCTTTTTGCCTCAATTATTGCTAAAGCAGATTTATCTTCGTCAAGCAAAACGTAATCTATAAACCTTCCAGAGTCATCGTTTGGACCTTTTGATAAAATATAATTTTTTATTTTAAAATCAGATTTTATGGAATTGACTTCTCGTTGGATATACTCTTCTTTCCACTTTGCATCATGGAGATAAGGATCAATTATTTTTTCTCTTGTTTCTTTTTCAGAAAGATTTGGCATGGTTTTTTCTTCCATCTATTTCCCCTCGCACCATTCACAACTTTCTTTAGGTTCTTTTCCTTGTAGTAAAGTAATTGCTTTCATAAATATTTTTTCTCCATTTAATGAAGAAGTTTTAATTTTTTTCAGATCAGTATCAAAAATAATTTCACCAGTTTCTAAAACTTCTTTAGGAAAGTAAAACAACAAATAAGTAAAATCTTCTGTTTTATATCCGTTTTTATTAAGTAAAAAGTTATAAAGATCCATTTGAGTCTGGTAATATTCATGAGTATTTTCTTTTAGAGGATAACCTCTAGTCTTGTAATCCAAAACAATTAATTTTCCATCTTTAACTAATAAGTTATCAATAGCACCATACAATAAAATTCCAGATTTTAAATCAGTATATTCAATTCCTTTTCTGTTATTTCTCCATAAATCCAGAATAGGCTTTTCATTAAATAAGCCATAACCTGCACATTTTTCTTTTATTTCTGGAGGTAATTCATTTTTTTTCATAAATCTGTCAAAATGCTCTTTCAAAATCTTATCCATTCCAGAAGGTAAAGAAGGAAAGATTCCAGAAGGCCTTTTAATGTTTTTAACAATATGGAGATAGAAGCATCTAGGACATTCTAACATTAGGTTTATTGAACTGGGACTTAGCTTGTAATTTGCCATTTTAACCTTAAACTAGTAGAATATATGGGTTTTAAAGGGTTTTTATAGAACTAATTTCTGAAGAATTAAGAATTTTCTTTTTTTAATGAATCGTAAGGACTTTTAATTTTTTTTATTTGCTCTCTTGATATATGGGTATATATTTGTGTTGTGTCTAATGAGCTGTGACCCAATAACTGTTGGATATACCTCACATCAGTTCCGTTTTCAAGTAAATGTGTTGCAAATGAATGCCTTAATGTGTGTGGATGAATTTCTTTTCCTATACCTGATTTTTTTGCTGCCTTCTGGACCATTTTTTGTATGTTTCTTGTTGTTAGTTTTCCTTTTAATCCAGTAAATAAATATTCTTGATTTTTCTCTTTTTGTTTTTCAGCCTGTTCTTTTAAGGATTTAAACAAAGACTCAGGAATATTGAATGTTCTATCTTTATTTCCTTTAGCTTGTCTAAGGTATCCTGTTTGCCCCCCGAAGTCCAGATCTGAAACTTTTAAATTCACTAATTCAGATACTCTCAAACCAATAGCATAAATCAAAGATATCATCAAGTTAGATTTTTTATTTGGAATGGAGTCTATTAATCTTATAACCTCTTCTTTTGATAAAACAGAAGGTATTCTTTGTTCTTTTCTTGGTCTCTTTATGCCTAAGGTTATATCCTTCTTTAAGATATTGATATAAGCATATTTCAATGATGCTAAAAAAACAATATTTGTCATTGAAGATTTATCTGTTAGCTTTTCTGCCATGTATAACTTAACATCATCTACTGCTACCTCTTCAGGAGACTTTTTTAAGAAATTTAATAGATCATTATTTGCCTTTAGATAGTTTCTTAATGTATGACTTGAGTTTTTTGAAATCTTTAGCTCTGTTTCTAATTTTTTAAGAAATTCCTCTTTTTGCATATATTAGATTATGCGAACTTATATTTAATTGTTTCATAGAATAAATATTTTAATTTTTGCTTAAAGCTTTTAGGCTTATTAGAAAGGTTCGTGCAATGTGTATTGTGAGAAGCTTTTATATGGTATAAGCTAAAACTTTTAATCATCTCTTAAATATTTTGTTATATGCAATCAAGAAGCTCAACTGCCTACAAAATACTGGCATCTGTTAGTTTTAGACCTGCCTCTTTAGTAAAAAATTATTATTTAGCCTGTCATTCTAGTTGCTATATGTTCATAAAAATGACTTGATTTGTTTGGATTCTCCCTATATCATTCTTGCATCAAGCTTTCTTGCGGGATTTTTGCCGTTCTTTCAGCTACTTCTTGATCATAAAGAGCTGTTCTTTCCATAGGACCCAATAAAGCAATTCTTATATCTTCTAAGTATTCTCCAAAACATGCATATTCTCTTTTTCTCTCTTCTCCTGGAATGGATAGATATGCTTCTAATATTGCATATGCCTCTTTTAGATCTGGAAATAAGTCTAATATTTGCCTTGCATCTTCTCTTGTCAAACACAAATCCCCGTGTTTTCCCATTAATAAAGCTGCATCTTCAGCTAAATCAGAAATCTCTCGTCTATTCATTGGTGTTTTATCTCTCATTGTGTATCACTCCTAGGTTTTTGATAATTGATTAAATATTTTAGTCAGTAGGTATTATCTTTGAAAACTCAATAATACCCTTGCAATTCTCACTTTTACCCTACCCTGAATGCTTTTGGGTTTTATTTGTAATTCTTTTGATTTAAGCAGGCTTTTTAATGTCTTTTTTGTGTCTTTTGTGTTTTCAAGTTCTTTTACTGCGTTTTCTGTTGCATACACATTTATTGTTGATTCATCTGAAGTTCCGTCTTTTATAGAAGCGATTTATAATCTTCTAAAATAACATTCACACTACGAGTGTTGCCTATGACTAGGTTAATATTCTCGTTTGGTTTCAGCAACATATGCGCCGATTTTGGAATTTCAAAATTGCTTTCAGATAAAACTTGTTGGATTTGATCTGTTGGTACTGATATAAGGTTTAGTTCTTGAGCACTTACCATCGAAGTAAATGCTAGAAAAAGCATTATTATCCTAAATTTATTCATTTTTTCACCACCTCAATTTTTAATCTTTGCTTAAAACTTTTAATTTTTAATTTTCTTCTTTACTTTTTGCTTTTTTTCTTTTGTTTCTGAAATTAAATCCATACCAGTCTTGGTTATTGCAACGAAACTTTCTTTGCCTACTCTCTGTTTTTTTATTAACCCCCACGTATGTAACATTGTTAAGTAATCTGATATTGTTGATCTAACGCTGTTGTAAGGCTTCCCGGAGTAATGTAAGTTTGCTATCGACCTCAATGAGACTTTGCTGCTATTTGTTTGTTTTTGTATTTGATATATTGTTTTGAAGAGATCCAGTTGGGTTTTTGTTAATGCTGAAAATATTTCACTTCTTTGAACCCTTTCTGGACCTTCTTCTAATGGCAGTTCTTCTTGACGTTTAGAAGTTCTCTTTTCTTCAATCAGAGGAGTAGGAACTTGTTCTCTTAAGAGCATGTTATTTACAATAGCATTTAATTGGTTCTCTATTTTTAGCAATCTTAATTCATGCTCTCTTAGTTTTAAACGATGATCTTGATTGTTTTCATGCGTATTTTCTGTCCACTTATGCAGCCTATCAATGTCTTCCCTTATGTTAGAAAATGTTAATTTCAAGATTTCGTGGAGCTTTTGAAACCTCTCTTCGGTATCACTCTCTTTTCTCCTGAATAACCAGAAAACCATACAAAGGTTAGTAATTACTGGTATTTATACCTTTTCATATTTGGGTTAAACGTCTTAGACGTCTGTAGACATGTCGTAGACGTCTTAGAAGTTCGTAGACGTCTTAGTAATGTTATTTTTATCGTCGATGAATAGGTATCAGGAGATCTTAGTGGGGGTAAGTAACAAAATGCTTTGATGACTGGTATTTATTGATTTTTTTAATAGAGATGGCGGAAATGAGTGTTATTTGTGTTTATTTGGGGGAGAGCTAGTGATGGTGTTTATTAAAGTAATAATTTATGATGATCTGAGGCTTATTGTTCTGATAACCCTTAAGTTTTATAAAAAATGAGGGTTCGTATGCTTATTAGACGCTGTTTTTCTGTATTGATCTACTTAAATATAAGGCAGTTTTAACAAGTTTTTCCAGAAAATGAGGGTTGATTAATGATTATCGAACAGGGAAATTTGTGTATTTGGGCCACTTTGCCTTAATTTTAGTAGTTTAGAAGCTAAATTAAGTTCTTTTAGCTCTTTTTTTATAGAAAGTGAGACTTTCCTGTTGTATTGCCTTGACTTGGATAGGGGAATTCCTTTGTTTATCATTGAATTTACGTAGTTTCTGATGCTAATTTCGGTTAGTTTGAGGGCTTTTGAGATATCCTGGTACCTTACAGATCCTTGGCCAAGCTCCTCTTCTAGCTGGTAAATTGCCATAAAAACTGAGAATTCGCGGTCGGTTAAGTCCCTAAAGAGCTCTTCAAACTCCTTTTTTACTGTTTCTAATGATTGATTGGTATTGATGATTGTTGATGATTGTTGATGATTGATGATTACCCCATCATTTCCACTGGAAGTTTTATTAAAAAACGTTAGTTTATCCTTTATTTCATTTAAATAACCTAATATCTCCTTTATTTTGAATTCTATCCTATTCTTATCCTCTTTTTGCGATAAAAGCTCTTTTTTTATTAATTCTACCTCATCTTTGAAGAATTCCATGTCCTTTCTTACGTTCTCAAAGGATGCTTTTAGCTTTTCTTCACTAAATTCAGTCATTTCTGAGAGTATGAACCTTGTGTTTATATGATTAATTGTGATGAGGAATGATTGTTTGATGATTTACAATGATTAGCAATGATGATTAATGATTGATTAGAATTCAGATAAGGATTTTGTCTCTTTTTCCTTTGTTTGCGCATCTTTCCAGGAACATTTATCTTTTTTCATTATCTTTAATATCCTTAGTTCCTTGTGCATAAGGATAGAACAATTGCTCCCTTTAAATAGAATGTTGAGATTGGTAATAGGTTTTTTGTCATAACTTAAGATAATTAAAATATGCTTATATTATAATTAATTTTAGAGTGATTAACCTATATAATCTTGAGGGTTTACTGATGGAGGAACTATCTTTGGCATAGGAATATGAGGAGGAAGATTTACTTCTTGTGCCAATAGAAGCGCCTTTATGTTTGATCTCCTGAATATAAGATTGATTAATTGCGCTTTTATTTCATCTGGAACATCTTTCTTTTCCTCCCAGTGTTCTTTAATCTCTTTTATCTTGTTTTTGTCTTCTGTGTAGATTATACTGCCTCCCATATCTAAAGAACCAATTTGAGGGGTGTATTTAATAGAAAATTCAAATGTAAATTTGAGGGCTTTTTGTTTATCCTGAAGTTTTATCTCATAATCCTGCATGTCTTTTATGCTTACATTGTAGGTTACCTTGAAATCGCTTCCTTTCTTTACTTCTTCTTCCTTTTTTTCTACACTAAGCTTTTCGTAGTTGAAGCCCACTATTGTCATGCTCTTAGTTTTTGTGAGAAGTTATATAAAACTTGTGGAAATTTTTATCAGAAAACTTTTTAATCAAGCTTATGCCAACATTGATATGCCGATTGATGTTTTTAAAAAAGAGATTGTAAAAGTTCTTTCTCATGCTTTAGGTAAAGAAGTAGATATCTCTACTATTGAGGTTCCTCCTGATCCTTTGATGGGGGATTACGCATTTCCTTGTTTTAGTCTTGCTAAAGAGATGAAAAAAAATCCTAATGAAATTGCTCAATCTTTATTGAAAAAGATTAAACCAAATAAGCATATTGATTCTGCCAAGGCAATTGGCCCTTATGTGAACTTTTTTGTTAAGAAAGATGTTTTGTTCAATAATGTGCTTCTTGATGTTTTTTTACACAAGGAAAAATATGGCAAGAAAAAGATTAAAGGAAAAACAGTTTTGTTAGAGGGTTGGCAGCCTAATACACATAAGGCTTTTCATATAGGCCATGTAAGGAATGCTGTTCTTGGGGAGAGTGTTGCGAGAATTCTTGAGTTTTATGGTTATAAGGTTATAAGAATCTCTTATATGGGGGATATTGGCGCGCATGTAGCAAAATGGGTTTGGTATTTTAATAAATTCTATAAGGGAAGTATTCCCAAGGATAATGTTGGTAAATGGGCCGGGAACCTTTATACTTTAGCCAGTGTTAAAGAGGAAGAGAATGAAGTGTATAAGGATGAGATAAATGAGGTTCATAAAAAACTTGAGGAAGGAGATAAAGAACTGATTAAACTATGGAAAAAAACTAGGGATTTATGCTTAAAGGGATTTTGGAAAATCTATAAAGAACTTGACTGCAAGATAAAAGATCCTTATTTTGAAAGCGAAGTTGAAACTCCTGGAAAGAAGATTGTTAAAAACCTTGAAGAAAAAGGGCTTGCTAAGTATGATGAAGGCGCTATTGTTGCAGATCTCAAGGAATATGGATTAGGTGTATTTGTTTTATTGAAAAATAATGGGGCTTCTTTGTATTCTACTAAAGATATTGCCCTTGCTTATCTTAAGTCTAAAAATTATAAATTTGACCTATCTTTGTATATTGTTGCTAGTGAGCAAGAGTTTTATTTTCAGCAACTTTTTAAGACTTTAGAAATCATAAAATACAAAGATGCTTCTAAATTAAGACATGTTTCTTATGGGCTTGTGATGTTAAAAGAAGGAAAAATGTCTTCCAGAGAAGGGAACATAATCCTTTATGATGATCTTCGAGATAAATTGATGAAAAAAGCTTTAGATGCTATAGAAGAAAGAAAATTGGATGCCAAGAAGAAGGGTGAAATTATGGGGAATGTGGCTTTTGGTGCTATGAAGTTCACTATGCTGAATCAGGACTCAAATAGAGAGATAATCTTTGATCCAGAGCAGGCTTTATCTTTTGAAGGAGAAACTGGACCTTACATACTGTATACCTATGCTAGAGCTTGTAGTATTTTAAGAAAATATAAAAATAATGTTAAAGTGAAAGTTGATTTTTCTTTGCTGGATAATGAGGAAGAAAAGAAGATTGTAAAGATTCTTGCTGAATTTCCTGATGTAGTTGAAAGGGCTGCACTTTCTTATAAGCCTCATTTAATTTGTAGAGGATTATTGGATCTTAGCCAGACATTTAACGAGTATTATCATAAGCACAAGATATTACAAGAGGATAAGAAGTTAGAGGAAGCTAGAATTTTGTTGACTTTTTGTGTAAAAAATGTAATAAAAAATGGTCTTAGCTTACTAAGTATCAAGGTTGCTGATGAAATGTAACCTATTCCTTTAAACGCATAGCTTATATATTTAAAGAATTTGTTATAGTTGTGAGTAAAATTTCTTTGGAAAAAGAGGCTAGGATTAAAGAGGAGATATTAAGATTTCTTTATGATAACTATCCTAAGTTCCATTATACTAACAATATCTCTTATGAAGTATTAAGGAATAATGGATTTGTTTTGAGATTAATGAGCGAGATGATGGAGGGTGGCATAGTTCATTTTATAGAGGAGAAGGGGGGAAGAGGTGTTAGAAAGAAATGGGGTTTAAAGAATGAAGTTTTTGAGAAATATAAAGAGTTATTACCCTAATTTTTTTAGCAAGTCTTTCTTTCCTGACCAATCTAAGGCATTTTTTAATACCTCTTGAATTGTGTTTACTGGGATGATCTCTATTTTTTTCATGTTTTCTTTGGATAAGACCACATCCTTTAAATTTGTTTGAGGGATTATCACTTTTTTTATACCTGCTTCTATTGCTGCTTCTATTTTTGGAGTGACCCCTCCTATTGCCAATACTTCGCCCCTAACTGAAAGAGATCCTGTCATAGCTACATCTTGCTTAACTGGAACATCCTTTAATGCAGAGATAATTGCGGTTGCCACTGCTATTGAAGCAGAGTCTCCTTCAACTCCTGAATCTGCTGTTTGTAAAAACTGAACGAATATGTCATACTTTTCTTTAATGTCTTCTCCAAAATTCCTTAAGATAATCGCTGAAACATTTTTTACTGCTTCTTTTGCTATTTTGCCTAGTTGCCCTGTAGCTATTATTTCAGATTTTTTACCTCCTGGTGTGATTTCTGATTCTATTGGAAGAACGATTCCTGAGAAGCTTAATTCTGTACCTATAACTGCTAAACCATTAACTCTCCCTATTAAAGTGCCTGTTGTTACTATAATTTGATATTCTTTTTTTGTTTCTATGTACTTATCGGCTATTTGTTGCTCTAGAGTTCTTGCCAACATTTTTGCTTTTTCTATATGAATAGGCTCAACTAATTTTGAGTTTTCTGCTACTGCAACGTCTCCTGCTGCCCTTACTAAGCCTCCTAATTCCCTTAGTCTTAAAGTGATTTTCCCTGCTCTTGTAGATCTTTTTCTTGCTTCTTCTGTGATTTTTATAACTGCAGCTTTTGAGAAATGAGGAATTTTTTTATCTTTTTTTACTTCTTGAGCAATAAACTGTGCTATTTTAAGCTTGTTTTCTTGATTATCATCCATCTCATGGTCCATGTAGACTTCATAACCATAACCCCTGATTCTTGATCTTAATGCTGGATGCATATGTTTGACTGTTTCTAGGTTTCCTGAGGCAACCAAAATAAAATCTGTAGGTACTGGATCACTTCTTGTCATTGAACCTGAGGATCTTTCTGATTGGCCTGTTATAGGATATTTCTTTTCTTGCATTGCTGTTAAGAGTTCTTGCTGAGATCTTGGGGATAAATTAGCAATCTCATCTATGTAGAGAACACCTCCTGAACATCGGTGTATAAACCCAGGAATTAAACGTTCATGTGCCGGAGTGCCTAGACCTCCGCTTTGAAGAGGATCATGAAGTACATCGCCGAATAATGCTCCTGAATGACTTCCAGTAGCATCTATGAAAGGTGCTTTCTTTGTTTTTGAATTATCAATTAATAATTTAGGAATTTTAAATTCTCCATTCATTTTCATTCTTTTATTAAGATTGATAAAGATTACAAATGCTGCCAGGAATATCATTGAGGAAATTAGAGATGCTGCTGCTAAAATGTCACCATATTGCTTTCTAACCCACCAAGGAGTTATGATAGCTAAGATTATTAGAATAAAAAAGATAATATTTTGATTCTTGAAAGAAGCCATGAGCTGTATTTTTGCCTTGTCTACTAAAACTGTACCTTGCCCCCTTGGAACTGTTCTTATCTTTGGAACATTTTCATCTGTATGATTAGGATAAGAGAGGACATCTACTAACTTTTCCTTAGGAAGTAATTCAGCTAAAGCTTGTCCTAGAATACTCTTTCCAGTACCTGGTTGACCTATAAGTAGAACGTTTCTTCTTTGCTCTGCAGCTTTTTTTATTATGTTTTTAGCATTTTCTTGGCCTATGACCTGGTCAATAATTCTTTCTGGAACCTTTATTTCTGCTGTAGATTTAAAGTTAAGGAAATCCTTTGCCATAAGTATACTCTTAGAGATATAGTTTAAAACTATTTCGTTTGATGAACGTTGTTAAGTTAAGTGGTCTTAAAACTTCATTTTTGTCACCACTTTTGTCGCCAAACATATTTAGATAAGAAGATTGTAAAAAATAATGAAAAATTGCAGGTATAACTGACGTCCCTAAACAGTCGGGTTATACCCACAATAAAATTGAGTGTGATAGCTCTTTTTATGATACTAGTAAAACAAATTTAGTTATAAATATTTCGATTTGTTGTATCCGTTTAGCTGCTTAGGGTTTTCCTAAGCATGCTATAAGTATTGAGTCCTCTTAGATCCCATGTAGCAAACACAGACATGATTGTTTCTTTAATCATTATGCCTTTCTCATTCCATAATGAACTTATCTTCCTCTGCACAACTGGCTCCCTTAATGCTCTTTCTGCCTTGTTGCTTGTCATGTCTATCTCAGGGTGCAAGAGGCAAGTAAACCATTGGTCTAATCCATTTTCAAGTTTTTCAGCAAACTTCCTTAACTCTTTATGCACTTTGCAGGATGCAATAAAGAATTGCATTTTCTGTATGCAATTTTTGTAAAGATTCTCTCTTAATCTTTGCGACTTTCCCAAGGAGGATTTTGCCTGCTTGTATAATTTGCATAATCCTTTGTACACAATCTCTGCCTGTTCTTCATATTTCTCAGCATACCATTTAGACTCTCTCAAAATATGGGCCCAGCATCTCTGAATTATTTTTACAACTTTATTGTATGGTGCCCATCCATCACAAGTTACTATGCCTTTGTATTTGCCCAGTGCTTCCTTGATTGGCTCTTGTCCTCTGCTTTTCCTTATCAGGAAAAGTGTTGAAGTCAATGATACAAATGTCCATAACCAGAAGTTTTTCCCTCTGACTTTTATTCCTGTTTCATCAGCAACTACTTGTCTTGATGTTTTGACCTCTTCTTTTATTGCTTCATATACTCCTTGCAATTTGTCAGCTACTCTTCTTGTCACATCAAGAATAGTAGAAGGAGTTAACTGCAAACCATATTGCCTATTGAGTGTATTTGTTATCTTCCTATAAGGCAGTCTATCTTCATATTTCATCAAGGCAATTTGCGCTTGTAAGTTTGGTCCTATTATTCCTTCATCTGGCAGTCCAGGATGCGAAGGAATTACTTCTGAATTGCAGTAATTGCAGAAATAATGGGGAATGGTAAATTCTGTTATGATTAATGGCTGCGGCTCTGGTGTGTCCTCTATAATCCTCTTCTTAATGAATCTCGGCCTTCCTAATTGTTTGTTGCAATTAGGGCAGGAATCAAGTTTGAGGAACTCAAACTTATTTGGCTCTGGTGTGGGTCTTGTAGTTCCTTCATGTCCTTTTGGTGCACCTACCTGATTACCAGAACTTTCTCTTTTAGGATACTTTCTCTGCTGAGAAGGAGGAGTATGTGCATTCTCGTATGCAAGAAGTCTTTTTTGTAAATCGAGAATTATCTTAATTAGTTCTTCCTTGCTTAAGTCCTTTAGTTCTTTTGGGGTTTCCATTTGTTCCTCACTCTAACCCCCAGAGTTTAGTAGTTGGAACTACTATTTGTTATTTTCGGTTAGCTAAACGGATACTACAGTGAAAAAGACTTTAAGTATTGTCCTTTTGACTTTACGGGTTTAAATATTTATCCAGGACATTCTGGAAGCGAAGGTCTTGTTGAGATGTTAAATTTTAAACCTGAAATGGATGCTTATTTAAGGACTTTGGGAATTGATTATATAGATAGGTCTATTACAGAAATTTAATTTTTGGATAAATCGTCTGTTCAATTTTTTTATTTTACTAAATTACTCTTTTCCATCTAAATAAGTTTCCCAATTACCTTTCCAATTTTTGAATCTTATAACAGAGTTTTCACTTTCATCTTGCGTGTATTGGAATTCCGGTGTACCATTGATTTCTAAAGGGATTGTATGCTTCCCTTTATAATGAGCAATAACATACTCTGGCATTGCTACGCTTGGAATTTTTCTTTTCATAGTATTCATTAATTCAACTCCCTCTCTAACTGAAGTTCTATATTCTACTGCTCCTGGTGTCCATGGCATATCATGAAGTAAATAATAGGGTTTAACTCTACAATCTGCATAAAGTTTCATAAACAAATCATGCAAAACTTCCGGATCATCATTTACTCCTTTAATAAGAGGTATTTGAGCCATTTTCAAAATACTCCCATATCCATGTTTATCAAATTGCCCTAATGCATCTTTGAAATCAACAGTAATTTCATTTGGATGCGCTACATGAATGCCTAGTACTGTAATTTTGTTTCTTTTTGTTATTTCTACTAATCCTTCATCAATTCTGTAAGGATTAAAAGTTAAAGCTCGGGTATGTATTCTTATCGATTTAACACCTGGAATTTCTCTAATGGACTTAAGTCTCTCTTCAAGTGTTTCATTATTAACTATAAGGGGTTCTCCTCCACTAACTATCACTTCCTCTATCTCTGGATGCTCTTTGATATAGTCTAAACTAGTTTGCCATAACCCATTATTTGTAGTTAATTTCTTTGATTCTTTATCAGAAACTCTCGCAACCTCAAAACAATAATTGCAATAACCTAAACATGAATTTGTCATTCTGAATAAAACCTTATTTGGATATTTATGTTGTAAAATAGGAGTAGGAAAATCTTCTTCTAATTCCCAATTGCTATCAATACGATTATAGCCATCTACAGATTCTTGTCTGAAAACATCTGATTCTGGAAAAAACTGCCTATAAAGGGGATCATTCCTCTTTGGATTTCCATTTTCATCTGTTTCAATTAAAGAAACAGTATAGGGTGTTATTCCCCATCTGCGATTTTTATCGTATTCTCGTATTTGAGCTAGTTCATTCTCTGGAAAGTTTGGAAAATGTTTTTTAACATCTGAAGCAGAGCGCAGACTATTTCTTTGCTGCCATTTCCAGTCAGTCCATTCTTTAGTACTTTTCATAACTACCAAGTAGTGTATAGAATTAATAAAATCTTCTATCGTATTTTTTTCATAACGGCAAAATTTATATAGCAATAATGCCTAATAGCAAAAACATGGAAAAAGTTAAACTAAGCACAAAGGATAAAAGGATACTTGAACTGTTAGATAAAGAGCCAAATAAGCCTTATTCTTATATAGCTAAAAAAATAAGAATAAGTAGACAAGTAGCAGAATACAGAATTAAAAAATTACTTTCACAACAAACGATATACGCTTTTTACACATTAATAGATTCTGGAAGACTTGGATATTCCTCATTTAGGGTTCATCTGAGGGTAAAGAATGTTAGCCAAGAGGATTATGCAAAATTTGCTGGGAGGTTGTTTAAGGATTATTCAACATTTTGGGTGGGATTTGTTTCTGGGAGTTTTGATATCATAATGGATATTTTTGCTAAAAATTTCAATGATTTTGAAGAAGTTTTTAAAGATATATTAAGAAAGAACAAAAAAGTAATACAAAGTTATGATGTTTTAGCTATCCTTGAATTAGATCTTTATAATTATGGGTATTTTTTTGAAGAAAAAAGAGATAAAGATGTTATTATTGTTCATAAAAATGAAGATTCTTTTGAACTGGACAAGAAAGATAAAAGAATATTAAGGATTATCAAATTAAATTCAAGAGTTTCCTATGAGGAAATTGGCAAAAAAGCGGGTTTGAGTAGGAATGCTGTAAAACATAGGATTAAAAGATTAGAAGAAAAAAGAATCATTGCAGGTTATAAAATCCTTGTTAATTTTAACCATTTTAATAAGCAATCATTTAAAATTTTTATTAAATATGATAACTCAAAAATAGAACAGGAGCATATGCTTTTGCAAGATATAAAACAAACCCCTGGAATTCTAAATATATTAAAATTCATTGGAAAGTGGGACTTAGATATTGAAATCCAGATAAAAGATATCAGAGAATTACAAAGATACATCATAGGGTTGAGGGACAGAAATAGCATTATAGAAAATTATGAAATAGTCCAGATTATTGATGACTATGGTATTGATTTTTATCCAGACAAATTAGATCAGGATAAAAAACTAAAAGATTAGTGCATTAGTGTTTAGACACATTTAGCCAAGATTTTTTATTTTTTAATTATCTCGCCTTAAAAGCCAAATAAGCCAAACTACCAAGACTAGCCACAAAAAATCCTACAACAAGAGTCCCAGTAAACAAAACAGCTAATAAAACCACAATTTTTCCTATGCTAAATCCAAACTCTCTAAAAATCACGTATTCAGCCTTGTTTCTTCTGTTCATCTTGTCATAAAACATCGAACTAAAAGGAATATCTGCCAAAACAAAAGACAAGCCAGAAACCAGCTCCACAATAAAGATCTGATAAAAGCTAGAGGCTATCCAACGAATAGCCCAAAATAAAGAATGTATAAGCGCTCCAAATTTCAAAAGACTTTTCCTTTTCTTAGTATCTGCAAGTTTGCCGACATAAAGAGAAAATAAAGCAATTAAAAGAGAGCTTCCTGTAACAAGAATTCCAATACTGATATAACCTTTCAAGATAGTATAAATAAACAAAGGCCAGAATAGAGTAACAGTCATGATTCTTGCGCCTAACCCAACAAAAATCAAAGTATCTTTGAAATAGGTTTTATGAAAAATATCTTTAAAAGAGAATCTTGTTTTCTCATGATCATCTGGCGTCATTAACAAAGGTATTGCACTAACAATTAGAAGAGTGCTAAAAACATAAAATAAGACAGTAAATCCAAGATAAGTAAGAATCAATCCTCCCACAAAAGGTCCCACAATTCCCGATAAAATCAAAAGTGAGTACAAAGAGCCCAATTCTCTCCCTCTATTGCTTTTATCACTTACCTTAGCAAACTTAATGTTAAACCCCGTCCAGAAAAAAGCACCAGAGATAGCATAAGCTATAGCAAGGTATACATAGTTAATATCATGATTTTTTAATAAGACTAAAAGACCCAAAAAGAGTATATCAAAAGGAACACTAACAACAATCATATGTTTTAGTCCAAATCTCGAAGATAGCTTAGCAACAAGAGGTGTAAGAACCGCAAAGAACACAGACCACAATAAGAAAAAGTAAATAATGCCATCAATGCTAAAATTTAATTCTTTATACATATAAATTGGAATAAAAACACCTACTAAAGACAATGCCAAAGATTTCAAAATAACTGCAAAATAAAGTTCAGATAAAGCATCTTTAGATAAAGAACGAATAAAATTCAGAGATTGATACTGCATAAAGTATAGGATACAAAATAGAATATAAAAAGGTTATGAAGGAAACTCGCATCACATGCTGTGTTGCATAACTATTAAATTCTAGTTCTTACAGCAATTCATTTGGTGTTAGAAGGAGGACTCCAAATGAAAAAGAAATATGAAGATAAAAGGAATTGGAAAGAGTATAACAAGAAGTTAGTA